>AACY020294373.1_pt1 | contig 16135 bp, 18 predicted proteins | sample 267378 | NCBI WGS metagenome assembly AACY02 (sample SAMN02954345, study PRJNA13694) | marine metagenome | biome: aquatic; feature: ocean; material: water; isolation source: isolated as part of a large dataset composed predominantly from surface... | reverse complement strand
TTTCGACCGTGGTGATCGTTTCGACCGTGGTGATCGTTTCGACCGTGGTGATCGTTTCGACCGGGTTCAGGACCGGCTGGAGGACCGCAACGACAGTAGCGCCACTTCCGACGGCAGCGCTACTGCAGGCAAGGTCTCCCTCATCCAGGGCGCCGATCTGACGAAGAAGGAAGCACGAGCCGTGCGATCCACGATCCGCAGTCAGCGGCGAGACGCCGTCAAGGAAGCAACGTCTGAAGCGCTGGCTGGGTTGGCTAACGAGCAGGTCCTGACGCAGGAGCAAGTAGACGAATTATCCGCTAAGAAGGGTCCTAAGCGGATGCGGAAAGCGCTGCGGTCAATGGACCTGGATAAGAAGGACAGGCGAACGGTGCGCAAGGAGATCCGGTCGGCAGCGAGAGATGCCCGAAAGGGCTTCACCTTCGACTTGAGCGGTTTGGTCGCGGACGGCACTATCACGCAGGAACAGTCCGACATCATCACCGCCAACGCCGCCACCCGAGCCCAGCGATAGAGGGATCCGAGGTCGCTGCTGCCGCTATACCAGTGTCATCTGTTGGGGTGGCGGGAACCGCCCCTTTTCCGCCCTTTCTCCCCTGTTTCGGGGCGCTCCTTAGGGGGAAATGCTCGTTAGCGGGCTGAGTGTTCGCGGACGCCGATGACTCTCTTGAGCCGTTTCGGGGGTAGCCCGAACGCACGAGAGAAGGAGCGGAGATGTCCGACGCAACTGTGATCGATCTTGAGGCATACCGGGCTTCCCGTCGGTTGGGTCTGCCCGATTTCGACGCGATCTACACGCCAGGAGAGCAAAAAACGCGATGGCTGCTCATTAAGTTTTTGGAGAGTTCCGTTTCGTCTCCCGAGGGGGAATCGAAACGCGTTTTGAGCGATTTTCTCTCTAACAGCGCCGAGGACCGCATCGCGGCGGCGCACGTGTGCGACGACTGCCCTGCTGAAGATGACGAGATCAACCTTCTCGATAGGTACATGTGTGTATCCGAGGCTGTTGGGGGTTTGTGTTCGTTGACGGACACAGAGTTCGCGGGCCTTCCCGGGGCGACCGAGAAGGATATATGTGAGGCGCGGCTGTCGCGTGCATGCTTAGACGCTCAGTTGCTCATTCTCGCTGATCTCATTATGGATGAGATGGCTGATGGGTATGAGTACAGCACTATCGTGAGCAGTGTTTTTCCGCGTTCGGCATCAACATTGGATTTCAGTGCGTTGTCGATGCAGTCAGCGGAAGCAGCCGGGAACGTCGCATCCCGACTCGTCGCGGGTGTTACGTATCCCGCCCTGTCCACGGCGGACGAGTTCCTCACGTACTACGCGCTGGGCATGTTCTACGACGATCTGGCGGAAGCGGGTGTTGAGCCACCACGGTACGGGTTGGAGGACACGCTATTCGAAGACCACGACTTTTTGTTGATGTTTAACCCGGCTTTCGACGGCATCGAGGACAGCGAGTTAGCCGTGGACATGGGGATGACGATTACGGGTCCGTCTGGCTGGTTCCACCAGTTCCGCCCCGAATAGATCACGGGACGCTCCCCCACGTCACACACGCGGGTGATCCGCCTCACTGCCGATACCTGCGTGTGTGACGTGGTCGTATGAACTTCTCGGGCTGGTTTCTGGTGCTCTTGGTTTGTCGGTTGCGGTGCCGCAGTTGGTGCGGGTGCTGCGCGCGGACAGTCATGAAGGCGTCAGCATCCTCACCTGGATCATCTCTCTGGGGAATTTCGCGATCTGGGGTGCGTACGGGTTGCGGTATGACAGCCCGTCGCAGTTGGTGACGAACGCGCTGGCGTGCGTGTTAACGGTTGCGTTGGTGTTTGTGCTGGTGCGGCAAGCCCGGGGTGCCGTGTGGGCTGCCGTGGTCGCCGGTGGCACGGTGGCTGGGTTCGCGTCCGTGGGGTATTTCACGCCGGTGTGGTTGATGACGGGGGTGTTGTTCTCGATGGTGGCGTCGGGGAAGGTTCCGCAGATGGTAGCGAGTGTCCGGTCGTATGCGCGCCGCCGGCGGACCGTGGTGTCCAAAACCACTTACGTGTTGATGCTCGCCTCGAGTTTCGGCTGGATCACTTACGGCTCCCTAACCGGCTTGTGGCACAACATCGTGGCGTCCTCGTTCACGGTGTTCGCGAGCGTGTTTATCCTGTTTTTCGAGACCCGGACGCGTGATGGGGATGCCGGGGATGCGGGTGAACCCCATACTGTTGAACAGTAGAACCAGGCGGCAGCCGGGATGCTGAGAAGCGCTATGGCTATTCCTGGAACAGTTTCAAATGGTCGGGGACATCACTGCTAGACGCCGACTGGTAGCCGGGACTCCGAAGCCTGGCGTTCTCCCGGTCTTTCGAGGTCACCACTCGAGTTCCCCCCAATCGCGGGGGTGACCTGGGGGTAGTCCCAAAGATATTTGCACTTTCTTTTCGTCGGATATGGCGGGGTTCTTTGTGAGAGCGCGACGCACGTATGGGTCTCTGTCGTGTTCTAGGCGTTCTAGGCAGTCGCGGGGTGTCATTGGGTCCTTGGCTGCGTATTCCCGTTTGGAGACGTAGGCGTAATAGTCGCCTTTTTCATCCGTGTCTTCGTCGTGTTCGTCGTGTGACCATACGCGCAGTTGCTCGACGTTCGACGGCGGAATTTTTGATGCTTGCTCGCGTTGCGCGGGGGTTGCGCTTGGGTTTTCTTTGACCCTATCGCGTATCTCTTTCATCATGTCGCGCGACAGTCGGTCGAGAACGTCGCTTTCTGCGTACACGTCGCTTGCAGCGATGCCGCGGTCTTCATCGTTGTCATAGTTCATGGATCGTTCGCGCGCCCATTTTTGAACGTCTGCGAGGGACCACATTTCTCCTTCTAGTTCCACAGCAATGTCGGGTCGATTCGCTATGTGGCGTCGGATGTCGCGGGGGCAAGCGGGGTTGTTTGCTGTTTCTGCTGCAATGTAGACGTTGGGGTGGTCGGCGAGCCAGCGTGCGACCGGTCTTGTGAGGTTGTAGCGATCCTTGGCGCGTTCCATCAACTCGGAGTCGGAGAGGTCGTCTAACTCGAGGTCGCGTGGATCTAAAGGTGCGGTTTGCTTGAACAGGTCGTGCGCGTTCAGGTACGGGTCGTGGTCGATGTCTGCGCCGGGTCCAGCCAGCAGCGCAGCGTCGTCGAGCAGCAGATCCGTCTCATACTGGTCTGTATGTGATGTGGGCGCGAATTTTCCTCGACTGTCCGAGGCGAACTGTCCCCGGTTTTTAGGTTGCCCGCGCTTTTGGTGCCTAGACATTCGCGCCGCTCCTTACTGGTTCGAACTTTCGTGGTTTTCTAACGTGGCGTGTCCGGCGTGGTTGGGGTGGGGACGGTGGTGTTCAAAACGATTTGCCTGCTGGTGTTCGCCCCGAGTGGATGCCGGGTATGCCGTGTTTTCGGGGGCGCGCCGCCCGGTTCAGCCGCAGGAACGCATGGCGGTCTAGATGCGGGGGCGCTTTGGCTATTCCTGGAAAGGTTTTAAATGGTCGGGAACGTCACTGCCGAGCGCCTTATACGCTTTCGCGTATTTTTTGCCGAGCCGCGTGAATTGGTCTTGTCCGCCGGCGGGTACGGGTTTGCCGGGTGCGCCGGGGAGTTGGGCGCGGCGGGACTGCAGGTTGTTGTGACTTAAGTCGGCAAGTTTCACCGCCACGGCGACGGGTCCGGCTGTTTTCACCCGCTCGTAGTATTGGTCTTTCGGCATCCTTTTGGGGGCTGTTACTGCTTCGATCGCGTCGATCGCCCCGTCGCGGAAACCCAACGCTTGCAGGTCGTATCTGGTGTAGGTCGTGTCTTCTAGCACGTCGTGGAGGTATGCCGCTACTTTCGCGTCTTCTTTTTGCTCGGCAGTCAGGGCGTGGTATTCGGGGATGTGTTCGAGGCAGTCGGCGACGCCGCGGGGGTGCAGGTAGTAGGGGACGCCGAGTTTGTCTACTTGCCCCCGGTGGGCGTCTTTGGAGAACAGGAACGCCCGACTCACAGGGGAAAGGTTCGACGCGTTCCGCGGGGCGCCGTCGCCAGATCCTTCGCCGCCGACTCGTCCCCGGTAAACGTACCTGTATGCGTCGCGGGGGTAATCCATCCAGTAGCAGTAATATTCTTTTTCGAAGGTGGCGTCTTCGGCTTCGCTTTCTTCGATCCATCGCGCCGCCGTGGGGTGGCTTTGCACCTGGGCGATGTAGCCGGCCGCGTTTTCTTCGATCTCTTCCATTGGAACAACATCTGGGTTATCTGGGTTGAACATAGAGGAGCGCTCCAAGACGTCGGGGGTCTGCGGGGATACCTCCGGGTTGCTGCGGGATACCTTGAATGCATCATATTGGGAGCCGTATTCGGGGGTCGAGGAAGAAACAGTATCTGCGGGTTGGGGAAGGTCGGCGCCTCGGTGGCGCGCAGCGTTGGACGGTGCCGGGGCGTTGGCGGTTTTCCCGCACGAGCGGCGGTTATGTCCGGTGCCTTTGCACTTCGAGCACGTGTACTTCTGTTTAGAGCCTGCGAATACTCCCATGATGATGTGTCCTTTATGCCAAAACTATTCGTTCTATTTTTTCTAGCAGTGGTTCGGCGCCACGGCGAGATGAAAATGCGCCTAGTTCATCGCCGGGCTCAGTGCCAGCACGCAATGTCGTTAGAGACCGAGCATGAAGCAGAAACGAGGTCAGCCGGGAAACCGGGGCCAGTTCGCGCGTGACACGTCCGGTGCGGTCGCGCCGTCCGCCGCGAACCCTCGAGTGGTGAACCGGGCGGCTCCTGCTGGAGCCCCCACCCCCACCGGCGGTGACGACTCTCCCCCAAGCGTCAGCGACATTGAGGCGAAGTATGAGGCATTCCGCGGCGAACCCACCGAAATAAAGAACTGCCCCACTTGCGGGCGGTTCACCTCCGACGGTGCCGCCCACGATTGTGTTAAGCCGATGAGCGCGGCGAAACAAACCGCCGTCACAATCGCGCCGGCCGTGGCGGCAGCAGGAACGTTCGGTGTCACCGCCGCTGCGCTATCGCTCGGACCTGTCGCTGTGGGGGTCGTCGCCGCGGGACTGGTAGTTGGTTTCGTGATCCGGTCCCTAGCGAAGAAACTCTTCACTGGGGCGTTGTGGCATCAAGCAACCGACAGCACCTCCCGCATAAAAGCCAGCATGAAACGAACCGAGCGGGAAAAAGACGCCTTCAAAACCGCAGAGACGCAAGTAGACGCACTCGCGGAGCAACTGCAAGTTCCCGGACAGGTGGCAGTCCTGCAGCGGCAGAACGGCTCCCCCGCCGCGATACGTATCGACAAAAACCGAAGCCTCGTAATCGTCACCCCAGACCTGCTCAGGATGCCGCCGGAGCAAATGCGCGGTATCCTCGCCCACGAAGTCGCGCACCTGCAGCCCGCAGCCAAAACCGGCACCCGCGCCAAACATTTCCTCTCCCGAGCCGCCCTCCCCGCTGGTTTCGGTGCCGCCGCGGTGTCCGGGCTCGCGGCCCTCCCAGCGGCGGCCCTCGCTGCCGGTGTTTGGTACGCCGGGAAAGCCGCATCCTCCGCCGCATCCCGCAGGGAAGAGCGCCGCGCCGACCGGGTCGCCTACCAAACCTGCGGCGAGCACTTCGCCGACGCCCTCCACCAAGCACATAAGGACATACCCGGGACGGTGCGCCATGACCTGCCGTGGCGCGCCGAAGACGTCATCTTCAGCCACGGCAACCTCCCCAACCGGGTCGCCGACATGCGCCGCTAACCCGCGCCCCTGCTCCTGCTCCTGCTCCTGCGCCTACTCCTGCGCCAGCCAATCCGCCAGGGACACCAGCGCCCGTTAGGGAGCCTGTGGAAACGCACACGACTGAGGAGTGATTATGGGACGGAAACAAAAACGCGGGCAGAAGGGGAACCCGGGACAGTTCGCTTCCGAGAACCGGGGCAAGCAAGCCCCGCGTCCTAACAATCAGGTAGCCAGAGGTCAATACAGTACCAGTAAGGTAGGTGGTGGTCCTCCCGGCAACCGTCCCTGGTCGCAGACACCCGAACACCTAAAAGCACCCTCGCCGGACGGGGGTGCGGAACCGGTCAACGACTACAACACCGCGTACGAGACGTACCGGGCTAAGTTGCCGCCCGCCGAAGGACCTTCAGGCACGAACCAGCCCGCTTCACAGGATCCGCTGCGGGGCAGGGAACTCACGCAGGAAGAGATCGACCAAGTGAAGCAGCGGCTGTTCGACGCATATGATGCTATCCCGGAAAGCGACCGTCCCAGCCTTACCGATGAGGAACTCGCCATCCTCAGCCGCGGGCGACCCAACAGCGTAGCCGGACTCGCAGGGGCTTCTTCCAGATCCGAACGCGAAAAAATCGCCGTCGGCTACTACATGCGCCACGAAAACCAATCAGCGCAGCGGCAGGGCAGGGAACCCAGACCGTCACGCGAACTAATTAATGAAGTGCTCAAGGGCGCCATGGACAGCAGGAACCGGAGGGAAACGAACATAACTGCCGGCACGGGACCCAGACTCCAACAGCACCGCAAACCCAAGCCTCGTGGATAAACGAGTGTGCCGTTATTGATTAAAGGAACGAAACAAAACTGAGTGCTTCTAGAAAATAGTCACCCCCGCGTAGGCGGGAACACGTCTACATCTGTGGACATCCCCTCAAGCGTGGCTTGCTGTGGGGTTAGGTTTCCTGGATACAGCCAACCGACTTCGGTGTCCCGGCGCGCCATGGGAGCCACGGCGCCTCCTTGTCGACAGTTGCACCTCAAATGGACGCTACCTGCTGCGTTTTCTTTCTTCTTGCGCTTGGGAGAAAGTGCGTCCGTCTAGTTTCTTTTGAAAGTGGCGGATGTTGTTTTGGGGTACACCGATTTTATTTGTGGGTAGCAGCACGCATAGCAGGTCGGATTCGTGTTGGCTGAGGTATCCTGCGTTGTCGATGGCATCCAGGTCGGGGAAAACATCCGCGTGTCTCATTGTTTCCCTGTCCACGAGGTCGTCTTGTCGCCCGCCGAGGGAATAAACGATCATTAGGTTTTCTGGCCATTTCACTGCGGTTCGAAGTCGCTCGCTCATCGCGACTTCTTTAGTGTAGGCGTAAAAAAGTATGTCTTGATGCGCATGCGCGAGATTGATCCATTTGCGGTAGTAGTTTTCGTCGAAAAAGTCGCCGCTGTCGTGAATGCGTACCGCTTGCCCGCCTGACGCTAGCCATCCTTGCGCCCACGCCCCTAAATGGTCGGTGTTGGGTAGCCCGGGAATGGTCCGTTGAGTTTGTTTCGGGCGCATTCGTTTCGCGGACAGTTCCTCAGACATGAGTTCCTCGAAGTCGTCGGACCTGGCGGCTTCAAGGTTACGTAAATGCTTCCCCCGCACGTTCGAGAACAAGTAGGTTCCGTTGCGGGCGTAGCAGAATTTTGCGCAGGCGCCCGCGTTAGGACACACGTTGAAATGCCCCCCGTCGGGGAGTTCAACCACCCACGCGGGAAGGGTGAAGTTCCACACCCCGTCACGTTTGAGTTCTGAGTTTTGCGTGAGTAGTGCGCTTTTCGTTTTCGCCATTCGTCGCGTATCGGCACCAAATCACCTCCCCTTAGATGGGGGCGCGCAAGCGACTGCCCTCCACATCTGAGCGACCCACACATAGGTAGGGCGCGTCAAATGACCGGACAAATGCGCTATTAGTGCGCGCGGAAACCCGCCTCGTATCTACACGTTTGTGTGTGCGCGGCGAGCGGCACGCTATGGAATGCCGGGCGTGCGGGGCGTGCGGCGTTCCGCGCCGATATCTAAAGCCGGAAACATGGAAGGACGCTGTTATGGGTTTCGATTTCGCTGCCGCAGGCCCGCCGGGGCAAGATCCTCAGTTTCTGTCGATTACTGTCCACGGCGTGGCGGAAGTTCTCGACCTTATGTTGCGCATCGGGATGGCGCATGAGTTCGACCCGGGTGATTCGCCTGACCCGTGCGACTATGGACTGCCCGTGCCGGCGCGGGAGGTGCATCCGTTCCTGATCGGGGATCAGGGATATCCGAAGGGAGCAGTCAGCAACTTCCTGGATGCTTACGCGAAGTGGTTGGAGGCGCACGACGCGACCCGGGCAGGTATCGCCGCACACAAACTCAAAACGAATGATGAGTGGTATGTGACAGCCGGCGAGTGCAAGACAGCACTGGAGGTGTGGGAGTCCGCCGGTTGCCCCACCCCAGACGGTATGAGTGGCGATTATTGGCTGCGCTGGATCGAATACGTGAGGTTCGCGGCGCGGAATTACGGCTTCGAAGTTTCCTAACCCTCCCTCCCCTATCCTCCCCCTTTTTTGTACTCTTTGTTTGAAGGACGCGCCGAGAAGCGTCGGCGGTGTTTAGTTGAGGTGTTCCCGTAGAACGCGTACCGAGTCTGTGGTGTGGATGAGTTGGTGGGCTATGTCTGCGGCGACGTCCACTCCAGCGGGGTTGCCGGGGTTACGGGGCATACCGAACGGGATCACACAGTGTGGATAACTCTGGGCGTGCTCGAGGAGTGCTTTGCGGGGCAACGTCCAACCGTCCCCAGTATTCCGTAAGGTGCCGATCACAGTGAGGTGGATGTTGGGTGTCACGTAGGTGATGCCGGGGAGGCTGGGTCCGAGGAATACGGTCGAGTGGGTCATGGGTTTCCCGGAGCCGCCGAGCCCGTTGGAGATTTTGTAGTCATTGTCCCCGAATGACGATTTGACGCTTATCTGCTCACTGGCGCTGGTTGAGGGTGCATGCTCGGCGATCAGGTCGAAGCCTTTCTGGTCGTCTCCTTGCACACGCACGCTCGTGCCGGTGGATCGGAGGGCGGCGGCGAGGACGTGTTCAACGACCCCGCCGACGATGTGCCGGTTGGCGCGCCGCGACGGGTTGTACTGGGCGACCAGTTCGGTGAGCACGGTCGCCAATTCCTCCAACGCGATCGGGTCTTGCTTGAACCCCGCGCGCCAGTGGTCGAATATTGGACTGCCGGATTGCGTGGCGGACGCGGCAAGCCGCGCCTGCGTCTGGGTGCGCGCTGTTCGGGCGACTTGAATATCCGGGTCGTCGTTGAACAGCGGGAGCGGAGTTTGACCCGAGTCGTCGAGCATCCCCGGGGTATCGGAGTTTTCTCTATTGGACGCGGGGCTCTCTAGTTGCGGCTAGTCAACTGCCGCGTGTAGCCAGCGACGCAGCACGGGACGGGTTCGTGGGTTGTGCGTCGCGTGGTGGTTAGAGATACCGGTATTGAGGCGTAGCAAGCGCGCCTGGTAGCGACCCCGATCTGGAAGGTGCGGCGCTATGACAAGCGGCCCCTCGGAAGCAGATGACGCGGTGGATGCTGCCGATCCCGGCGGGAGTGGCTTTGATTCCGGAAGCGGGGAGGCTGGAGATAGCACCAAGTCACGAGTGAACAGCACTCGTGGGCGCAATGTTTTGATAGTGGTTCTTGTGGCTTCGTTGGTGCTGCTGGTGGAGTTGGCCCTTGAGGTTAGTAACCAGTTCGATCCCCCAGAATGCGAGATAGTTCAGGTCCTACAGGGGGGGTCCGGCAGTAGCGATTACGGGATGGATTGGGGCTGGGGAAGAGCGCGAGACAATTGCGAGTCCCCGCGCCGTGGTCCTATCACCGCAGCGGTTCTCGCGGGGTACGACTGGGTCTACGAGACCTTTGGGGGTGACACCGCGTGGGATGTGTGGACAACCCCGGTGTATCGAGACACTCTCAATATCGGAGAAGATGTGTGTTTCAGCCACTCTGTCCGCGGCGACTGGGATGTGGACTTCGAAGGAGAAACCCCTGATGGAGAGCCGGTAGAGATCGGATTTGAATATAACGACACCGCCCGAGCATGCCGGAGATCAGGAAACCTATGGGCGTATTACCTGGCTGAAGAGGGGGAAGTTCAGTCCGGGGACATGGTGCGCGTGTGGATGGAGAACGACTCACAGAGGTCTGTTTTTGCGGAGATCAATATCCGCTGATGCGCTCCTCCGTCTAGGTTCCGCCGTGAGGGGACATGAGGGGTGCGGGACGGGTTCGTGGGTTGTGCGTCGCGTGGTGGTTAGAGACCAATCTGGAGGCGCAGCGAGAGCGCGCCTGGTAGCGACCCCGACATGGAAGGTGCGGCGCGATGACAGGCGGTCCCTCGGACGCGGATGACGCGGTGGATGCGGCTGACCCCAGCGGGAGTGGCGGTGAACCCGTAAGCGGGGAGTTTCGGGAGGGTGCAGGTGAGATCAGCGCGGGCGCGCGGGCAAGGAAACCACGCACGCGCCGGACATTAATCGTGCTTCTTGTGGGCGTGCCGGTGATGCTGGTGGCGCTCGTGGAATCGGGGGCTTTGTTGAGCAACTGGATTTACCCGACATGTCTAGCCCCGATGGTGTCCACCGGCGGCGGCGGAGGCACGTCGCAGGGGGAAAGCGGCAGCGGGTTTTCTTCGTATGGAAGCAGTCCTTGCGACATCCCACCGCGCCGTGGACCTCTCACCGCAGCGATTATTGAAGGGTACGGGCGAGGGTACGAGGCTTTGGGGGGTGACACCGCGTGGGATGTGTGGACGACGCCTATCTACACCGCCAATCTCAACATCGGGGAGGACGTGTGTTTCGTGCACCCTGTCCGTAGCGACTGGGATGTGCACTTCGAAGGCGAAACCCCCGAGGGTGAGCCGGTGACCATCGAACACCTACATAACGAAGCCGCCGACCGTTGCGAATACTCCGGCAACCCTGACTCCAAAAACCTGTGGGCGTATTACCTGGCTGAAGGAGGGGAAGTTCAATCCGGGGACACGGTACGCGTGTGGATGAACAACGGTTCGCGGAGGTCTGTTTTCGCGGAGATCAGTATCCGTTGATGGGCTTCTTCGCCTAGGTGCCGGTGTGGGGGCGCGGGACGGGTTCGCGCGGTGCGCCGGGTGCGCCGGGGTGTCGGGTTGCGGGGAGGCGCGGCCGATAGTTCGGATATGTCCGCTGCCCCTGTGTCCGCTGTCGCGGTGTTGCATCACGATTTGGGGACGGAGGTTTCGGAGCGTGGGCGTGGGCATAAAGATTTGGGAAAGCCGGAGGCGGGGCGGGCGTTTTTGGTGTTGCCGGAAGCGCAGGTGCCTTCCCGGGGTGAGGCTCAGGACGGTAAGGGGGAGGGGTCTTCTGGTGGTGGGTGTTTTTTTCGTGTCGCGTTGACGTCGACACATCTGCTGGTTGTGTGTGACGAGGTGGCGTTGCTGCAGGTGCGGTTGGAGGACGTGCCGAGTGATTGGTTCCTCGCGGCGGAGGTTTCCGGCGCGGTCACGGTGCTGGTGGTGGATGAGATGCCTGCGGATGTTGTGGAGGTGTCCGCTCGGTTGTCGGATTATTTGGCTGACCCGTATAACGGTCGTTTCGTGGTTCCGTTGTTGTTGTCTGCGCCTGTTCCGGTTGCCGTGGGTGAGCGGCAGAACGCGTTGGCGGGTTTGACGGTTTTGGCGTCGCAGCCGCGGACGTTGCCTGATTTCACGAAGGTGGATTCGGCGGCGGGTGAGGTGCGGACGTTGCGGGATTTGCATCAGCGGGGTTTCCTGCCGCCACAGTTGGGGGCGTTGACGTGCAGCGGAAATGTGGACGATCAGGGTGTGTTTCACGAGGCGTTTGGCTGCGACCGGATGGTGGGTAGGGGTGAGGGAAGGTCGGATGTGTTGTTCGGTGAGGCGTCGCAGCGGGCGTGCCCGGTGTGCGGACCGAACTGGGATCGCCCGTTGGCGTCGTTCGCGGACTATTCCTCGTTGCGGCGGCTGGTGGATCCTGTTGTGGCGCCGTTGAATGCGGTGGCATGGCGGGCAGTGAACGTGGAGGATCCGTGGTGGTCGGCGAATGTGGCGTATCAGGCGGTGGTGCGTGTCGCGGGGAGTAGTTTCAACGGGTCGTACGGGGATCCGGATGAGGTTGTTTACGCGGTCGCTGGGGTGGCGGCGCTGCTGGACAGTATCGACACGATCGTGGGGTCGGCGGGGGGTGCGTCTGGGCTGGTGGGTGCCGCGGAGCACGGCATCCTTGTGGCGTCCGACCCGGACGCCCGCGAGTGGGTGCGGCGGGAAGTGGGGGCGGTCAGTGGCGCGCTCGCGGAAGAGATAGTGACACGGCTGTCGTACGGGGCGGTGTTGGATTCCCCTGGGCAGATGGCGGCTTTGACGCAGCGGGACCCGACTGTGCCAGCGGACCGGTTGGTGGGGTGTGTGCGGTCGGTGCGGGAGGGGTTGACGGCTCAAGCGGGTGAGTTGGCTGGCCCGTTGATGTGGGTGGTTGCTTCGGGCGCGTTCGAGCCGGATTACCCGGCGGCGCGGTTGGCGGGCTGGCGGTATGGGCGTGTCAGCAATCTGGGGGTGAAGGCGCATTTGATGGCGGTGCCGGCTCGGGTGGCGGAGAAGTTGATCGCCCACGCTAACGGGTCCGTGGCGGCGGTCGCGCCGGTGTGGGCGGGTGAGTCGTTGGCGTTCGCGCGGGAAGTTCTCGGTGGGGTGTCTCATCCCAGCGATTACGTGGTTGGGAAGCGGATGCAGGAACTGCGGGTGGCGCGGAACACGTTCGACCCGCAGTCCCCGCTCGGGTGGCGGAAGTTCAGCGAAGCGGAAGAAAGGGTGCATCCGTGAGAAGCAGCGTGATTGGTCGCAGCCCGAAGGTGGGTCCGCATGCCGTGTTTTCCGGGTTGCCGCGGGTGCGGCGCAGGTTGCGGTGGCGGGCGCGGGTAGTGCTCGCCACGATTTGGTTGGCTAATGCGGGTTTGTTGGGCGGGTTGTGGTTTGTGACGGGTTGGTGGTGGCTGTCGGCGGGTTTGGTGGTGTTTTGGTTGCTGATGACGGTGCGGATTCTTCACCGCGGGTTGCGTTCGGGGCGGGTGTTTTTGCGGGCGGATGGTATTCATCCGGTGACGGCGCGCACGCAACCGACGTTGAATGCTCTTGTGGAGGATGTGTCTTCGAGGATGGGGGTGCGTCCCCCGCCGGCGTGGGTGTTGGAGGATCGGCAACCGAACGCGTTCGCGATGCCGACGGGGTGGCGGACGCGGGCGATCGTGTTCACGACCGGCTGGTTGGAGACTAGTACCGCGTATCAGACGCGGGGGGTTATCGCGCATGAACTCGCGCACGTGTTGAATCGGGATACGACGTTGCGGATTGTGTTGGATGCGTCGTCGAATGCCGCGTGGCTGGGGAAGCGTAGGTCTCCGGATCCGTATGCGTACCGAAAACCGTCGGGGTTCGCTGCCGTGAAGCAGTCGTTCGATGTTTTGTTGGGTGTGGTGCGGGTGTCGCTGGTGATGGTCACGGCGATGGTGTCTCGGTCGCGGGAGAGCCTGGCGGATTTGACGGCGGCGGAAGCGTTGGGGGGTCCGCAGGCGATGATTGCGAGTATGCGGCACATTTTGGATATTGAGCAGGCGCAGCGGCAAGGGTACGCGCAGCAGCGCAGCCGCGCCCGCACCGCGACATCCAGTCACCCGTACACGCGGAAACGTATCCGGTTGTTGCTGCGGGCGTGTGAGCAGCAGGCGTCTGTTCTGCCGTCGGACGCTTCGACGCGCTCCCCCGCCTCCCCCGCTTCCTCTCCCCCGCTGCTGCCGGCGATGACCCCGCGCCCTTGAGTCGCTGGTTTTTCTCTCCACCTCGAGAATGACCCTACGGTGATTAGTTGCGCATTCGACACCCTTTCCCGACTTAGATGCGGGTAACGGTTTCGTGGAGGAGCCGGAGAAGGTTGATATCCCGTTCGTGCCGGACCCGTCGTGAGTGGGGGTTTTCGTTAGGGACCTGTTGTCCAGATCTGTATGCGTGAGGAGATTCGTATGCGTCGCAGGCAAAAACTGAATGTTAGCGATGGTGTTCAAGGTTTCCAGTAGACCACGAAAGGTAAGGACGCCCCGACGCCTGGTGATACGTCTGCAGCGGCGGCGCGGGCGGCGTCTCCTTCACGGTCACTTAATCCGGTTGATTTCCTGGCGGACAGGGTGACGAGGACTCATGAGTGGCTGCAGCGCCGCAAGAACACCGGTAATTTGATGGATATCGGTGGAATGTTCGGGTTTGAGGGTTTGCCGACGCACGACAGTGGCGGGTGGATTAACAACAATCAGGGTGGGCCTGGGTATCGGTCGGTTTCCCCGCAGGAAAGTGAGCGCATGTTTGTGGCGCAGCGCCTGGATGAGGTGGGGCGCCGGGTTAACGCGAACACGCATGGGCTGGAACTGCAGGAGTTCACTGCTCAGGTGACGCGGATCCGTGAGAAGTTGAAGAAATCTAGTCGCCCCTACTCTTCTTGTCGGGGTGCTCCTAGCGCGGAGGAGCGGCAGGAGAGCGAACGACTGTTGGCTGAGGTGCGGGCGGATATTGATTCGCTGGAGCGGGAGCGAGAGTCCCTGTATTCCCGGTCGCTCCTGTGTGTTCTGTTGCCGCGGGTGGGTTAGTCGTCGCGGTTGATTACGACGCCGTCAAGCATGCGTATGCTGCGGGGGTGGTCGATGACGGTGCCGGTGGATTGCCGGAACACCCGTAGGCAGGCGGCGCAGAACATGCTCTCCCCATCCCAATCTTCCAGGGTGGGTTCCACTTCGTTCCCGCTGTTGTAGGCGTAGAAGCCGGAGGAGTCGGCGGTGTTGCCGCAGATGCAGGCGATGGTGTCGTTGTCGCTGTTGGTGATCTTCTCATTGGTGGCGGTCATCGCGGGGTCCTTTTCCGGTTTCCTGCTCCACGGTGGCGTTCTTGTAGGGCTAGGTATATCAGGGGCGTGTGACAGTTCGCGGCTGTGAGTGCGTTCTTGGTGCGAAGAACGCTGTCGCGCTCCTCGGTCTGCTGGGGGTGTCTACGTATGTAGATATTCCGCGGTGTCAGGCGGGGATGGTGGTGCCGTCGCTGAGGATCCAGGTGCTGTTGGTGGTGTTTTGACAGCGGGGGCAGGTGCCGTACCCGTTCCATGCGTCGAGAGTGTCGGTGCTGGTGTAGCCGCATTCGTAGCAGGTGGCGCAGGGGATGGTGGGCGTTGTGTCCACGGGTCGCTCCTTACGCGTGAGTTATAGGGACGATATATCACTGTAGTTGCGGCTGTCCAGTTGGGACGCCGGAAGCCGTCCGAGTGCGCCGTGAGCCGATAGTATAGAGGCACTATAGTCTTCTATTGGTTGCGGGGTCGTGATGCGGTTTCACCGGTTTGCCGTGAGCGTTGGTGCGGTTGTTGCGTTGTCTTTGGGGTCGGTTCAGGTGGCGGCGGCGCACCCCGGGCACGGTGATGAGCCAAACACCGGAACGACAGCCAGCGAAGTCCTAACGTCCGCTGATCAGTCTGTGAAGGCGCGGCAGGGTTGGTTCCGCGTGTATGTGGACGCGGAAGTGAGCAGTGATCTTCTGGTTGTACACGCTGTGGGTGATATCACTCCACGCAAAGGTAAGCGCATTCGCTTCTATCTGCCGGATTATGGCGTAAACATGAAAGCGAAGATCACGAAAAAGGGCGTGTGGGAGGCGGTCTCTGAGGTGCCGTTGCGGGGCGGTGAGGCACCCGATGAGGTTCGCGTGAAGGTCAGGGTGAAGCAGAAGGGCGTGAAAAAGCCTTTGCTGCGGTGGAAGCATGACGTCGCGGTTTCTTTCATACCCTCCCCGGAACCCATCCCGGATGAGTTTTTCAACCAGGTCAGCCCTGAGCGGCTCGCGGAGTTAAGCCAGGACGCGTCAGCGTTCCGGTTCGCGGTGCAAGACGGCGGCACACCGGTGCGGTGGGACCCCTGCACCCCCATCGATGTGGTGGTGGATCCCACTGGTCTGCACCCGGATGCGTTGACGGATGTGCAGCGGGCGTTCGATGAGTTGTCCGCTGCGAGCGGGTTATCGTTTACCCCGGTCCAGGTGCGGGAGGATCTGCCTGCGGTGGATGGGCAAGGCAACATTCCGCGGGTGCCGGGCGCGATCACGGTGTCCACGGCAACCCCGGACGACATTCCCGCGCTCGCCGGCAACGTGCTCGGGCTCGGTGGCGTGTCCTACCTTGGGGCAAACATTCAGGCGGGTTATGTGAGTTTGGATATGACCGACAATTTAACCCCTGGTTTCCGGGACTCGAACTCGTTGGGTCGTGTGCTGCTGCACGAGTTAGGGCACGCCATCAACCTCGG
>AACY020561404.1_pt1 | contig 16149 bp, 12 predicted proteins | sample 267378 | NCBI WGS metagenome assembly AACY02 (sample SAMN02954345, study PRJNA13694) | marine metagenome | biome: aquatic; feature: ocean; material: water; isolation source: isolated as part of a large dataset composed predominantly from surface... | reverse complement strand
CTTCGTATTTGGTGGGCTCGCTGCGGCAGTCGTTGCAGGTGTGGCCATGACATTTCAAACGAAGACAGAATAAAGCGCGCAGTGCCGTGGCGCGTGTGCGTAGTCCGCAGTATAATTCAGCCGACATTTTTGGATATGAAGGATGAGGTGTCCAATGACCCGAATCATTGCCGTACTTGGTGCACTCATGGCTGGCACCGTGTTCGCCGTGACCGATGACGCAAGCGCCGTTCTCGAACGACTCAAATCGCCTGCAACTGTGTGCGTGATGGGAGATCCCTGTTCAGAAAATATCGGCCAAGCCCCAACAGCTGTGGCAGCAAGTCGCAGTGGTGAGGACGTCTACAATGCGGCTTGCGCCGCGTGTCATAACTCAGGGGCCGCCGGCGCACCAAAGCTTGCCGATGCCGCTGGTTGGACCGGACGCATTGATAAGGGTATGGATACGCTGGTGAAGCACGTGGTTGAAGGTTACAACGCAATGCCTGCAATGGGATTGTGTGCTGATTGTTCTGAGCAAGAAATCACGGATGCAGTCGCATTCATGGTGGATTCACTGTAGACAACCAGATCGCACGATTAAGACGGCCGGTCCCACGTGGGATCGGCCGTTTTCGTTTGTGTACCCATGCGAGCCTGAAGTTTCGCAATTTGATGGGCGCGAGCTTCGGATGAGAGAGGTTGCAGAGATTCTAGAGACTCTCGCACCATCCGCGGCTCGCCGGCCGCCAGCACGGCTCGGTTGCGTTCTTCGTTCGAACCGTTGGAAAACAGTGCGAGGTCGACGCCCGCATTTAACGTGTTTTCAACACGCGCCTCGATACTCCCTTCAATGGCTGCCATGGTGAGACAATCTGAGATGATCATCGGATCATTGAAATGTTCACGAATGGCATTGATTGAGGCGGTCGATGTCGTGACCGGCTGGTCGTCCCAAGCACTGAGCACAACGTGAGCGGTCATCATCCAATGGGTCCCTGAGATTGCACGAAAAGGAACCCAGTCTGTCTGCCCGAGCACATCGACGGGCGTATCGATAGTTGCAAGTCCATAATGGGTGTCTGTAGTCACACGCCCCATCCCTGGAACATGCTTCAAAATGCCCATGACTCCAGTGCGACTCAGTCCGTCTAAAAATGCTGTTGCCAACGGGACCACTTCAGCAGGAGTTTCACCAAAGGCGCGATCGCCGATAACGGGGTCAGCGGCTGGGTCAAATAAATCGACGACGGGGCTGCAGGTGTGCGTTATGCCGAGATCCGCCAGCTGATCGCCGATGATTTGGCCAAGTAGGTTAGCAGCCTCCAGTCCGTGAAACTGATGGCGTCTCCACAGCTTTCCGATAGAGAGAGCCGATGGGAGAGCAGGCCAGTGTGGGGACTTCAGGCGTTGGACCCGCCCGCCTTCTTGGTCGATGAGGATCGCAGTGTCCTCGCCCAAGTGTTCTCGGACTTGGGTGGTGAGGGCTCTGACCTGATTTGGGGTGTCGATGTTTCGGGAAAATAAAATCACACCATAGGGCTTCAGTTCCGGGAGCCATTGGACCTCCTGTTGTGTCAGGACTGTTCCATCGAGGCCAATCACAATCGGTCGAGTCAGTGTCATCTGTCTCCTCCAAGCATTGCATGCAAGGCATCAAGCGTATTTTGGCCCTTTTGTCGTGTCACTTCTGGATCCTCGGCCTGACGGCCCTGCCAGTGAATATGGGCATCCGGTAATTCGTCTAAGAATCGGCTGGGTGTCGTTTCCAACATCTCACCAAATTGTTTTCTTTTTTGAGCGTATGTGATCGTCAAATGCTGTTGTGCTCGTGTTATCCCGACGTACATCAGTCTCCGCTCCTCCTCAATGGTGTCACTCTCAATGGCATTTCTGTGAGGAAGAAGCTCTTCCTCTACACCCATGAGAAACACTTGGGGAAACTCGAGTCCTTTTGCGGCGTGAAGTGTCGCGAGTTGCACCCGATCGCTGTCATCCTCCTCTTCCTCTCGTTCAAGAAGATCCCGGAGCACCAATTTTCGAATGGCAGCCTCAACGGCGCTGTCATCTGCGGTCTCGTCGAACTCTTCTGCGTCGTCGGCATCGCGACCGCGCTTTAAATCGTTCTGTAAAGCGTCCATCAGTTGCATGACGTTGCCCCAACGTCTCTCGGCCATCGCCTCAGATGAACTCTGATCGGATAACCAGCCGCGGTAGTTCATGGTGTCCAGTAATTCATGGATTCCTCTCAGCCCGTCGCCCGCGAGGAGGGCGCGGCGTGCACAGTCCAGCATCTCATGAAACTGGGTCAATCGTTTGTGTGCCTCGGGCTCGAGCTGCGATGCCAGTCCAATTTCTGTGATGCAGGGGTACAAAGGTTGGTGTCGCTCGTGTGCATAGTGACCCAGGACTTCCAAAGTCGTGGGGCCAATACGGCGTCTGGGCACATTGACGATCCGAAGCAAGGCATTGTCATCATCTGGATTGATGAGCAATCTGAGATATGCCATCAGGTCGCGAATTTCCGAGCGGGCAAAAAAGCTGGTCCCGCCGGTGAGCTTATAGGGGATTTTGAAATGCTGCAGTTTGAATTCAAGAATCCGCGCCTGATGATTGCTTCGATAGAGCACTGCAAAATCGGCGAACCGCCGTTTCTGATTCAGTCGCCGTTCGAGAATCATCGACGCAATACGCTCAGCTTCATCCTCATCGGTGCGCGCCGGTAAAATATCGATGACATCGCCGAAACCTTTTTCACTCCACAGTGTTTTTTCAAAAATGTGCGGATTGTTTGCAATGAGCGTGTTGGCGGTTTCTAAAATCACACGTGTCGATCGATAATTCTGTTCAAGCTTGATGACTTTGAGCGTTGGGTAGTCTCGACTCAGTGCATTCAGGTTTTCAGGCCGTGCACCGCGCCAGGCATAAATGGATTGATCGTCATCACCGACAATGGTCAATGCGCCAGAGAGTTGGGTGAGTTGTTTGACGAGCTCATACTGAATCCCGTTTGTATCCTGATACTCGTCGACCAAAAGATAGCGGATTCGAGTTTGCCATTTGGCCAAGATCTCAGGATGGCTCTTGAATAAGAGCACTGGTTTTAAGATGAGATCATCAAAATCAACGGCATTACAGGCGCGCAAATAGCGGTCGTATTCGGTATACGTGCTTGCTGCTAAAACAGCCTCAGGCGTGTCGGCATGATCGAGTGCCTGCTCAGGTGACAGCCCATCATTTTTCCATTGAGAAATGTGATGCTGTACGGCAGCGATTGCGTCCTTATCATCAAGGTTCTCACGCTTCATTAAATCAGAGAGCACAGACTTGGCATCGTCTTGATCAAGAATGGAAAATCCGGATTTTAAGCCAACTGCGCGCGCTTCGCGTCGCAAGAGGTTGAGACCAAAGGTATGAAAGGTTGAGACGGTTAATCCCCGCGAGTGCTCTTTCGATGTGATTTGGCTGATGCGTTCGCGCATCTCGCGGGCGGCTTTATTGGTAAATGTCACCGCGGTAATGTGACGCGCAGGGATCTCGGCGTTGGCAATGAGCCAGGCAATCTTGTGTGTGATCACACTGGTTTTACCGCTGCCTGCGCCGGCGAGGACGAGAAGCGGTGAGCCAAGATGCGTGATGGCATCTTGTTGTCTTGGGTTGAAACGGGATAGGTCCACGTGCGTTGTCCTGAATACTCACGTGAAGTGTAGCAGGTCAAATAAACCAGCCGGCAAGCCACCATGTTTTTGTATGTTGCTCTTCATATACCCAAGCCACGCGATCATCGGTTGTTCGACTGATCCAGTAGCGCCGACACGCCGGCTCAAAATCCCACCAACCGCTTTCGAGTCGTTCAGGACCTGAGAGCAGTTGATGACCAACTGCCTCTGGAGTTCCTCCAAGTGGCTTGGGTGGCGCGCAGATCCAGATGGGGCGCGGTGGCAGTGATGGGAGATCGATTGAGGGTTGGCTCGCTTGTAGTTGATTGGCCTTTTCAGGTCGTGGATCTTGTAGACGGCACGGTGTTCTGATGGCGTGAGTCCCAAGTCTTGCAGTCAGTCGATCCAAGAGTTGCGCACGATCGATGGCATCTTGTTTTTGAAATAGGTCACCTGCGCGAGGTCTCGCTTGTGTGCATTCTTTAAGGTGCAAACTGATCTCTACAATCGGAGCCTCAATGGCGTACTGCATGAAATACAGCCAAGTTGGATCACATAGCGCTTGCGCGTCGGTTTGTGGGCTGTTGAGCTGAATCGAGTGTGTTTCTGTACGCCGGCTTTCAAGACGCAATTGCCACAGCAGAAGAGCGGTGGCGGATTGTTGCTGACGCAACCAAGCGGCTGCGTCCTGTGTTAAACGATGTATTGGAAAACGCAGCATCTCCTGGCTTTCTAGACCGCGCATGAATTCTAAAGATTGGTGGAAGGCAGCCGGCGGTTGGAACCAGTTAATTGGTTGGGTGTGGCGTCCGCGGACAGCCTCTAAGTGAAGGAACGCATCCTGCGGTAATCGGCTCTGGCGCGCCCTGCTCGGTGCACCGAAGTATTCACCGAGTGTTCGAAATCCCATGTGACGCAGTCGTCGGACATGTGTCTGTTTGAGCCCAGATGCTGTGATTGGGCTGCTGGCAACCACGCGTTCAAAGTCAGATGCCTGTGGGCAATACCCCTGCCGCAAGAACAGCTCAGCCATTTCTGGAGTGATGCCAAATGCCAGTTGGATCGGTCGGCTGGCTTGTGTACGTAAGGTGTCTGCAATGCGTTCTAAATCACCAAATAAAGACTCACTTTTAGACACTTCGAGTACCAGTCCATGCTGTCTGATGGCGACCTGATGTGAGTATTGATAGGCCCAGAGGGCCAGTTGGTTTAGGAGCCTACGCTGTTTGTGTTGATCCAAATGGATGAGTTGTAGTCTTGGGCACAGTGTCATGGCCATCGAGGGCGTCATGCCGGGAAGGACGCCTTCGGTCAGCGCAATGCTCGAAGCTTGTAAGACGCGGTTTCCTTCATACACCGCACAGGCTGTTGTTGCATAGTCACAGCCTGAAGCCTCAAGCAGCAATTCAGGGAACCGGATGCGCGCATATATGGGTTGCATCAGTGTGTTGTTCCGATCTGTTGCGGCTGTGTTGTCTGTCGCATACGTGGAGGAGGTGTGTCAGTCCAAGGTAGGTGAGCTGAGATTTGAATCCGTTGGGTGGTTTGTCGCCCCGGTTGCTTGAGAATTTCAATTGTGGGTTGATGCTGGCGTTGTATCAACTGAAGGCGAACTGGTGCCGGAGAAGGCTGTTCTGCGCAGCCGAGTTCGCGGACTAAAAATAATTGTGTTTCACCCTGTTGGCAGGCCAGTTGCAGACGTCTTAATTGTGTGTGGCTCCAGGGTTTCGGAGACCAGGCCAGTAAACTGTGCATCACAGGTGAGCGACTCAGTTGTTCAAGCGTCCAGGCTGTGTCTTCTCCAGCATCAATGATGTCGATCTGTTCAGGGTTGAGCCCGGCCTGCTGAAATCCTTCAGCAGAGGGTGTGGCTGGGGGATTGATGAGTGCAATCCATCGTGTGTCACGGCGTTGTTGCCAGCTCGGCAGTATGCACTGGATCGGAAGGCTTGTGGGGCGGTCAGTCAGGAGTTCAATCAGCATATGTGCAGGCCATCCGCCACCGCTCAGTGCGGTGTCGAGTGCGCTGAAGCCGGTTGGATGCGTGGGAATATCCAAGGTGGATGCTCCCTGCCAGAGTCGACCGGCGTCAAATAGAGGACGTAAAGATACAACAGACATAACTGTATAAAAATACAGTTTTTTGCCTGAGTCAATCGGATAATCTGCATTGCATGAAACGTTATTCCCATTGGATCGCAACACTGTGCATGTGTGTGATTGCGCTGCCAGCGTTTGCCAACCAAGTAACTGCACGGATTCTTTCGCCAACGACCGCTGTTGTGCCGGGCGACACGTACTGGTTTGCCTTGGCGCTTGAGATTGAGCCGGGTTGGAATACCTATTGGAAAAACCCTGGAACGACCGGGTTACCGCCGGTTTTGACCGTCAATGATCAAACGCCTGAGTTGCTCTTTCCGACACCGACTACGAAGCCTTTTGGTGGCGATGCGAATTTTTTGACCTACGGCTATGTTGACCGGGTTGTACACCCTTTTCAGTTCAGCGTGCCGGAGACGGCAACAAATCGCTGGCAACTTGAGGGCGAAGCACGCTGGTTGGTGTGTAAAGAAATCTGTATTCCCGAATCTCAGGCTGTATCGCTTTCATTACCTGTGGCCTCGAATCCGCTCGATACCCAACGCACACCAGAACTGACCGAGATCAATGCGGCACGTGGACAGATCCCATCGGATTTCCCCGGTGCTGTGAATTTTCAAGGCCCGCAATCGGTTTGGATCAGTGGGCTTCAAGACGTCACGATTTTAGACGTGATGCCTGAGCAAAGTGGTGAAGTATTGGGTCTGGTAGAGCGCACCAGTCCACTTGATGGCGGCGTGCAGGTTGTCTTTGATCGGCCGATCAATGCCACAGAGCTTCGGGCAACGCATTGGTTGATTGGAACCACTGAAGGCGGCATCCGCGTGCCTTGGGATCCAGCACTGGTCACACCCAAGGACTCATCAAGTCAGTTGTCTCTGGGCCTTGTCTTATTGATGGCCTTAGCAGGTGGGCTCATTCTGAATTTGATGCCGTGCGTATTCCCCGTGTTGTCGATTAAAGCACTGTCGATTGCTGCCAAATCCTCAAAATCACGGCATGAAGTGCAACGCGGTGCGTGGTTATACACAGCTGGGATCTTGGTCTCCATGTTGACATTGGCCGGTGTCATGGTGGCCCTGAAGGCTGGTGGTGCACAGATTGGATGGGGCTTTCAATTGCAAACCCCCTGGTTTGTCGCATTGCTTGTGTATGTGTTCGTATTGCTTGGTCTTTGGCTGTATGGATGGATTGAGTTTGGTGGGCAATTGGCCGGTGTGGGCCAAGGCCTGACGGAGGGAACAGGCGGGCGTGCGGAGTTCTTTACAGGCGTGCTCGCCGTGATTGTTGCAACGCCATGCACAGCGCCCTTCATGGGTGTGGCCATGGGCTACACCCTGACACAGCCTTGGTGGGTGACCTTGATTGTATTTGCAGTGCTCGGTTTTGGTCTCGCCCTTCCGATGCTTGTATTTGCCATTGCACCTGAAACAGCCAGCCGATTGCCACGCCCGGGTCAATGGATGATCCGCCTCAAACAATTGTTGGCATTTCCGATTTTTGCGACAGCCATTTGGCTACTCTGGGTCTTGGTACAACAAACCTCCGCGGACATGATTCTCCTCATGCTTGGCGGGCTTCTGTGCATGGTCTTTGGACTGTGGTTGTATCGCGGTGAGTCGAAGATGGCTCGAGGCCTGTCTGTGGTCATTGTGCTGATCTCGCTCGGCGCGCTACCGGCAGTGAGTCAAATGAGCCCGCAGACCTCCGCGGCGCAGGCGATTGAAGTGGATGCCGAAGCCTATTCCAGTAGCGCACTGCGTGCACATGTCGAGTCAGGTCAATCAGTCTTTATCAACATGACGGCCGATTGGTGTATCACCTGCAAAGTGAATGAACAGCGACTCCTCAACACTGAAAAGGTGGATGCGCTTTTTGAAGAGCATGCTGTGCTCAGAATGACCGGCGATTGGACGCGCTATGATGCAAGTATCACCGAGTACTTAAATCAATACGATCGCGTTGGGGTGCCGCTCTACGTTGTGCATCATCCGAATCAAGAACCGATCGTATTGTCTGAATTTCCCGGCTTTGAGGAATTGAAAGCGGCAGTTACTGCAGGATCTTCGCTCTGACATCTTGAACCACCGCGTCAGAACCCCAGGCCTTGATTCCCTGGACGCTCTCCACAGTTTCGCCGCGTGTGTTAATGAGAACGGTCGTAGGGACGCCTCTCAGTCCATAGGCACTGAGTCCAGCCATGCTCGAATCTTTCAAAAGCACGGTGTGTGCGCCGAATAATGTGGGATTTTTCGCCTTGAATTGTTCGATCGTGTCGGTGCTTTCGCCGAAATTCACGAGGTAGACCGTTGCCTCATCATCGAGTTTCTCGCCCAATTCTTCGAGGTCTGGTAACTCTTTGATACAGGGCGCGCACCAGGTCGCCCAGAAGTTGACGACAGCCGGTGTATCAATGGTTGCAGGCTGATCGGCAAGATCTGTAAATCCTTCACTTGCAGACGCAAGATGTGCGCTCACTGAAAAAAAAATGAGAGGTAAGATTGTCCTACGATTGAACATTGTTTATGCTCCAACTGTCGAGATGAATTTCGATCTAACGTCCGCTCATCATATGTGAAGAATTACAAAGGAGCGACACATGCTGGACCAAGTCCGCGCGACGCTATCAAATCTCAGTAAGTCTGAACGGGCTGTCGCTGAAACAATTCTGTCCGATCCAGATCGTGTGGTGCATTTGAGCATTGCACGGATGGCGGTTGCCTCGGGCGTCTCTGAGCCGACCGTGAACCGTTTTTGTCGATCGCTTGGCTGCAAGGGGTTTCCGGATTTTAAGCTGCGGCTCGCGCAAACCATTGCAAACCCGGCGAGCTTTCAAGTCCGTGGTTTAAACGACACAGACACTGCACCTTTACTCGCAGATAAGATGTTTGAAACTGCGATGTCTCGATTAAGCCGGGCCCGTGCGCGATTGCCCGAACAAGACCTGGCCGGGGTGATTGGTGAAATCCGAGATTGTCAGCGGCTGTTGATTTATGGATTGGGTCCGACGTCAGGCTTGGCTCGGGGTGCTCAAGAGTTATTTATTGGCGCGCCGGTGACGGTCTTGGTGCATACCGATGCAGTGATCCAAGAGCTGACTGCGAATACCGCGTCAGATGGCGATTTGTTTTTGTTTTTGTGCACTAACGGTGAAACTGCACCTATGGTGCAGTCAGCGACCTTAGCGGACGAGCGGGGCGCTCGATTGATTGCGATCGCGCCCACTGGGTCGCCCTTGGCACGCGCCTGTCATCGGACGATTGATCTGGTACTGGATTCTGCATCAGCGACGCTCGCGCGATTCACCAACCGGTTGGTGTGCCAGATGGTACTTGAGGTGTTGGCTGAAGCGCTCGAGCAGGGTGTCCGCACCGGTAAGCGTCAGAAACGAGGACTTGCTGGCCCAACAGAGCAGGCCGCGCGCTAGAAACTGGTCTATCCTGTGAGAGACAGGAGGACCGTGTGGCTAAAGTAAAGACGCTCTATCAGTGCCAAGATTGTGCGGCGACCGTTGCACAGTGGGCGGGTCAATGCCCGACATGTCATGCATGGAATACGCTGGTTGAAACTGTTTCTCAACCGATTGGTTCGCAAAAAAGTGGCGGCGGATACGCAGGTGTTTTGCCGACACGCGCCACCTTGTCATCCATCCGGCCTGAAACACTCACCCGAATCCCATCGAGTTACTCGGAGTTTGATCGCGTCTTAGGTGGTGGTTTTGTTCCAGGTTCGGTGATTTTACTTGGTGGTGCTCCAGGGGCAGGCAAAAGTACCCTGTTGTTACAGGTCACCGCGCAGCTTTCAAATCAGCAAGCCTGTTTGTATGTCACAGGTGAAGAATCACTTGAACAAATTGCACTTCGCGCCAATCGACTTGGCGTATCGGCAGGCCAGCTCGAATGTGTCTCAGAAACCCGGGTTGAAGCAATTGCGGCGATGGTTGAGCAGGTGAAACCGGTTCTACTGGTGGTGGATTCGGTGCAAGTGATGCAGGTTGAAGCGCTGACAGGAGCGCCGGGAAGCGTGGGTCAGGTGCGTGAGTCAGCCGCGCAACTGACTCGGTTGGCAAAACGCACCGGGACCGTGGTCTTGTTGGTGGGGCATGTTACCAAAGAGGGGGCCTTGGCTGGGCCGAAGGTGCTTGAGCACATCATCGATGCCTCATTATTGCTTGACGGTGATACAGGCGGCCGTTTCCGAACACTCCGTGCCCACAAAAATCGCTTTGGCTCTGTCGGTGAGCTGGGGGTTTTTGCAATGACTGAAACTGGACTTCGCGAGGTGACTAATCCCTCGGCCATCTTTTTAAGCCGACCGGATTCGGTTGCACCCGGTTCAGGAGTGATCTGTACGTGGGAGGGCACGCGGCCTTTGTTGGTCGAAGTGCAGGCGCTCGTTGATACGAGCCTTGGTGGTTCGCCGAAACGTGTGGCGGTTGGCCTTGATTCGCAACGGCTGGCGATGTTGCTTGCGATTTTGCATCGGCATGGGCAATTGCAACTGGGTGACCAAGATGTCTTCGTCAACGCAGTTGGTGGGGTCAAGGTCACAGAGACGGGCGCAGACCTTGGATTATTGTTAGCCTGCGTGTCGAGTTTCCGAGGGAAGTCGATTCCCAAAGAGTGGGTGGTCTTTGGTGAAGTTGGGTTGTCCGGTGAAGTTCGACCCGTTGCCTCGGGTCAAGAACGGATCCGCGAGGCTGCCAAACATGGTTTTCGGCATGCGATTGTGCCCTCAGCCAATGCACCCAAAAAACCCGTGGCTGGAATGACGGTGCATCGTGTGGATCGTTTAACACAGGTGTTGGAGATTTTTGATGAGTCGTGATTTAGACGCGTTAAGACGAGACTATCAGAGAGGTCAGTTACTCGAGGCCGATGCCGGTGATGACCCCGTGGCCCTCTTTGATCGATGGCTTGACGATGCAAGGCAGGCCGGTCAACTTGAGCCCAACGCGATGACATTGGCGACCGTCGATGCGGACGGACATCCTCATGCACGCATCGTGTTGTTGAAGGGGCTTGAAAATCGCGAGTTTAGTTTTTTTACCAATTACACAAGTCATAAAGGCCAAGAACTTGAGGCAATGCCGCGAGCCGCATTGTGTTTTTGGTGGGATACGTTAGAGCGGCAAGTGCGTGTTGAAGGCCCTGTTCGTCGATTGGATGACGCCGACAACGACAGGTATTTTCAGTCACGCCCACGTGGTTCAAGGCTTGGTGCATGGGCCAGTGCTCAATCGCAGGAGATCGATTCGCCAGAGATCTTGACCGCTCAAATGCAGCAACTTGAAGCAGTGTACCCAGATCACGTGCCACGCCCGCCTCATTGGGGGGGCTATCGTGTCTGTGCTGAGCGCATTGAGTTCTGGCAGGGGCGTTCATCGCGACTCCACGACCGATTGGATTACCGCTGGACGGGATCTGCTTGGAATCGAAGTCGTCGTTCCCCATGATGAAAAGAATTGTGCGTTGCACGATATGAACGACAAAGAGGTTCTATGCGTTTTGTAATTGGCTTGGTTGCATTGCTCGGCAGCCTGTCTGTGTTGGCATCTGACGTGTCTGTAACCACAGAGCGTCTGGATCGCTTGGCGAGTCCGATTGAGTCGCTCTATCCAGCCAACAGTGAGCCGCTGGAAACGAGTCTGATCTCCGCGGGTATTGCCGCAGAAATTCTCGAGATGACCGTACGTCCCGGCGACTCGGTCAGCGCAGGCGATCCTTTGGTCCGATTGGATTGCCGTGACGCAGAGATTCTTCAAACACAAGCCGAGGACGCGAAGTCAGAGGCAGAGACTCGGCTGGAGTTCCAAAAGCGCCAAGCGGCTCGGGTCGCAAAGCTTGCGGAGACCAATATCGCCAGCGAGGAGCTCAAAGATACGCGAGCCACAGACGTACGCCTTGCTGAAATCACAGTGCGTCGTGCCCAGACTGCGCTCGATGATGCCAACCTTCAGGTCGAACGGTGTTCGATGACAGCACCCTTTGACGCCGTCATCGTTGATCAACTGGCATCCCGTGGAACCCGCGCCGCTGTCGGCTCACCGATCCTTGAATTGGTCTCACAGGCTGCCGAGATTCGTGCCCGCATGCCGCTTGATTTTCGGGTGACGGCTGATCAACGCTTTGAGTTTGAGTCTGCTCTGGGTGTAGCTCAAGTCGATGTGGTCGCCTACAGTCGCGCGGTGGACACGCAGACTGGGACGCGCTTGATTCGATTTCGACCTGAGAATGGCGCGATTGAGCCCGGTGTGCCCGGCCAGATCCGCGTGCGGTCAAATGCCGTCACATTACCCGCAGACTTTTTGGTTGAACGCCAAGGGGAATATGGGCTGATGGTCGCCGAAGGCGCAACCGCCTCCTTTGTTCCGAGGCCTGAGGCGGTTCTTGGACAACCAGTGGAGGTGACCGATCTCGCCGGCTCGCTCGAGCTGATTGTCGATGGACGCTTCCGAGCGCGTGCCGGTGATGCAATTTCGGTGACACCATGACAGGGTTCGCCCGACTCCTGATCGGCAATAAAGTATTGACCAATCTGACCTTTGTGCTGATCTTGGTGATGGGCGCCTTGGCCTATTGGTCATTACCCAGGCAGCAAGATCCCACCATCAACTTCAACTGGATCGTCATCACCACCGCGTGGCCCGGTGCCTCAGCGATCGACATTGAGAGCCGCGTCACCGATCCGATTGAGGAGGCTATTCAGCGGGTTGATGATCTTGATTTCGTCTCGAGTTATTCCCGTGAAGGCCTGTCCTCGATTTTGGTGCGTTTTGAAGACGTCCCAGATGCAACATTTCAGCGACGCTTGGCCGACCTTCGACGTGAAGTGAATACCGCCGAGGGTGAGTTTCCTGATGAAACCGCTGATCCAATTTTTATCGAGATTACCTCATCCAATGCCTTCCCGGCTGCCACCATGGTTCTGGTGGGTTCCGGCGACGACGACAGCCTTAGAGAGCAGGCTGTTCTCATTGAGAAAGATTTGGAACGCCGTGAGCGCATTGATCGCATCGATACACAGGGATTGTCTGATCCTGAAATTCGGATCGAGTTTGATCCCGCCGCGCTCGCATCGCGTGGCCTTGCACCGGCTGATCTGGCGAACACCATTCAAACCTATTTTCAAGATTTAGCCGCCGGTGAACTGAATGTCGGGGATACGAGCTGGCTTGTTCGGTTGAAAGGCAAGTCAACCGATGCGTTTGATTTAAACCAGTTTCCGATCTTAACGCGTGATGGCAGCGTGCGTGTTGGCGATGTCGCACGTATCACTCGCACGCGTGCCGAGCGCTCAGAATTGGTTCGCTATGACGGCCAGCCGGCCGTGATGTTGGCTGTGATGAAAGCGGAGGGGGCCAATACTCTCGAGCTGGTCGATGAAATGAAAGCGTACATCGAAACGCGGAATGCACTGGAGTCAGTCACCGGGACGCGTCTGGTCCTGATTGATGATCAAACAATTCCGACCCGGAAAGCTCTGAGTATCATGCAGAACAATGCATTGATAGGTTTGTGTTTGGTCCTGCTGGTTGCTTGGCTATTTTTGGGGTTCAAGATTGCAGCACTGACCGCGATTGGGATTCCTTTTATTCTTGCCGGTACATTTTGGGTGTTATCAGGTCTTGATCAGACCCTCAATGTCACGGTGCTGCTCGGTGTTGTCATTGCACTTGGGATGTTGGTCGATGACGCCGTGGTCGTTGTAGAAGCGATTTATTATCGGATCGAACGCGGCCAACGTGGCCTGACCGCGATCTTAGACGCACTGTCAGAGACCGCAGCACCGGTGACTGCTGCGGTACTCACGACGGTTGCGGCCTTCATGCCCTTGATGCTGCTACCTGGAATTTTGGGCAAATTCATGATGGTGATACCGCTTGTTGTGTCTGTTGCGCTCTTGATCAGCCTTGTTGAAGCCTTTTGGATGTTGCCAGGCCACGTCCTTGGGACGGGGATGACCCTTAATCAAGATGGCCGGATGCAACAGTTTCGGACCCGCTTTAACCGAGGGATTCGGCACATCTACACGCATGCTTTGATTCGTGCGCTCAGGCGGCCGATCCTGACGCTCTCAATTGCAGTGGGCGCGTTTCTTGGCGCCCTTGGTTTGCTGGCCAGTGGCCAGATACGCGCTGATTTTTTTGCCGCTGATCCGATTCGAGTGTTTTATGTCAATTTAGACGCGGAGCCTGGCACACGCCTTGAGCGGACTTTGGAGATGGCGGTGCAGGCCGAACAGCTGGTACGTGCTCATCTTGAACCAGATGAGGCGCGCGGTGTGGTCGCCTATGCGGGACAACAATTCACTGAAACCGAGCCCTTGCGAGGCAGTCATCTCGGACAGGTTCTGGTGGGGCTGAACCCAGACGGCCGAGAGGTGTCGGACATCGTCGACGGGATGCGGGACGCAGTTGGGGCATTGGCTGGCCCGACGCGTGTGACCTTCTTACAGTTGGCTGGCGGACCGCCGGCGGCTAAACCAATTTCGATCAAGGTTCGCGGGTCTGATTTTTCAGAGCTGCGGCAAGCAGCGGATCGAATCAAGGCAATTTTACGCGATACACCGGGCGTTACAGACATTACAGATGATGCCCAGGATGGACGGCTGGCACTGGACATGCGATTGAAGGGTGATCAGGTTGCGCGGACTGGCATGTCTCCAATCACAATTGCGCGCAACGTGCGGATGTTGGTGGATGGTGAGATTGTTGCCTCGGTTCAGGATGGCGGTGAAACAGTCGATGTTCGCGTGTTGGCATTGGAATCGGCATTTGCATCACCCACTCAATTGTTGGCGACGCAAATGCCAACACCCGAGGGCGATTTAATTACCTTGGGTGAATTAATGACGGTCGAGCGCACCCCTGCACTTGGAACGATTCGGCATTACAACTTCAGGCGGACCATCACCGTCGAAGCCGATATCGACAGTGGGGTGACGGATACCGTCACTGCCAATACCAGTGTGATGGATGCATGGAGCGGACTTCAAAATCAATATCCGAACGTCAATCTCGATTTTTCTGGAGAGCTCGATGACATCCAAGAAAGCCTGGATTCAATCGGTATCTTATTCATGTTCGGCTTGGGTGTGATGTATTTGATTCTTGGCACGCAGTTTAAAAGCTATGGGCAACCCATCTTAATCTTGGTCACCGTACCCTTGGCATTTACAGGCGTGGTACTCGGCCTCTTTGTGACAGGCAACCCGTTGTCGTTGTACACGCTCTACGGGGTGGTCGCCTTGGCTGGTATTGCCGTGAATTCGGCGATTGTCTTGATCAGTGCGGCCAACGACCGGTTGCGGCGAGGAATGAGCTTAAAGCATGCCACGCTCTATGCCGGTCGGCGTCGCGTTGTTCCTATTGTCATCACGGTGATGACAACCATCGCCGGTTTGTTCTCGTTGGCAGCCGGTCTTGGTGGGTCCTCCCTGATTTGGGGTCCGGTAGCAACAGCTATTGTCTGGGGGCTCGGCTTCAGCTCGATATTGACACTGTTTGTGGTGCCAATCTTGTATTACCTCACTGGCAAGCGGAGAGCACGTCGACTCAAGCCGGCGACTTGAAAAATGTGACACCAATCCTTAATTAGATTCCTGAGGCGCCATGTTGGGCCTCTAAGTAAACGGCTCTGTCTTCGGAAGAGCACCACAATCTGATCGCTTAAGGAGGATCACATGACAGTAGACCTTTCACCTTTATATCGCACAGCCATTGGCTTTGATCGTTTGGCTACCATGCTCGAGAGCGCGAATCGCGTTGAGAGTCAGGGATACCCACCCTACAACATTGAAGTGATTGGCGAAGACGCCTACCAAATCACGATGGCGGTTGCTGGGTTCACCGACGACGAACTGTCTATCGAGTCGAAGCAGAATGAGTTGACTGTGTCTGGACAAAAAGCAGATGCGGATGACGACACAGAACGTAAATTCTTGCATCGTGGCATTGCGACGCGAGATTTCGAGCGCCGGTTCCAGTTGGCCGATCATGTGTACGTCAAGGGTGCACGCATGGAGCACGGATTGCTGCATATCGAGCTGTATCGCGAATTGCCAGAGGCGTTGAAGCCACGTTCAATTGCGATTGAAACAGGGAACCTGATCGAAAATCAGTCCTAATCGTGAAAGGCCCGGCATCCGCCGGGCTTTTTTTAACACACAAGCACGCCTCGCTTGTCATCAAATTGTCTTCAATTTATTGTGCAATGCAATAAAGATCCACGGAAGGCGATCCCATGACCCCAATCACCCGGTTAACGAATACCACCTATGACGAACTGACTCCCGGTCTTTCGGCGTCGATTGAAAAGCGGCTGACGATGGACGACATTCGGTTGTTCGCTGTCATGACCGGGGATGTCAATCCAGTCAGTCTCGATGCGAAATTTGCGAGCTCCAGCCG
>AACY020524315.1_pt1 | contig 16161 bp, 14 predicted proteins | sample 267378 | NCBI WGS metagenome assembly AACY02 (sample SAMN02954345, study PRJNA13694) | marine metagenome | biome: aquatic; feature: ocean; material: water; isolation source: isolated as part of a large dataset composed predominantly from surface... | reverse complement strand
TCGTCGCGGTGACCTCCGGGTGCACCCGCACGCGCGCGGAGTACGACCCGAGTGTCTTCACTGCGGCGACGTCGACTGCGCGCTTGTCCAGCAGCGGGCCACCGGCCTTGCGCACCGCGGTCACGACATCAGCGTTGGTCACCGAACCGAACAACTTGCCGGTCTCGCCTGCCTTGGCGTTGACAACGACGGTCAAACCCTCGAGCTGGGCCTTGACCTCCTTGGCATGACCGAGGTCGCGGATCTCGCGGGCATCACGAGCGCGCTTGATCGCGACGACCTGCTTCTCGCCGCCCTTCGTCCATGGCATCGCGAAGCCCTGTGGGATCAGGTAGTTGCGTCCGTAACCGTCCTTGACCTCGACGATGTCGCCGGGTGCGCCAAGGCCCTCGACCTCACTGGTGAGGATGAGTTTCATCGCGTCGCTCCTTATCGTCCGGTCGAGGTGTAGGGCAGCAGGGCCATCTCACGGGCGTTCTTCACCGCGACCGCGATCTCGCGCTGGTGGCGGGTGCAGCACCCGGTCACGCGGCGAGCGCGGATCTTGCCGCGATCGGAGATGTACTTGCGCAGCATGTTGGTGTCCTTGTAGTCGATCGGCTGAGCCTTCTCGCCACAGAACACGCATGCCTTGGCTTTCATCGGCTTGCGAATGGGCTGCTTGGGTGCGGCCATGATCTGTCTCGTCTCCTGAAGTCGTGTTCGAAAGAATTGAAATAGTCGGGGGAGGTGCTAGAAGGGTGGTTCGTCGCCACCGGCCGGACCGGCCGACGCCCACGGATCATCGACGGGGGCGCCACCGCCGCCACCGAATCCACCGCCGCCACCGCCGCCGCCACCATCGCCACGGGCGGTTCGGGTGACCTTGGCGGTCGCGTAGCGCAGCGCGGGGCCGACATCGTCGACCTCCATCTCCACCACGGTGCGCTTCTCGCCCTCGCGGGTCTCGTAGGACCGCTGCTTCAACCGGCCCTGCACGATGACGCGCGTGCCCTTGGTCAGCGACTCGGCGACGTTCTCGGCGTACTGGCGCCACACGCTGCAGCGCATGAACACCGGCTCGGAGTCCTTCCACTCATTCGTCTGGCGGTCGAGGTAACGCGAACTCGCAGCGACGGTGAAAGATGCGACGGCAGCACCCGACGGGGTGAAGCGCAGTTCAGGATCGGCGGTGAGGTTGCCGACCACGGTGACGTTGATGTCGCCGACAGCCATGACCTACACCTGCTCCGGGCGCGTCACCTTGGTGCGCATGACGGCTTCGTTGAGGTTCAACTGCCGATCGAGTTCAGCAACGGCCTCAGGTGTCGAGGTGACGTCGAGCACGGCGTAGATTCCCTCGGGCTTGTGGTTGATCTCGTAGGCGAGGCGACGTCGGCCCCACACATCGAGCTTCTCCACGGTGCCGCCATCGGACTTCACGACATTGAGGAAGGTCTCGAGGCTGGGCGCAATGGTGCGCTCTTCGAGATCGGGGTCGAGAATGACCATTACTTCGTATCGGCGCATGACAGCAACCGACCTCCTTCGGACTCATCGGCTCCGGTCGTTCCGGAGCAGGAGGACACCGGGATAGACCCGGCGAGCAGGATTAGGCTACACGTCTTGCGAAGCGCTGCTCCTACCCCGTGGGACCGGGGATCCTCGGCGTGCGGATCCGGCAGTTCTTCCCGGTGCACTTCTCGAGGCGATCCCACAGTCCGATCAATGCCAAGCGAGTGCGCCGGTATGCGGGATCGTCCGCGACGGATTCGAGTTGATAGGGGTCGACCCTGAGGTCGTACATCTCTTCGAAGCCGTCCTCGTAGATCCACCAGACGTACCTGTGGGTGCGCACCCCGTCGAACATCGGGAGCTGCTCACCGGTTGCGGATTTCTGTGGGCCACTGGACAGCAGCAGCGGACGATTGCGCAGGCGCTCGCCATCGATCAGGGTGCCGACGAGTGATTTCCCGTCGACACGGCGGGTCGGCTTCACCCCGGCGAGTTCGAGGAAGGTCGGGGCGATGTCGATCTCGAAAGTCGCCTTCTTCACGATCGTGTTTCGCTCGATGCCCGGGCCACGGATTAACGCGGGGATCCGCAGGGCCGGTTCATAGGGGAAGTACTTGCCGTAGCTGATCGCATGCTGGCCGAGCAGATATCCGTTATCGCCCATGAACACGATGTAGGTGTTGTTCAACTGACCGGTGGCTCTCAGCCGCTTGATCATCCGCTTCACTCCCTCGTCGACGGCGAGCAGGGACAGCTTGCGACTGCGGTTGTCCTCGGTCAGTTCAGCGATCTTCTCGTCGGTCAACGGGGGGATGGCCTGGATGATGGGGTGCTTATCGCTGCGATCGGCCTCATTGAAACTTGGATCCTGGGTGAGCGGGATGTCGGGCAGCAGGTCCTGGTGGCGCAGCGCAGGGCGCGGGGGGATCGACTGCACATCGATCCCCGAGCCCGCCTCCGGCTTGTCGACATCGGCCCAACTGTCCTGCCATGACCCATCGGTGAGTGGAATCGTCTCCACGTGCGGGGCCAGGTAGGCGACCTGCAAGAAGAAGGGATCGTCGCTCTCGGCAGCCCGGTTGATCACGCCGATGGCCTTGGAGGTGAACACATCGGTGCCATAGTTCGACTTATCCTGCACATAGAAATCGCCGTACACCTTGCTTCCGCTCGGTTCGTTCAGCCGGAACCCGTACATCTGATACGTCGACGGGTCGGACGTTCCGTACCACTCGCTCCAGCCGGATGGGGTGCGCGCGACCGGCCTGTTGTACATGCCGTAACCGTTGATGTACTTGCCGATGTGGACGGTGTGATATCCGGCCTGCTGGAGCCAGTAGGCGGTGTGCTGCTGGCCGTTGTTCCTCTCCCACGGCACGAATCCCCCTTCGGGAGGGAAGTTCGCAGACACCTTAGTGTTGTGCGGATAGGAGCCGGTCATCATCGAGGCCCGCGAAGGACAGCACAGCGCGAACGGGGTGAGCATCTGCTCCATCGTCGCTCCGGCATCACCGATCAGGCGGCGTACGGAGGACATCACTTCGAGATCCTCCACCGTCATGTCATCGGTCTGGACGATGATGAAGTTCGGCCGCTCGGTGGTGGCGGGTGCAGCGGGGGATTCGACGGAAGGTGCGGCAGCAACGCTGCCCGCCATAGTCACTGCAGCAGCAGTGACGACGGCGGTGACCATGGGAAATATTCGGCGCATGGCGCCAGGTTAAGGAGGCGTCACCGGGCGTTGCCGCGCTGCGAAGGAAAACCGAAAAGATCGATGGGACACCCACCACATGGGAGGAGTGCGGCGGCTGGGGACTCGAGATTCACCACTGTCAGAGCGCAGGGATCACCGCTAACCTGGCCGATGTGCGCATCGCCACCTGGAACGTCAACTCCGTCACTGCCCGACTACCCCGGCTGCTGGAGTGGCTGGAAACCGCTCAACCCGATGTCGTGGCACTGCAGGAGTTGAAGTGCACGAGCGATGACTTTCCCGTCATGCCGGTGCAGGCCCTCGGTTATGAGGTCGCCGCGCACGGCCTGGGGAGATGGAACGGTGTCGCGATCCTCAGCCGCATCGGGCTCGATGATGTGGTGCGCGATCTGCCCGGGCAACCGCCGTATGACGACGTCGTGGAGTCGCGTGCGATCGGGGCGACCTGCGATGGCGTGCGGGTGTGGAGTGTGTACGTTCCCAATGGGCGCGAACCCGATCACCCGCACTACTCCTACAAGCTCGACTGGCTGCGGGTGCTTCGCGACACGGCGATCGCTGAGATGGCTGCGGCGCCCGATCGTCCGTACGCGATCATCGGCGACTACAACGTCGCCCCCACCGATGCGGACGTGTGGGACATCGCGCTCTTCGCCGAATCCACGCATGTCACCCCCGCCGAGCGGGCTGCGCTGGCCGATCTCGCTGACACCGGGATGAGCGAGGTCATGCCACGAGCACTCAAGGGTGAGCCGTTCACGTTCTGGGACTATCGCAACGGGTCATTCCACAAGGGCTTCGGGATGCGCATCGATCTGGTCTACGGCAACGAGGCGTTCACCTCGCGGGTGAGCGACGCCTATGTCGATCGTGACGCGCGCAAAGGCAAGCAGCCCAGCGATCACGCCCCCGTCGTCGTGGACTTGACGTAGTCGAGTCAGCCCAGGACCTTCGACCACGGCAGTCGGTCGCCGGCACCGTCGAGCACGCCACCGCCAGGATCGTCACGATCGGCGAGGATGCCGTCGGTGCGCACGATGTCGAACTCCGGATACAGCGCATCCCGCACGATGAGCGCGCTGAACCACACGGTCGCACCGATGTGCACGAAGATGAAGAACGCATACCACTCCGGTGTCATCCCCTTCGCATCCTCGACACCGAAGCCAGCGAGATACCACCACACGGCAACGAAGTAGGCGACCTCGGCGAACTGCCAGATCAGGAAGTCCCGCCACTTCGGTCGCGCAAGTGCGGCGAGCGGGATCAGCCACAGCACGAACTGCGGCGAATACACCTTGTTGGTGATGAGGAACGCCGCGACGACGAGGAACAGCATCGGCGCGAGACGAGGCCGAAGCGGTGCGAACAGGATGAGTGCGCCGATCCCAGCGCACAGCACCAGCAGCGTGCCCAGCGCGACGACATTCAGTGTCTCAGTCGGGATGCTCGGACCGCCCCACAGATCGACGGCGTACCACAGCGACCCGAAGTCGGCGCCGCGATCGGAGGAGAAGGTATAGAAGTAGGACCAGCCTTCGGTGTTGGCGATGGCGAACGGCAGGTTGATCACCAGCCAGGTGATGATCGTCGCGACCAGCAGTCGAGCGAACGCGCGCATCTGCCCGGCTCGCAGGCACAGCAGGAGCAGCGGGCCGAGGAACAGCAACGGATAGAACTTCGCCGCGATCGCCAGGCCCAGGAAAACCCCTGCCCAGCCCGGTTTCTCTCGCGCCCACAGCGCGATGGCGACCGCGGCCAATCCGATGGCGAGCAGATCCCAGTTGATCGTCGCGGCGAGGATCACCGACGGTGCGAGCGCGAGGATCGCTGCATCCCAGGGCCGCGCGCGGACCGTGCGAGCAGTGGCGATGACCGCCATCAGCAGGAATGGCAGCATCGCCACGACGGTGATGACGAAGAACGCTAACGGTGCGTTCAGGTCAGGGACGATCGCATTCACCCCGCGGGTGAACCACGCGACGATCTGCATGAACACCCCGATGAGAACGGGGTACTCCAACGGTTGCCCATCGGGTGGTGTCTGCAGGTACGGCAGGTAGCCGTCAGCGAATCCGCGCAACGAATACAGCGGCGGGATGTCGGAATAGCACAGGTGCTCGTACCGATCCGGTGATGCCCAGCCATTGGACATGCACGGATAGTCGAGCAGGAACCCCAGGGCATAGGCCGCCGAGGCCATCACGATCAGAACTCGGATCGGAGTCCACCAGCTGCTGCCTGCACGGGCGAACCGCCCGAACGGACCACCGATGATCATCGAGCCGCTGGCGGCCACCGAGTCGCTGCGGCTGGGTACGACGCGACTCGACACGCCCGACACGCTACTGGGGATCGCCGATGATGCCGCTGTCCGGTGGCGGCGGGGTGACCGGTCCGGGTTCGACCGGTGCAGGTTCGACCGGTGCAGGTTCGGTCGGTGCGGGCGAGGTAGGTGCGGGTGTGGAGGGTGCGGGCTGCGGCGAATCAGGGGTGGGGGTTGGCGTCGGCGCGGGCTGGGGATCGACGCCCGAGGGCGAATCGCTCGGTTCCGGGGTCGCCTCCGTCGGGCTCGGGCTTTCACTCGAGGTCTCGGTGGGGATCGGCGCGGGAGCAGGAGCCGGGGTCACGAATCCCTCGACCGGTGATGCGGCGAGTGCTGCGTTCATGAACGCGGTGAAGATCGCCACCGGATACGACCCACCGCCCCAGGCCGGTGCGCCACCGGAGATTCCATCGAGGGGGATCGGGTTGCCGTCGGAGTCTTCGCGGGCCATCAGCACGGCGGTCGACAACTGCGGGGTGTAGCCGACGAACCATATCGATCGATTGGAGTTCGAGGTTCCGGTCTTGCCCGCGACGGGCCGGCCCAGACTCTGTGCTCCCGTCGCCGTGCCCGACAGCACCACCTGCTGCAGCACCGAGGTCACCTGATCGGCGATCGCCGAGGCGACGACCTGCTCCGGCTGCGGCGTATACGAATACTGCAGGCCGCCGTTGGTGCCATAGACGGCCTTGATCGTCGTCGGTGCGACGCGCTGACCGCGATTGGCCAGGGTCGCATAGGCACCGGCCATGTCGATGCCACTCGGTGATGCGGTGCCGAGCACGAAGGTCAGGTCGAGATTCTCGGGAGTTCCCCCGGGGGTGTCACGAGGCAGACCGAGTCGATATGCCGCTTCTGCCGCGGCCTGCACACCGATGGTGTTCGTCAACTCCACATAGGCCGTGTTGACACTGCGTGCCGTCGCGGTGACGAGGTCGACGCTGCCGAACGATGTGCCGCCGTAATTGTTGACGGTGTAATCACCGACCGTGACCGGTGAATCGCCGTTCCAGGTCGTGTCCATACCGACACCGTTTTCGAGCGCGGCCACGAGAGTGAATGGTTTGAACGTCGAGCCGCCCTGGGCGAATGCCCGGGTTGCATTGTTGATCGGTGCCGCGACGTAATCCGGTCCCCCGTACATCGCAATCACCTCGCCGGTGCCCGGGCGCACCGCCGCCAGCCCGATCCTCACACCGTCAGTCCCCTCGGTGGGTCCTACGGTCGCGACGGCGTTGGCCGCTGCCGCCTGCGCCTGGGGTTCGAAGGTGCTGATGATGCGCAGCCCGCCATTGCGGATCTCGTTCTCGGTGTATCCCATGGCAGATAGTTCGCTGGTGACCGCTTCGAGCAGATAGCCGACCTGTCCGCCAAGTCGATTCGAGGTGCGCGGGGGGATCGTGTCGGGGAATCGTGCTGATTCACGTTCGGCCGGGGTGATCCAGCCCTGCTCGAGCATTCCATCGAGGACGTAGTTCCACCGACCGCGAGCGCCCTTCTTATCGATCGCCGGATCGAGCACGCTCGGTGCCTTGATCACCGCGGCGAGCAGCGCGCCCTGCGAATAATCCAGGGTGCTCACGCCCTGACCGAAATACGCCAGCGACGCTGCTTCGACACCGTAGGCCCCGCGGCCGAAATAGATCGTGTTCAGGTATTCACCGAGGATGTCGTCCTTGGAGGTGATGGTCTCGAGTTTCACCGCGAGCACCAACTCGCGTGCCTTGCGCCACCAGGAACGTTCAGAGGTCAGATAGGCGTTCTTGGCGTATTGCTGCGTGATCGTCGAGGCGCCCTGGATGTCACCGCCGGTGACGTTGTTCCACATCGCACGGCCGACGCCGATGGGTGAGACACCACCGTGCTCATAGAAGTCACGGTCTTCTGCCGCGAGCACTGCCCGCTGGACGTCGAGGGGCACATCGATCAGGTCGATCGAGCGTCGAGTGGCGTCCCCGAGCCGGCCGACCTCGGTGGTGCCATCGGCGTAGTACACGACCGTCGCCTCCGTGGCAGCGACCTCGTTGGCATCGGGGAGCGGGGTGAGGGCGACCGCGAGGGCGAATCCGCCGATGGCGAGCAGGGCGAGGACGAAACCGGTGGCGAAGAACCGTCGCCCCCAGCGTCGCTTGCGCCGAGCCTTCGCCCGCTTGGTCACCTGCTGCCCTTCCGTATCGCCCGACTCACCATGATCACCCAGTCAGCCGCCATACCCCGGGATTCACACGCGCCACACACGCATCAGACGTTGCGGGCCTGGTTCAGACGCAAGGGTCACTCCCCCGGGTTCCCGACGTCGCATCAGACGCTGGGCAAACGGCCGCTGTGAACCCATACGCCGGGTAACCGGTCGCCCTTTAGCCGGCGTTTGCGGCCACAGCGACCCCTTAGCCGGCGTTTGCCGACCCAGCGCGCCTCGACCCAGCGCGACTTGACCCGGTTCCGCGACGGATAGATACGGTCAGGGCCGTGGCGACGCAGACGACGCAGAATCCCGAACCCGGCACCCCCGACTCCGGCGCACCCCAACCTCCCGGTGGTGCCGTCGTCGAGAAGCGGCCCTGGTGGGCACTGATCGCCCTGCTGCTCGGCGTCTCACTGATCGTGCTCGAGGGCAGCATCGTCAATGTCTTGATCCCCACGATCGTGTCCGATCTGCAGATCGGTCGCACCGACGTGCTGTGGATCACCTCGATCTATTCGCTGATCTTCGCGGCACTGCTGATCACCTTCGGCGTGCTGTCCGACCGCATCGGCCGGCGCCGGATGTTCATGCTCGGCACGGCGATCTTCATCGCGTTCAACCTGATGGCCGGTGCCGCCAGCAGCGCGGAGATGCTCATCATCGCCCGCGCCGGCGAGGCGGTCGGTGGCGCGATGATGCTGCCCACCTCGATGGCGATCATCAACGTCAACTTCCGCGGCCCGATGCGTGCGGCGGCTTTCGGCCTGTGGGGTGCGGTCTTCGGTGGCATGGCCGCGTTCGGTCCCCTGCTCGGTGGCTGGCTGACCGACATCGCTTCGTGGCGCTGGGCGTTCTACATCAACATCCCGCTCGGCCTGCTCAGTCTGGTGATGGTGCGCATCTTCATCACCGAATCCAAGGGCACCGAGGTCAAGAAGCTGAACTGGAGTGGGGTCGTGCTCTCCTCGGTCGGCTTGGCGCTGGTGGTCTTCGGCCTGATCGAGGGCCAGCAGTTGGGTTGGTGGACCGCGATCACGACCTGGGATGTCGGACCGGTCTCGATCACCCCCGGTGGACTGTCACCCGTCCCGGTCGCCATCGCACTCGGCGCACTGCTGCTCATCGCCTTCGTCGTCTCGCAATCGGTCCGGGCAAAGGCCGGCAAACCGGTCTTGATGGACCTGTCACTGTTCCGCATCCGCCGCTATGGCTTCGGCAACGTGGTCGCCACCTTGGTCAGCCTCGGCGAATTCGGTGTGCTGTTCGCGATGCCACTGTGGTTGCAATCGGTTCATGGTTTCTCAGCGCTGGAAACCGGTGCGCTGCTTGCGGTTCTCGGCGGTGGCGTCGTGCTCGCCGGCGGTGCGGCACGACACGTGTCGGCGATGATCGGATCAACGCGACTGGTGCGCGTGGGCATGGTGCTGGAGATCATCGGCATCGCCGGTGTCGCCATCCTGCTCAGCGCCGACAACTCGCCGTGGTGGTTGTCGATCCCGTTCATCATCTATGGCGTCGGAGTCGGCTTCGACACCGCGCAGTTGACCAACGTCATCCTCGAAGACGTCCCGCCGGCACGTTCAGGTGGTGCGTCGTCGGTGACCTCGACACTGCGCCAGGTCGGTTCGACCCTGGGTTCGGCGGTGCTCGGCACCGTGCTGTTCGTGTCCTTGGGGCTCGGCCTGGCCAATGACCTCGCCACCAATCAACCCCAGTTGAGTGAGGATCAACGCACGCAGATCGTGGACCAGATCGTCGATTCCTCCGGCGAGGCGATCATCCCGTTGGAGCAGCAACCGGGGACGCAGGAGATCGTCGCCGAGGCGAAGCAGTCCTATACGAACGCGGTGCGCATCATGGCCGGCGTCGCCGGACTCGCAGTGCTCATCGGCCTGATCGCATCCTTCGGGCTGCCACCGGATCAACCTGTTCAGTCGAGCAGATCGGGCGGACGTGCCGGCGCGCGGCGCGGCACACCATCGCCGAGGGAATAACTGGTGATGAGGTGGTTCCACCGGCACTGCGTGCACACCTCGACGGTGTAGACGCGGAACTCACCCGTGCGACGGGCGAGATCATCGAGGCGCAGCGGGTCGACGGCCGCGCCCGCGATGTGCCCGAGTTGATCGCCGTAGACATAGGTGACATGGACGAGGTCGGTCCTACGGCACACCGGGCAGCGATCGGCGCTGGTGACGCCATGGAAACGCGCGGCTTTGAGTAGATAGGGATCGGCGTCGCAGACATCGAGGCCATCGAAGGCTCGACCACCGAAGAGGGCAGTGAGCAGGGCACGACGCTGCAGGGCGTAGTCGATGACCCCGCGCGGCGCGGTCGGGTCGGCGACCGGTTCGGCCGGACCCGGATCCTTCGCGCTGCGTCGGGCGGGCCGTGGTGTGCTCGATTCCCCGCGCACGCGGGCACCGCGCGGTTGGCTCGACCGGGGCTCGGGCATGGTTCCTACGGTAAGCGATCCGGGCCTACTGGGCCCTCCGCGTGCGGGAGTATCGAATCGATATATAGTGATCGGGATATATTCATTCGATATATCGGTCTGCAGCGGGCAACTTTGAGAGGAGAACCGGAATGCGCAAGCGCAGCGATGTGCTGGAGTTCTCCATCCTCGGACTGCTCCACGACAGCCCGCTGCACGGCTATGAACTGCGCAAGCGGTTGACCGGGGTGCTCGGACCGTTTCGGGCGATCTCCTATGGCTCGCTGTATCCGGCATTGAAGGATCTGCTGGCCCGTGGCCTGATCAGTGAGGCCACCGGCAGCGACGAGCAGCCGCTGGCCACCCGCCGCGCCCGCATCGTCTACGAGCTCACCGCCGACGGCAAGGAGCGCTTCGAGGCCCTCGTCGCCCAACCCGGACCCGAAGCGTGGGAGGACGAGCCGTTCGCGGCGCACTTCGCGTTCTTCGGTCGCACCCCGGCTGAGGTGCGGATGCGCATCCTCGAAGGCCGTCGCTCCCGATTGGAGGAGCGGTTAAGCACCCTGCGCGATTCCTTCGCCCGGGCGGGGCAGCGGCTCGACGACTACACCGAACAACTTCACCAGCACGGCCTCGACAGCGTCGAGCGCGAGGTCCGCTGGTTGGGAGAACTCATCGATAGCGAATCGAAAACGACTCGCGAGAACAAGCAGAAATAAGGAAAGGGACACACTCATGGGATCGGTTCGCGTCGCCATCGTCGGGGTCGGAAACTGTGCGGCCTCACTCGTGCAAGGCGTGCACTACTACCGGGACGCTTCACCCGATGCCCGGGTCCCCGGCCTGATGCACGTTCAGTTCGGTGACTACCACGTCCGCGATGTCGAGTTCGTCGCCGCGTTCGACGTGGACGCCAAGAAGGTCGGTCAGGATCTCGCCGATGCGATCGGTTCCAGCGAGAACAACACCATCAAGATCTGTGATGTGCCGCCCATGGACGTGACCGTGCAGCGCGGTGTCACCCTCGACGGTCTGGGCAAGTACTACCGCGAGATGATCACCGAATCCGAGGCCGAGCCCGTCGATGTCGTTGCCGCGCTGAAGGATGCGAAGGTCGACGTCGTCGTGTGCTATCTGCCCGTCGGGTCCGAGGACGCCGCCCGGTTCTATGCCCAGTGCGCCATCGATGCCGGTTGCGGTTTCGTCAACGCCCTGCCCGTCTTCATCGCCGGCACGCCGGAGTGGGCGCAGAAGTTCACCGACGCCGGTGTTCCGATCGTCGGCGACGACATCAAGTCCCAGGTCGGCGCCACCATCACCCACCGCGTCCTGACGAAACTGTTCGAGGATCGCGGCGTCGAAGTGCAGCGCACCTACCAGCTGAATGTCGGCGGCAACATGGACTTCATGAACATGCTCGAGCGCGATCGACTGGAGAGCAAGAAGATCTCCAAGACCCAGTCGGTCACCTCGCAGATCGACCGCGAGATCGCACCACGCAACGTGCACATCGGCCCGAGCGATTACGTCGCCTGGCTCGACGACCGCAAGTGGGCGTTCGTCCGGCTGGAGGGCAAGGCCTTCGGCGACGTGCCGCTGAACCTCGAATACAAGCTCGAGGTGTGGGATTCGCCGAACTCCGCCGGCGTGATCATCGACGCCATCCGTGCGGCGAAGATCGGCCTCGATCGCGGTATCGGCGGCCCGCTGCTGAGCGCCTCGTCGTACTTCATGAAGTCCCCGCCCGAGCAGTACGCCGACGACGTGTGCCGTCAGCGGGTCGAGGACTTCATCGCCGGCACCATCGAGCGGTAATCAGGATCCCCTCGCCCCAGGCTTCATCGGTGACGGCGATCACCACGTCGTCCCAGGCGCTGAGCATCTGCTGCCACGCTGCGATGCTGAACAGTCCGCAGGTGTGACTGTCTTGCACGATCTCGACGTGTCCGTCGGCGTCGCGCAGCATGAAGCTGTATTCGGCGCACACCGTGGTGTCGTTCGGATCGGGGTCCCACACCCACTCGCAGAAGCGAGCACCGCGCCCGTCGGGAGCGTCGGCTCCCCCGCAGGTCGTCGAATCGGTGAACGTGTCTCGCACCCCGTCGGGAGCGAGCACGAGATAACCGCCATCGACGAGGTGCTCGGCAGCCGTCTCGAGCATTGCCGCCACATCATCGCGGGTGAGCAGGTAGTCGATCGCATCATGGACGAGTACCGCATCGAAGCGCTCTCCTAGCCGCACATCGCGCATGTCGCCCACGACGTGCCGACACTTCGGGTTCAAGGCTCGCGACACCTCGAGCATCTCGGGGGAGAGGTCGACGAGCGTTCGCTCGAATTCGGTGAGATGTGACGCGACATGGCCACCGCCGCTGCCAAGTTCCAACAGCCGGCCAGGCTCCCCTAGTGCTTCGAGAAGCCGCGGGATCTCATCGGCATATTCCTCCGGTGGCGAGATCAGTGGCCACCAGTGCGCGATGTCGGAATACAGCCGCATGGCACAGATCAGATCACAGTTCAGATCACAGTGGATCCCGGTCAGACCAGATACGGGCAGTGGCGGCAGCCGTTGGTGCAGCAGAAACCGCGGTCGGCGAGGTACTGCGCGGTCATCACGAAGAATCCGGTCTGCGGGTCGAGGTAACCACGTTCACCGTGGGCCATCGCCTGCTCATGACGGCGCACGATCTCGACATACAGCGGATGCGTCGGCGGTAGCCGGTCCGGATGCGGCTGCGTGAGCGGGCGCGCCGCCACCTCATCGCCACGTCCATCGCTCACCATGTGCTCCACGGTAACCGCACGTCTGGCATGCAGCACACCGGTGAATGTCGAGCGCCCCTCAGCGACCTATAGTCGAGGGATGTCGATTGTCAGGCGGGGAGTATTGGCGACGGTGCTTGCCGGCGCACTCGTCATCGCCCCCGGACTCCTGGCATCGCCAGCAATCGCCGAAACCACTCCCAACGCGATCACCATCGATGGCGGTCCGACCAGCGCGACCGATCCGACACCGGTCACTCTCGAAGCCGATCTGTATTTGCCCGAGATCACACCCGCGCCAGCCGTGGTTCTCGCCCACGGCTTCGGTGGCAATAAGACCTCGGTTGCTGAAGACGCACAGTTCATGGCCGATCGCGGATTCGTCGTGCTCGCCTACACCGCGCGTGGATTCGGCAGTTCCTCCGGTGATATCTCGATGAACTCACCGGATTTCGAGGTCGCCGATGCCTCACGCCTGATCGACTACCTCGCGGATGTGCCCGAGGTCGTCAGTGATGGCCCGGGCGATCCACGGGTGGGATTCGCGGGTGGCTCCTATGGCGGTGCACTGTCGCTAATGGTGGGCGGCTACGACGACCGTGTCGATGCGATCGCCGCTGACATCACCTATAACGACCTGCGCACCTCGCTGTTCTCCCAGAGCGCCCTAGGCGATGACGGGCGCATCGATGATCAGATCGGTGTGTACAAGCAACTGTGGACCGCGCTGTTCTTCTCCGCCGGACTGTCCAGCGGGCCCGGTGCACCGGTGACCGAATGTGGTCGCTTCGCGCCCGACTGGTGCGCGGCCTATAACGAGGCGGCCACCACGCAGCAGATCTCCGATGGCACAGCGGATCTGATGCGTCGTTCCTCACCGATCAGCATCACCGATCGCATCACCGCACCAACCTTGCTCGGCGGTGGACAGTCCGATTCACTGTTCCCCCTCGACCAGGTCAATGCCAACGCCGAGCAGGTCGCGGCCGCGAATCCGCTCGTGCCGCTGAAGGTCGTCTGGCATGCCGCAGGTCACGACGGTGGAGTGAACGAGACCGATCGGGTGCGGGAGCTGACCGCGAACTGGATGGCCGCGCACTTGTTCGGCGGCCCACCGGTGTCGACCGATTTCGAAGTGTCCCTGGTGGAAGGTTCTGCGATCAGCGACCGCGCCGCCGGAACCGTCGAGGTGCTGAGCGCACCGACCTATCCCGGGCTATTCGGCACATCGCAGCAGACATTCACCCTGCAAGGCCCACCACAGCAGGTCCTCGCGCCCGCCGGTGGTGTGCCCGCAGCCATCACCGCGCTCCCCGGCGCCGGGGGACTGGCGGGCCTGGCTTCCAGCCTGCTATCGGTCCCGCTGCCCAACCAGAGCGCGGCGTTCGCCACCGCACCGCTGGACGAGGCTACCCAGATCATCGGCGCCTCGACCGCACGGATCACCATTGCCAGCGATGAACCCATCGAAGACGTGACGTTATTCACCAGTCTCCGCCTCGTCAGCGCCGATGGCCGGCAGAGCCTGCCCAACGGTCTCGTCGCGCCTATCCGTCTCGCGCAGGTCGGGCCGGAGCCGACCGAGGTCGAGGTGCGACTGCCGGCGATCGTGACCGAGGCCGCTTCGGGAACTCGACTCGCACTCGTGGTGTCCACCACTGATCAGGGCTTCGCGATGGGTGCGGGTCCCACGGTGCTCACCATCGGGTTGGCCGGCAGCGAATTAGCCCTACCCCAGGTGGCCACCACTGCGAGCGCGGCCGGCTTCCCGGCGTGGGCGTGGCCGGTCGGCGGTGTCGCGATCGCCGTGCTGATCTGGATCGTCGTCACCCTGCTGCGCCCGAGGGTCCGCCAACCGCAGTCGCTGCCTGACCTCACTGAGATTCCCCTCGCGGTGCGTGACCTGGCACAGGAGTTCAAAGGTGGTCTGCGGGCGGTCGACGGTGTCACCTTCGATGTGCCACCCGGTGTGGTGCTGGGCCTGCTCGGACCGAACGGCGCGGGCAAGACCACGACGATGCGCATGGTGATGGGTCTCATCCGACCCACCGATGGTGCGGTGTACGTGTTCGGAGAACGCGTCGGCACCAGCGCCCCGGTGCTCTCGCGCATCGGCTCGTTCGTCGAAGGTCCCGGATTCCTGCCGCACCTGTCCGGTCGTGCGAACCTCGATCTGTATTGGCGGGCCAGTGGACGCGAGGGTGAGGCGAATCTCGACGAAGTACTCGAGATCGCCGGACTCGGGGACGCGATCGATCGCAAGGTGCGCACCTACAGCCAGGGAATGCGTCAGCGACTCGGCATCGCGCAGGCGATGCTCGGCACCCCGGACATCCTGCTCCTCGATGAACCCACCAACGGATTGGATCCGCCGCAGATCCGCGAGATGCGCAATGTCGTGCAGAACTACGCCGCCACCGGACGCACGGTGATCATCTCCTCGCATCTGCTCAGCGAGGTCGAGCAGACCTGCAGCCATGTCGTGGTGATGAACCACGGGAAGGTGATCTCCACCGGCACTGTCGCCGAACTGCTCGCCGGCCGCACAGGGCTTCGACTGGAGGATGTGTTCTTGGAACTCGTCGGAGAGGGGCACACGGTATGAGTGACGTGACGATTCCCTCGGGTGAGGCGCAGCGCGCCACCTATTCGCGTCGCGACACCCTGACCGTGCCGACGGAGTTCATCCGCCAGATGCGCCGCAAGCGCACCCTGATCGCCTTCCTCTTGGTCATCGCCTTGCCCCTGATCGTCGTCGCGGCGGTGAAGTTCGGGCCCTCGGCCTCCGGTGGTGGCGGCGGAGGCTTCGGTGATGGCGATCTGGACCTGGTCGGCCTGGCCACGAACGGCGCGTGGAACTTCACGTTGACGATGCTGTTCTTCGCGTCAGGCTTCCTGCTCACGATCTTGGCCGCGATGTTCCTCGGTGACACCGTCGCGAGTGAGGCCAACTGGTCGACGATGCGCTATCTGCTTGCTGCACCGGTGCCGCGGCGTCGGTTCCTGCGCGCGAAGATGATCGTCGGTCTGATTCTGACCGTTCTCGTCATGCTCACCCTCGTGCTGGCATCCTTCATCATCGGTTGGATCGCGTTCGGTTCCGCCGCCCTGAGCAGCCCGATCAGTGGAACGTTCACCACCGGTGAATCCGCGCAGCGCCTGGCGATCATCGCCGGCTACATGGCTGTGCAGCTGCTGATCCCCGCGGGTATCGCATTCGTGTTGAGCGTGTCGACGGATGTGCC
>AACY020298979.1_pt1 | contig 16167 bp, 21 predicted proteins | sample 267378 | NCBI WGS metagenome assembly AACY02 (sample SAMN02954345, study PRJNA13694) | marine metagenome | biome: aquatic; feature: ocean; material: water; isolation source: isolated as part of a large dataset composed predominantly from surface... | reverse complement strand
CATGGTGAGCGGCTACTTGATGGTGTGCTCGCGGCGGTGGGTGAGGTGCGGTTGCGCTTATCGCGGGAGTTCCCGGGGGTGTGTTTGGAGCACGTGCGGGTGGATCCGATGTCGCTGCCGTTGTCGACAGCCAGCATCGGTGTGGATGGGGTGTTGGTGGCGGAGGTGCTGCGCTCCCGCGGGTATGTGTTGGAGATGGTGTCGCGGGATCTTTTGATTCCGCATTTCACGTTGGTCGATGACCCTGCCGTGGTGCGGCAGTTCGGGGAGGTATTAGTGGAGGTTCTCGGGGAGTGCGTGCGTGCCGGTTCGGCAGCGGATCCACGGGGTGCCGGTGGTGGTCCGGGTGGTGTGAATGTGTGGATGGTGGATCCGGTGGTGGCGATGAGTCCACGGGAGGCGTATTTCGCGGACACGGTTCGCGTGCCGGTGGGGGATGCGGTGGGGCGGGTGTGTGCGGAACTTGTGTCCCCTTACCCGCCGGGGGTCCCGGCGTTGGCGCCAGGGGAAGTGGTGACGCGTGAGGTGTTGGAGGTGGTGGCGTCGGCGCAACGCAGCGGGGTGCTGGTTGCTTATGCTTCCGATCCGACGGTGGAGACTCTGCTGGTGGTGCGGTAGTCCACTAGTCGAAACGCCGGGAAGCCCATATTTGCAGTATGGCTTCCGTTTCAGTGTCCGCGCCCTCGAGTGAAACGGCGCATCTATCCACACAAGAGTGGCTCGCGGAGTGGTTGGGGCGGGTGGGTATGTCGCGGCAAGCCGGCGGGGCGTGGGTGTGCGAGCGGTGCGGGTGTGTGCTGTTCGCCGGCAGGGAAACCAGCGATACGAGCAGCGTTGGCGAGCACGATCGCGGGAGTGACCTGCAGTTAAGTACTAACCGAGACGCGCGCAGTTTTCGTGTGCTGCTAGAAGGATACGAATACCCGCCGCTGGGGTGCCGGCGCCCCGCGGTTGTGCGGTGGGAACCGGAGGAAGGGTCTGGGTGTTGGTGTCACGCGCTGCCGGCGGTAGTTCCTGCGGGAGCCGACATAGTGACGTGGGTGGATGTGTGGGGGCGGAATGGTTCGTGGTCGTGCGCGGGCGCCGTGGACACAGACACCCGCACGGGGTGGGGGTGTTTCGCGCGTGGGTGTTTCCAGCCGGCGATGGTGTTTGTGAACGCCCCGAGCGGGTGGGGTGTGAAGCGGGATCGGGTGAATGGGTGGTGGTGTGCCGGGCACGCGGGACTGTCAGCGGGGATCGTGGAGTCCACGCGGTGGGAAGTATTTCAACCGGAAGTGTTGGTGGAGGCGCGTGCGGGGGTGGAGGTTTTCTTCGCGCTACAAGAATAGGCAGTGTGCGTGGGCTAGAAGTCGCCGTCGGCTACCTGGAACACTGGTAAGCCGAGTTTTCTGCGCCACAAGTCGACGACTTGATCCCGATCATCGAACACTGCTTCCACGTGGTGTTTGTCGTGGATGTGCTCGGCGAATAGTTCGTATTTGATGAGGGTGTCGGGGCGGTTGTCGCCGCGGGGGCGCATATGCAAGGCGAGTCCTGGTTGCACGTGTGTGTCGAGCCAGTGTTGGGTTTGTTCGCGGCATTCCTCGGATCGCCCGGAGAACACGGTGATGGTTTTACCTTGCTGCAGCATCCCTTGCACGAGCGACACGACAGGAGCGTTGGGGGTGTCTTTGTGCACGTTGTGCCAGTCGTAGGGTCCGCGGTCGGGTGACATGGTGGCGAGGGTTCCGTCGATGTCGACGATGGTGACTGGTGGCAGGTTGGGGTTGTTGTGGTACGGCTCGATGGGCGGTAGGTGGTCGGGTGGTGTCCAGGTGGTGAGTTTTTGTGCGCGTTTGTGCATCGCGTCGATCACGTTGGGGGGCACGGGTTGGGGGCGGGTGTTGTTGCGGCGGTGGCATTCCTCTACGGGCACCCGCAGGAACCGGTCGTCGACGGTGACGGTGGCGCCTTCGGTGTAGCCGATGCGGGCGAGCCTGTTCAGTGATGGGGTGTGCAGGTTTGTGTTGTCGATTATTACGAGCCGGATGGTGGGGTTTTTGAGGAGTGCTTGGAGTGTGTTGGCGCGGAGGTTGTGGAATAACTGTGCGGCGTCGGTGACGCCTTCGCTGCGGGTGCTGCCGAACAGCATGCGGGATAGGTCGTCGTTGTTGATGCGGGCGACGGTGCCGGCGGGGTGCGCGTCGAGGATGGCGTGGGCGTAGGTGGATTTCCCGGATCCGGGGATGCCGCGGAGCACGAGGATGGCGGGTGGTTCCCCGGGGGCTGGGAGGTCGGGTATCGGGTCGTTGTGTAGGTGTTGGAAGGCTTCGTAGGCGCGTTCGTGCCCGCTGGTGTTGGTGTGCGATTCGGTGTCGGGTGTGCCGTGTGCGGCTGGTGGGGGCGCGGGTGCGGGTGCGGGGGGTGTGGCTCCGCGGGTATCGGGGGCGAACTGCCCGCCGGCGCGGTTGCCTTTCGGTACCCGTTTCATGATGCGTTTCTAACGCTTGGTGGTGTGGTGGGGTTCCGTTAGGGAACCGGGTATGCGGCGGGTTCCTAGAGGTAGTAGTGAGGGTGGGCGGTTCGCGCCGTCGCGGGCGGGTGCCGTGCCGCCGCAGCCTCCTGTTCCCCTCTCCCCCGCGGTCGGCGCCGGTGACGGTCCGCGTGTGGATACCAATGGTCCGGATGTGGAGAGCGCGTATCTGCGGTTTGCGGAGTTAGACGGGGAGCATGACTGGGAGCAGCCGCGACTGTCGGATTTGTTTCCGCAGGACTTGTATGAGGAGTGTGTGGGGAACGGGTGGGTGTCGGTGCGGCGGCACCCCCACTACCCGTATTTGATCCATAACTACACGCCGCGGTGCGTGTGGGAGGGGCAGTGGAATGAGGTGACGTTGGCGTGCCGAGGGTTGGTGACGCGGGAGGACAGTGGGTTAGTGGTGGCGCGGCCGTTCCGGAAGTTTTTTAACTACGAGCAGCCGGAAGCACCGAGCCTGGGTTGGGATGACGAGGTGGTGGTGATGGATAAGGCGGATGGGTCGTTGGGGGTGTTGTATCCGACGCCGGAGGGTAGGTATGCGGTGGCGACGCGGGGGTCGTTTAGTTCCGAGCAGGCGATGTGGGCGAGTGAGTTGTATGAGCGTCGTTTCGCGGGGCGGTGGGAACCGAACCCGCGCTGGACCTACTTGTACGAGATCGTGTACCCGGAGAACCGGGTCGTGTTGGATTATGGGGACACGCAAGAGTTGATCCTGTTGGGTGCGGTGGATATTCCCACGGGAGCATCCGTGCCAGTCGAGCAGGCGCAGCAGGGCTGGCCGGGATTAAGTGTGGAGCGGTTCCCGCACCGGACTTTGCGGGAAGTGGTGGAGGCGGCGCCGCGGGACAACGCGGAAGGTTTCGTGGTGTGGCATCCGGGTACGGACACACACGTGAAAGTGAAACAAGAGGACTACAAGCATCTGCACCGGTTGGTGACGGGGGTGACGCCGAAGCACGTGTGGGAGGTGCTGGCGGCGGGTGACGATCCGGGGGTGGTGTTTCAGAACGCACCGGATGAGTTCCATGCGTGGCTGCGGCAGCACGAAGCCGCCCTGCGGGCGGAGCACCAGCAGCGGTCGGACGCTGTGATCCGTGAATTTGAGGATGTGCGGGCGCGGCTGCCGGAAGGTTTCGACCGGAAAGCCTTCGCCCACGAGATCTCACGCAGCCGCAACAAGTCGCTGCTGTTTCTACTATTGGACGGGAAAGACGAGCAGATGCGGTCGCGGGTGTGGCAGCAGATACGACCCGCGGGTGACGGTGGCGCTTTGCGGGACCAATCAAGCGACAGCGACTAAACCAGTATTCGGACAGCGAATACGCATGCGGCGGTGAGCGCCAGTGGATACCGCCGGGCTAATCCCATAGGTGCGGCAAATGCTCCGCCACCCACACTAGGGAAGCACGCGCCCCCGCGATCGTGCCATCGTCCACGCTGTCGACGGTGTACACGTTGTCGGCGTACCGCAGCAAAACTGCACTGTGCTCGCGCAGTAGCGCCGCCCATTCGTCGTAGGTGGCGGTGATGGTGTCGGGCCAGCCGTGGCTGGTGTCGGCGAGGTGCGCGAGTTGCTGCCCGAGCGTGCGGGTCAGGTGCACGTCCAGGCTCCAGGTGGCGCGGTCGTCCCACCCGCGGGTGAGCCGCTGGTGCGCCCACATGGTGTGTCGCACGAGTGATGTGGCGGGGGTGGAGTGCGCGGCGGTGCGGATCGCGTTTTCTACCGTCCAGTTGATGCTGGAGTGCTGCTCGAGGAGTTCTTGCTGCTCTAGTTGGTGGAGGTGTTCGCGTAGTTCGTCGTGGCTGACCATGACGGGTGTACCGGGGGCTGTGGTGGGGTCGCCTGCCCAGGGTTTGCTGGTGTCGAGGTGCGTGTAGGCGGGGTTGCGCCGTGCCCGGTGAACCGTGTGCGCGTGCATCACTTCGGCGGCTGCTTTCACGGGGGCGGTGGCGGCGGCGTCGAGTGCTGCGAGTAGTTCGCGAACGATGCTGTTGGTGTCCATGAGGTGGGTTATCGGCTGGACTGGCGGCTCGCTGGTGGCGTGTGGGCGTGTTGCGCGCCGATATGGGGGGTATGAGCGGAGTTCGTGGGTGGGTGTCGTGGTTGCCGTTTACTCGTGGTGCGGCTCGTGCGGTGGCGACGTGTGTCGCGTCGGTGGGGGTTGCGGCGGGGATGCTGGTGGGGGCAACTCCCGCGTCGGCTGCGGTTTCTGGCGCGCCGACGGAGACTGCGGCGTCGGATCCGTTGCGGGTGGCGTCCTACAACATGATGAAGGTGAACGCACCGACGGGCCCGGCGTGGACGGATCGTTTCCCGCGGCTGCCTGCCATCGTGTCCAACATTGATCCGGGCGTGGTGGCGTTGCAGGAGGTCACGAACCACAAGTCCGGGAACACCCGGCAACGTACCCTGGTACATAACACGATGCGGGGTTTGGGGTACGCGGTGCTGGATGCCCCGGAGTACAACGAGTGTGTGCGCCCGCGGGATAAGCGGGGGAAACTTGCGGGACCGAACCCGTGCGATACGAGTGTAACGTTGGCGTGGAAACCGGAACTGGTGTCGGTGCTGGATAGTGCGCTTCCGATGACGGGGATCACGATGGCGGGCAGTATCGCGCCGGTGAACCCGGATGCGGATCAACGCCAGGTGGCGTGGGCGTTCCTGCAGTTCCAGGGGCGCCCGTTTTTGTTGATCAGTACGCATTTGGAGAACGACCGGTCGCCGGCGGGGGAAACGGGTCGGGTGGCGTTCGGGTCGGCGGTGACGGCGTGGGCGGATCAGTTGGCGGCGCAGCGTGGACTGGCGGGTATCCCGATGGTGATCGCGGGTGATTTGAACTCGTACAAGAAGCGGCAGCCGGCGGGGGTACAGGCGGTGTTGATGAATGCCGGCTGGTCGGATGCCTACTATGCGGCAGGCACGCGTGTAGGGGAACGGTACGCGACGATTAATATCACCCCGAAGACCCGTAAGTTCGGTGGTTTCCCTCCCCGTCCGTTTCAGTATTCGAAGAAGCGGGAACCCTCACGGATTGATTATGTGATGTTCCGTGGTGGTGTGTCGGCGGATAGGTATGAGACGGTGGTGCGGTTGAATCCGGATGGCACGTTCGTGGAGCCGTTGCGTATGAGTGACCACAATGCGGTGGTCGCGGATTTGCGGTTCTTGTAGCCGCGCTGCCCGCTCCCCTCCCTTGGTTTCTTGCTGGTGGTTTCGGGGTGTCTGTGGGGTTTTTCACCTCGCCGTGAGTGCGCGTCCCGCCGATACAGCAGTGCATGAGCGGAGCGTTGAGCGAACAAGACCAGTTGATTGAGGATCTCAGCCGCTACGAGTACGGGTGGCGGGATGCCGACGATGCGGGCGCCGGTGCGCGGCGTGGGTTGAACGATGATGTGGTCCGGGATATTTCCGCGCGCAAGGGCGAACCGCAGTGGATGCTGGATCTACGGTTGAAGGGCTTGCGGTTGTTCGGTAACAAGCCGTTGCCGACGTGGGGGTCGGATCTGGGCGGTATCGATTTCGACAACATTAAGTATTTCGTGAAGTCGACCGAGAAGCAGGCGACGAGTTGGGATGAATTACCGGAGGACATTAAGAACACCTACGACAAGTTGGGTATCCCGGAGGCGGAGAAGCAGCGGCTGATCGCTGGTGTCGCCGCGCAATATGAGTCCGAGGTCGTGTATCACAAGATCCGTGAGGACCTCGAGGAACAGGGCGTGTTGTTTTTAGACACCGATACGGGGCTACGTGAGCATGAGGATGTTTTCCGCGAGTATTTCGGTTCGGTGATCCCGGTCGGGGACAATAAGTTCGCGGCGTTGAACACCGCGGTGTGGTCTGGCGGCTCGTTCATTTACGTGCCGAAAGGCGTGCAGGTGGAGATACCGTTGCAGGCGTATTTCCGCATCAACACCGAGAACATGGGTCAGTTCGAACGCACCCTGATCATCGTGGATGAAGATGCGTATGTGCATTACATTGAAGGCTGCACCGCGCCGATCTACTCCTCCGACTCACTGCATTCGGCGGTGGTGGAGATTGTGGTGAAGAAGGGTGCGCGCTGCCGGTACACCACGATTCAGAATTGGTCATCGAACGTGTACAACCTTGTGACGAAACGTGCGATCGCGCATGAGGGCGCCACCATGGAGTGGGTGGACGGGAACATTGGTTCGAAGGTGACGATGAAGTACCCGGCGGTGTGGTTGACCGGTGAGCACGCCAAGGGTGAGACCTTGTCGGTGGCGTTCGCGGGTGAGAACCAGCATCAGGACGCGGGCGCGAAGATGGTGCACGCGGCGCCGTACACGTCGTCGAACATTGTGTCGAAGTCGGTGGCGCGCGGCGGTGGGCGAACCTCCTACCGTGGTTTGGTGCAGGTGCAGGAGGGTGCGCATCATTCGAAGAGCACCGTGAAGTGTGACGCGCTCCTTGTGGATGATGTGTCCCGGTCGGACACGTACCCGTATGTGGATGTGCGGGAAGACGATGTGGCGATGGGGCACGAGGCGACCGTGTCGAAGATCGGTGAAGACCAGTTGTTTTATTTGATGTCGCGCGGGTTGAACGAGGATGAAGCGATGGCGATGATCGTGAAAGGGTTCGTAGAGCCGATCGTAGGAAAAGAAATACCTCTCGAATTCGCAATCGAATTTTCTCGTCTTATCGAACTTCAATTAGAGGGCGCGGTCGGCTAGTAGCCGTTGCGAAAGCACAAGACCCGCACCGCCCCTTATCGTGTCTCCGCTCTCCTGCCGGACCGCGAGTGAGTGACGCTCCGATAATGGAGGGTATGGGCAGGAGACCTCATAATCCGGTGCGCCGGGACCGCAAGCACAGCAAATACAGCGACGCCGTAATGGAGTTGTATCAAGGGAAATGCGACCTGTGTGGTGATCTGGGTGCGGACACGATTGATCATGTGGTGCCGGTGGCGTGGGGCGGCGCTGACCATCCCAGTAACCTAGTGCCCGCGCACCGTTCCTGTAACTCCCGTAAGGGCGCGGACCGCCCGGGGCGGGAGCAGTACCGGGAGCCGTCGAAGTGGCTACCGGGGTACGGCGCGAATGTGACGGGCATGGTGTGGTTGCCGATGTTCGCGTGGGTGCGGAACCCGATCGTGGTGACTGTGTTTGTGGTGGCGTTGATGACTGGTTGGGTGGGGGCACTGTTCGGGTCGGCGTTCATTCAGGATGTCGGTGCGGTGGTGGCGGGTGGTTTGACGATCGCGTTCGTGATAACAGTTGCGACGTGGTGGGTGACGTGTTGGCGGTTCACGCGAGGGAACCGCGGGAAGATCGCTATCCGCGCAGATGACTGGCTAGCGTACGAGTTGGAGAAACACCGCGCCGAACACGGCACACCAGAGAACAGCGATGAAGGGAACGCGAACGGAGACACCACGGCAGGCGGAGCGGCTGAACCGCAGCAGTAATAGTTACGATCCCGCGCTAACTCGATTGTGCTCCCTGTAGTGGGGTTGAGGTTCGGCGTTGCCACGCGATAACCAGCAGCAGTCCTGCCCCGGAGAGGACAGCGGCGGCACTGGACACGATCACTCCAGTTCGCCCTTCGATCGTGGCGACGATGAGCCAACAGCAGGAAGCAACGATCGCGGTTGCCCAGGTGGTGGCGGATACCGATGGCACTGAGTGCCCACACGAGGGCGTCGAGGGGCGCCACGGGCTAGGGGCGGTGGAGGGACTGGATGCAGGTGGCGAGGATCTGTGTCCAGTTGCCAGGGCGTTTTTGGTTGCTGGTGACGCCGCGCCCAGCGTGTTTGTACCAGGTGATAGTGAGACCGGTGGGGTGGTAGATGAAGTTCGGGGGGCAGCCGTTTTCGTGCCCGGGTGTGTCGCCGTCACACCAGCAGTAGGCGCGCAGGGTGAACGTGACGCTGCGGTGTTCGGGTGTGCCGTCGCTTAGTTTTGAGGTGAGGAGGGGTCGGTACCCGTCGGGTTCGATGGGGGTGCCGTAGTGGTCGGCTACCGCGTCGGCGAGCACGTGCAGACCGAGGGTTGCCCATTCGGCGTCGTGCGGGTAGGTGGGAGTGTTGCTGAATGCCCACTGTCCGGGTTCGGTGTAGTGGGGGGTGTCGGCTCCTTCGTCGTCGTTGCTGTCGTGGGGGATGTTTTCGCCTGCGGCGGTGTCGTCTGCGGCGGTGTCACATTCGGGGTGAACAGAGACGCCGTATTCGCTGTATTGGTCGAGCGCCCAGGTGAGGGCTTCGTCGAGGGTGGTGAAGTGGGGGTCGGTGTCGTGTGCGCCGGGGTCGCCGGGGTCGCTATCGAAGCCCATGACGGCGGCGTACCCGCCTTGGGGGTGGCGGCGGATGACGAAGTAGTTGTCGGCGCTCATAGTGGGTTCGGTATCGGCAGTCGCGGATACTGGTAGGCACGGCGTGCCGTGTCTACTGCGCTACTGCGATCCGGCGCAGGGGGTGGTGTCTACAGATGTAGACAAAAACTCAACCGAAAGCGGCGTCCCCTCCTTTTTGTTGGTCATCTGTTTGAGATTTAGTGTCGGTGGGGGGCGTGCGGTCGCGCTGAACCCGGGAACGAGCCCACTCCCATCCCCGTCGCCCGCCGGCTTCCATCCGCTGCAGCAGCACCCGCGCCCACACGAACTCCGTGCCCAGCACCATGAGCCCGAGAGCGATCGACACGAGCCCGGGTCCGGGGAGTACGAGCATCGCGATCCCGGCGAGTATCAGTGTCCCGCCGATGAGTGCCGTGGTGAACCACCTCAAGGGGTGCGGTAGACGCCGCCAGGGGGCGCGATCGATGAATCCCGGCACCCCGGCAGGCGGCGTGTTGTTGCCGTCGGGGCGAGGATTGTCGCTCATCTAACCGACGGCGGGCAGTGTGCTGTCGGGGGTGAGCATTGCGATGATACGGGTGCGTTCGTCTTGCCGCGCGGTTGCGATCAGGTCACATTCGCACGCCCCGAAGGTGTAGTGCGACGGACACAGCCAGTCGTGCTTCCGGTCGAATGAGTTTTCCATGGGTTTTCCCTCCAAAGCCTTCCTTGCGGAGAGGTATCGGCGTCTCTGCCGGCTCGGGAATACCCGGCAGCCTTCCCGTGTTACCTACGACGGAAACCTGTTAGAGGGGCTATACGGCTCTCTGGAGGGGCGTTCCGGGTTGATAGCCGCCGTGAGAGAGACAAGGAGAAAGATTATGGGTGCTATTGCTCGTTTCCGACCGTTCGCTGCGTTGGACGCGCACATGGATGACATGGTGCGCCGCGCACTAACCGACCCACCGTCCGCGGTCACCCCGCAAGACGGATGGCTGCCGGCTGCCGACGTGTACCAAGACGGCAGCGACGCGCTGATCCTCATGAACCTGCCGAGCATCAACCCCGAGAACGTGTCCGTGCAGACACGCAACCGCATGGTGGTGGTGTCTGGGGAACGGGAGACCGTGGGCGCGCCGGAGGGTGCGACTGTGTTGCGGCAGGAGATCCGCCGCGGCAGGTTCCGGCGTGGTTTCCGGCTGCCGGACGGCACCGATGTGGAGGCGATTTCCGCGACGTACCGTGATGGTGTGTTGGAGGTGCGGCTACCGGGGGCGCGGCGAGATGCGACCACGCGGGACATCCCCGTCGAGGTGACGGTGCAGCACGCCGACACAAGCAGCACCAACACCCTCGACGATGGTGCGCCTGTCGAGTAGGTGACGCCTCGCACATCGAACCCCAACCCGTGTCGGGGTGTTCCAGTGAGGGACGCCCCGATACGGGTGCTTATGAGCAGTCTTGTTGCGGGTGCGAAGGTGGAGGTGCACTACAACCTGCACAAGGGGTGTTTGTCGGTGCGATCGCGGGAACGCGGCGCGCGAGTGGAATACGCACACGCGGTGGTGTTGCAGGATGCAGTGTTCGCGGTGCAGCCGGCTGGGGTGCGGCGGGCGCGCGCCAGTGGACAGAAAAATGTGCACGCGTTCGTGCGCGGTGTGCTCGTGTACATATCGCCCACTACTGGTGACGCCGCGGCAGATGCGGATGCTGTCTCTGGCAGTGTCATGCGGGCGGAGGGTGCAGCGATCACCTACGACCCGTTCGTGCACGACAGTTTCGTGTACGTGGACTCCGGTGATCCGGTGGTGGAGGCGGGGTTCGTGTCGATCGTGGGTAAGCGTGTGCGGCATTTGCCCCACTCCCCCGCTTAGAGCATCAAACCGTGCCGGCAGGTGCGATGCTCGCGGCGCGCCGATACTAGCCACAGACGGTCCCCTAACCAAGGGAAGGTGGCGGTGATCATGGGTGACGTGGACGAAACACGGTTCGTGGAGGTACTGGAAGGGATGCGTCCTCGGTTCTGTGAGTCTGGTTTTGTGGGGTTCGAGTGCCCGATGGGCTGGCTGGATCTCGCGCACGACCTGCACACCCGGTTGACCGAGAACCCGGATTACCGGGTGGTGCAGGTGAAGGAGAAGTTCGGTGGGCTGCGGTTCTACACCGAGGGGCTCACTCACGCCGAGCGGGAGATGGTGTACGCGGTGGAGGCGGAGTCGTTTCGGGTGTGCGCGGACTGTGGCAGCCGGAATGCAGTGAGTTTGCGGGACCGCGGCTGGTTGGCTTCGTTGTGTGACGCGTGCTACGGGCACTACTCCACTGCACCAGCGACTGACGCGTGGGGTGCGTGATGCGGTGGTTCACATCGGATCTGCATTTCGGGCACGCGAACATCGCCCGGTTTTGTGACCGCCCGTTCCTGCGTGAGCGGATCGTCGACGGCGCGGTGGAACGCTACACGGATGTGGACAGTATGAACGCGGCGATCATCGCGAACATGAACGCGCACGTGGCGGTAGAGGACGAGTTGTGGATCCTGGGGGATGTCGCGATGGGAAACATCGACCACACACTCAAGTTGGTGCAAAGGTTTACTGCCGGCAGGGTCGTGATCGTGACCGGGAACCACGACCGATGCCACCCGTGCAACGGAACCAAGGCAGAGAAATGGCTGCAGCGGTACGAGACGGACACCGGCGCGAACGTTATTAACGGCAACACCGAACTAGTGCTCGCGAACGGGGTAAGTGTGCAGGTCAGTCACTTCCCCTACGAGGGAGAAAGCCATGTCACCAAAGACGGCAAAGACCGTTTCGTCCCCTGGCGCCCTGTCGATGACGGCAGATGGCTGCTGTGCGGGCATGTGCACGACGCTTGGCAGCAGCGCGGACGCATCATCAACGTAGGTATCGACGCGTGGGGTGGCGTCCCGGTGTCGGAGGCTGCCGTGTGCGATTTGATGGAGCAGGGTCCCGCGGACCGCGCCCGCATTCCGTGGTAGATGCGGGTTGATGCGGGTAGCCGCGGGCAGCCGCGGGCAGCCGGCAGTCCGGCGTCCAACCGGGTATCTGAGACGGCTCGAGCGCCGATACGCCCATGTATGGATGCTGGTTTCCCCCCCAAGCGGTCGTGCGGCACGGGCATGGATCGGTTCTTGGACGGGACGTGGGTGGTTTTGGAGCACACGGACACGGTTTTGAGTGTTCATTCCCCGGATGTGTGCGCGGGTCGCCCGTGCACCGTGCATTCCCCCACCAGTCACGGGATGCGGGGTTTCCCGCAGTTGTGGCGCAGCGACAAGGGACACATGGAGCGAGTGTGCCCGCACGGGGTGGGGCATCCGGACCCGGATGAGCGGCACTCCCCTACTTGGCGGGATGCGTGGAGTGTGCATGGATGCGACGGGTGTTGCGCGGGCGCGTACGTTCCGGTGACTGAAACTGAACCGGTTGAGGATCCGAGCACTGGCGGAGTTTCGGGGGGTGTGCGGTGAGTTTGTATGTGGCGGGGTTGTTGACGATCGGCGACGTGATCGCGGAGGTCACGGGCGGGGGCAGCCCGGCGGAGAACTCCGGCGCCCGGTACGCCAACGATGTGTTTGAGATGCGCGCCTACTGCTGGTGCGAGCAAGATGACTGCGACATGTGCGCGCCGTGCACCTGCCCGGATAATGCGTGGCGGTATTTCCTTAATGGTCGGGAAGTGTCCGCGGAGGAATGCTACGCCGGGGATTGGCTACGGGATGGTGGTAAGCGGCGCAGCGTGCAGGTCCCGGAACGCATGTGTGCGGTGTGCCGCGGGGAAGTAGTGGCATCCCCGAACTTCCGGCACTACGGAATGGGCGTGGACGTGTGGTGGTACAAGTATGTGGGTCGAGGGATGCAAGCGAACCGCGAGTTGACGTCGCTGGAATGGTTGCATGTGCAAAACGAATGCGTGTCCAGTTTGCTTGCCGGTGGACGCAGGGTGTGGAACGGACCTCCGCTTCCGGGGTCGCGAGGCGCAGTGCTTGATGCGATGGCAGCGGAGGCGGAAACCGACGGTTTGTATGAAAGGACTGAGGGGCTACCTCCGGTGACTCGCTAGCCATCGGGTGCGAACCGGCTGCTGCTTACCACCACAGGCAGCGGGACTAGTACCCGCGTCGAGGCTCCGACGGGTACACAGTGCATCCGTCGCAGAGGGTGGCAATCCATCCGGCGGTGACGCTGCCCGCGTCGGGGGCGCCGCAGTTTTGGCAGATGTGACAGGACAGGTTTTCGGCGTAGGTGATGATGGCGCGTGCTTGCGGCGTGTAACTGTCGGCACTAAATACGAGCCGCCCGAACTTTTCTTTGATCCCCACAATTTTGTAGTTGGGGTCGACGCGTTGGAGTGCCCGGTGCGTGGCGACGGAGAGCGCCACCCACCCGCGGGGGCACCACAGTCCCGTGTTGTCGGGCGCGAGGTTCGCCCGCAGGACGCTGAGGTGTTCCTCTCGGGGGGTTGCGGGGTACGCGGACATGGTTTCGGTGTTTGCTGTGCTTGTTTCTGGATGGGGTTTTCGGTGGGCGCGGCGGGTTGTCTAAGTGTTGCTTAATCGATTGGACCGTTGGGTATGAGGTCGTCGATGGTGTTGTAGTCACCTTCCGGGTCGGCTCCGAGTTCGCCGCAGAGCGCGTACCAGGTGTCGAGGAGTTGTCGTTTCCCTGACTCGGTGGGTTCTGCCATGCCGTGCACCATGAGTACGGCGAGCGGGATGCCGAGGTCGTGTTGCTGGATGAAGCCTTCCCAGCGGGGATCGTGTTCGTAGTCCATGTGGAAGTCGCGGAGAACTTCGCTGCGGGATCTGAGTTTCTTGTCCACGTTCCTGCTCCTTAGCAATCCGGGTTGTTGGCTTGTTGTGTTGTGTGGCTACCGGGTTGCTGCGTCTTGCAGCATTTGCGCGTGCTCGGTGTGGGTGAGGGGCGCGGTGTTGATGGGGCGGGCGGCGGCGGTGAACCAGCCCGCGTCCAGTGGGTCGTCGTCGCTGGTGGGTTGCGGGGACAGGAAGGGGGTGAGGGTGGCGGGCACAGACCGGAGGGTTTTGGGTTGCGGGCGTGCCGTGGCGAGCCGGTGCTCGAACAAGAACGCGTGCTTGCTGCTGTTGCCGCTGCGGCGGATAGGCGCGAGGGAGGTTTTCTTCAATAACGCGTCCATGTGGGAGGCGAGGTGTGACCAGGGCTGGTTGGCGTGCACGATTTGGGGCACGGACACGAACCGCATTATCCGCGGGTCGAGCAGCCGCAGGTGGTGGAGAATAATGTCTGGGTCGAGTGCCTGCATTTTCTGTTGAGCGGTGTCCACATCTACGGGTGGGAGGTCATGGGTCGCTTCTAGGATTGTGTCGATGGCGTCGACTACACCGTCGAGCGGTATCGACGACCACCGTATTTCGTCGTGTTCGAGTACCGCCTGGGTGGCGAGGTTTTCCGCGGTGGTGGTTGCGGCGCGCCGGAATAGGGCGTAGATGCGGTCGGTGTCTTGCCAGTGCGCGGTGCCGAAGGTGAGCCCGGTCGCTCCGCTGAGCGTCAACCGCCAATGCTCTTCGTCGTCACGGCTTGGTTTGGTGAGCGGCGAGAAGGTCGGTTTGGATGGCGCTTCGAATACGAGCATGGGGGATCCGTAGGGCCAGGTGCCTACCCCGTCGCCGGCGAAGAAGGTGACGGTCTCCCCCAGGGGACCGCTTATGGGCGCCATGGTGAGGTCGTGCTCCTGCGGTGTCACATAGTTCAGGCGTGCGTGTAGTTGCTGCTTTCGTGCTTCTGCGGTGAGGTCATACATCCGTTCGATGAGTTCGTCGAGTTCGGCTGCAGTGAACTCAACGTCCCGCCCAGTGGAGTTCAGAGTGCGGGTGATGGAGGGGGTGTACGGGTCACTGCTCATGTTTTCAGGTATCGGCCCGCGGTTCCCCTCACCTGTGAGGTTTCCCGATCATTCGCGCCCCGTCCAACCGTCGATTCGGGTTCCGTTAGGCACTAGATGAAAGCGAAATATTTGGAGAGGTGTGATGTGATGCCTAATCGTGGGCGACAAGTGAACGCTTGGGAAGGTGCTCAGGGTTTCCAGCCGTTAACGAAGGGAAAGAAGGCTCCTACATCGTCGTCTATCCCCTCGGCTCCCCCTGGTTCACCTTCGGGTGAGCCGGGCGGCGGGTTGAGTCTGGATGAGGCTGCGTCCCGGATCGCGACAGCGATGGCGGAGGACCCTGATTCGGATATGCGGTTCGAGGCTGCGATGGCGTCCTACTGCCCAACCGCGGTGCTGGATGTGCTCAGTGAGGATGAGGAGGAAACCGTGCAGTGGGCTGTGGCGGGGAACGAGGCGACTCCCCCAGCGACATTAGCGATGATGCTGCATGCCCGCGATGAGGTGACCGGTGAGTACCGGTTCCCTCCGCGGGTGCGGGTGGAGGCGTCGAGTAACCCGCGGTTGCCGTTGGAGTCGCTGCGGGAAGCGTCCACTGATCACAACCCGCGGGTGCGGGCGGGGGTGACGGTGAACCCGCGGATGCCGGAGGATGTCGCGACCGTGTTGTCTGAGGATGAGGATAAGCATGTGCGCGCGGGGGTGGCGCAGCATCCGGTGACGCCGGAGGATGTCCGGGACCGGTTGCGTCGCGACCCGGAAGCGGTGGTGCGGGCGTGGGTTCGCAAAGACGACCCCGAGGAGTGACGTCGCCCGCGGGCTGATCCAGATAGTTGCCTTGCTGCGGGTGTCGCAGCGATTGAGGCGTTGGCGTAGGTTCCCGCGTGGGTGGTTGATTAAATATCGGTGTAGCCGAGGGCGTTGTAGATGGCGTCATCTACATCCACCATGAACAGGTCGTTCCAATAGCGGAACGCTTCGGTGGGATCATCGCCCCACGCCACGCCACCGGTGATGTGCAGTTTCCCGCCTGCTTGCGTAGGGATGGTGGTCCACTCGTAGCAGTCGTCGGGACCGTAGTTGATGGCGGAGCAGATCATGTCCGCCACTGTGTTTTTGTATGGTCGGAGTCTCTCCACGATAGGGTCGTCTTCCGAAGGATCTGCTTCTGGGAGTTCGTAGTCGGAGTTCCAGGAGAGGGTTTCCCACACCTGTTCGAGCGCTGCGAGGTCGCCGCGTTCGTGGGCTGCTTGCACGGCCGGGAACCACACCTCGCTAGCGATCACGAGCGCGGCCAGTTCTATCGTTTCGGAATCTTGTAGTGGTGTGCTGCGCGTTTCCGTGGGTTCGTGTAACACCACGGCCAGCATGTTCGCTCCCATAATCGGCTCCCCCTCTGTGTGTTTCGTTACCGGATTATGAACCCTATTGTATAGGGGGGGTGTGACAGTCCGGT
>AACY020526652.1_pt1 | contig 16168 bp, 12 predicted proteins | sample 267378 | NCBI WGS metagenome assembly AACY02 (sample SAMN02954345, study PRJNA13694) | marine metagenome | biome: aquatic; feature: ocean; material: water; isolation source: isolated as part of a large dataset composed predominantly from surface... | reverse complement strand
TGAGAGCTCTGGCACCAGCTCCCCTAACTTACGCGCTGTTTCGTTGATGGTTTTGACTTCGTTGTGCAGGTAGTAAACCTGTCCCCCGCGCAGGGTCTCTCGCAGGATGGCCTCTTTGACGAGGGCGATAGAGTGCTCCCGAATAAAGGTCTTGATCGACAGGCGCCGTGCAGGGGGTGTTGCAATGATCGACAGGTCGCGCAATCCGCCCAGGGCCATATTCAGGGTGCGGGGAATAGGTGTTGCGGTCATGGTCATGATGTCGACTTCAGCCCGCAGCGCTTTGATAGCGTCCTTTTGTTTCACCCCAAAGCGGTGCTCTTCATCGATAATGAGTAAGCCTAGATCCTCGAAAGCGAAGTCGCTTTGCAGCAATTTGTGCGTGCCCACGAGTATGTCGACCTGGCCAGACGCTACCCGCTCTGCGACTTGACTGACGTCTTTGGCGGTTTTGAACCGTGACACCACATCGACTTTTACCTGCCAATTGGCAAATCGGTCGCGGAAGCTGTTGTAGTGTTGTTGCGCCAACAGGGTGGTGGGTACCAAAACCGCCACTTGCTTGCCATTTTCTACGGCGATAAATGCCGCGCGCATGGCGACTTCGGTTTTGCCAAAACCCACATCGCCACACACCAAACGGTCCATCACCCGCGGCGAGCACATGTCCTCTCGCACCGCTTCAATAGCGGCGAGTTGATCGGGTGTCTCTTCGAAGGGGAAACCCTCGGCAAACTGCTCCCAGCGTTCAAGGTCTAGGGTGCATTGAAACCCCTGTCGGGCTTCACGTCGCGCGTACACTTCGAGCAGTTGCGCCGCTACATCCGAGGCGCGCTTGCTGGCACTGCGTCGGGCTTTATCCCACTGTTCGGAGCCCAAGCGGTGCAGGGGGGCGGAGTCGGGATCGGCGCCGGTGTAACGGGATATCAGATGCAGCGAGCTGACCGGCACGTACAGCTTGTCTGTGGCGGCGTACTCGAGGACGAGGAATTCCGCTTGATCTCCCTCGATCTCGAGACTCTGTAAGCCTAAATAGCGACCCACCCCATGCTCTGTATGAACAACCGGCACCCCCGGGCGCAACTCGGTAAGGTCGCGAATAATGGCTTCACTATTGGTTTCCTCTTCGGTCCGGCGCCGGCGTCGCCGCTGTGCGACCCGCTCGCCAAAGAGTTGGTTTTCAACGATGAGCGCGGCCTGACCCGGCCCCGAGTAGATGCCTCGATCGACGGGCGCCACGGTGATGGCGAGATCGGCACTGCCAGTGACGAAATCATGCCAATTGTCCACTGGCGTGGGCACCAACTGATGGTTTGCGAGACTCTCCAGCAGAATTTCTCGACGCCCCGCACTCTCAGCGCAGAGTAAAATAGGCCCTTTGTGGTCTTTGATGAAATGCTCGAGCCGTTGGATGGCTGTCTCCCCAGCCACCGCGTTTTGCAGTGTAGGCGGGGACTGCAGTGCTGTTCGGGCATGAACGGGCGCGTTCGGTTCTTCACGCAGCTCCAGAACTGAATAGCGTCCGAGGTCGGCAAACAGTTCCTCCACCGGTACGAAGCCCGACGCTGGCGGCAGCAATGGGCGTCGTGGATCAATGCCATATTCTTCGTGGCGGGCATTGATTTCACCCCAGAATCGCTGAGCCGCTCGGTAGTGGTCACCTAAGGTCACAATGGCAGCGTTATTGGGCAGATAATCGAAAACTTTACCGCACTGCTCAAAAAACAAGGGTAAGTAATACTCTGCGCCGCCCGGCACCCGACCCTGGCTAATCTCGGTGAAGGTTGGGCAGAGCTCGGCGTCGCCATCGAACTGGCGATACCAATTCATTTGGAAGCGATGAATGGCATCGTCATTCAGTGGGAATTCGCGCGCGGGTAGTAAACGGACTGAGTCCACCTTAGTGACCGTGCGCTGGGTCTCAGGATCAAAGGTGCGCAGGGTCTCTATTTCTGCATCGAACAGGTCAATACGGTAGGGGACCGGGCTGCCCATCGGAAAAATATCCAGTAGCGAGCCGCGGATGGCATATTCACCATGCTCATAAACGGTATCCACCGCGCGGTAACCATTGAGGCTCAGGTTGCGCGCGAAGTTGGCAGTGTCCAACTCTTGGCCGATCGCCAGCACCAGCGAGTTACCCGCCACATAGTGAGTCGGAGGGGTGCGGTGCATGAGCGTGGTGATGGGCACAATAAGCACTCCCTCATCGAGGGAGGGCAGGCGGTGAAAGGCATTTAAGCGCTCTGAAACAATGTCTTGGTGGGGCGAGAAATTGTCGTAGGGCAGCGTCTCCCAATCGGGCAAAACCAGTATTTCTAGGGGATTTTCGAGAAATAAGGGCAATTCTCGCTCAATGGTTAGGGCCGTAGCGCTGCTGGGTGTGACCACGACTAATAGCCGGCCCTGTTGCGCCAGCTCCGCGACGGCCAGAGTGGCTGCGGAGCCAGGACAGGGGCCCACAGAGCTGCGAGTGCCGGGCTTATGTGGCCACGGTAACGACGATACAAGTTCGCTAAACATGAGACATCCAGGAGGGAAAGGCGTCTAGTTTACGGGCCCAGAGGGCATGGCTCCAGCAAAAGCCATGGCTTGCCTGCCTCTCTGCCGTTACCGATAATGGCGCCGCCGCCGATGGCACACGATTGATTGGCCGAAAACCGCACACCTAACGAAGATCGATAAAAACCCACAACGACCTACGACAACGACCGACAAGAAGACCCTAGGACAGGAGATGGCATGACCGAGCAGAGAAAACGTGAACGGCCCGACGACTACTTCGCCGACTGGAAGCAGCGCGAGGCATTGGCGGAAGCCATGATCCCGATGGTGGGTGGCCTGGCCCGAGAGCGCAACCTCAAGTGCTACATCTATGGTCGCTCACTGGTGAACCAATCTGTCCTCGACATCATGAAAAACCATCGCTACGTGCGCCAGGTTGAGCAAAATGAGCTGTCGGAGTTTGAGACCGCACCCGTTATTCAAAAAATGGTGGCGATGAACTTGGGTCCCGGCCACGTCGATGTTGGCCGCTTGGCGGTGGAATATTTCGACAAGGCCCAGGGCCAGGGTCTGTCTATTGAGGAGTATGTCGAGCAGCAGCTGGACTTTTTGGTCACCAACACCACCCCGCCCGTTGAGAAGCCTGTGGATGTGGTGTTGTATGGTTTTGGGCGTATCGGCCGCCTGATGGCCCGAATTCTCATTGCCAAAACCGATGGTGGCGCCAGTTTACGGCTGCGTGCCGTGGTCGTTCGCAAAGGTGGTGCCCCCGATGATTTGGTGAAGCGGGCTAGCCTGTTGCGTCGCGACTCGGTTCACGGCGCCTTTCAGGGCACAATCAGGGTTGATGAAGAGCGCCAATCCTTCGTGGCGAACGGCAACGAGGTGAAGGTGATCTATGCCAATTCACCCGAGGAGATCGATTACACCGCTTACGGCATCGACGATTGTATTGTTGTTGACAACACCGGCGTCTGGCGCGACCGAGATGGGCAAGCTCGCCACTTGAAGGCCACAGGTGTGCGCAAGGTGATCCTTACCGCACCCGGTAAAGGCGACCTCAAAAACGTTGTTGCCGGTATCAATAGCGACATTATTGGTGATGACGACCAAATTATTTCGGCGGCATCCTGTACGACAAACGCGATCGTGCCACCGCTCAAGGCGGTTGATGATGAGTACGGCATTGTGACGGGTCATGTGGAGACGGTGCATGCCTACACCAACGATCAGAATCTGATCGACAATTACCACAAGGCAGAGCGTCGCGGTCGCTCGGCACCCTTGAACATGGTGTTGACCGAAACAGGCGCAGCAAAGGCGGTAGCGAAGGTGTTGCCGCAGCTGGAAGGTAAACTTACCGGGAATGCCATTCGTGTACCAACACCGAATGTCTCTATGGCTATTCTTAACTTAAACCTAACGAAAGCCACCACAAAAGAAGAACTCAATGAGTTCATGCGCAACGTGGCCCTGCATTCTGACATGCGCAAGCAAATTGATTATTCCGCGTCTCCCGAGGTGGTCTCCTCAGACTTCGTTGGGTCGCGCTCGGCCTGTGTCTTCGATGCCAAAGCTACTATTGTCAATGGACAGCAGGCTGTCCTGTACCTTTGGTACGACAATGAATTTGGTTATAGCTGTCAGGTCTATCGAATTCTTGAGCAAATGGCGGGTATTAACTACTTGACCTACCCTAAAGACCATACGGGTCCGCTTTGATCAGGTAGTCACAAACACGCCGGTCCGCTACAATTCCGCCGACCGGCAAAGAGCGCCTTAGACGCTCTGGCTATTGCCTCCGGTTGACGTTGGTTAGGCCTGTGCACCGTGCACGGCCCGCGAGGTTTGGGGGAATCTCGTAGACCACACGCGCCCATAAAACGTCTCCTTGCTCCCCCAAACGGTTGTTGTGTCATCCGGTTGCGGTAATCCGTGTTCGGTTGATCAGCGCAGAACTGTCACTATGTGGAAGAGCACATGATCAAAATTCGACGCGGCATGGACATCCCCATTTCGGGAGCGCCCGATCAGACGATCGACACACCAGCGGCTACTCGCACAGTCGCTCTGGTCGGTCCCGATTACGTGGGCATGAAACCCACCATGGAAGTGGCCGAGGGCGATGTTGTCCAGTGTGGTCAACAAGTCTTCACCGACAAAAAAACCGACGGTGTGGTGTACACAGCGCCGGCAAGTGGCAAGGTGGTCGCTATCAATCGCGGCGCCCGCCGGGTATTTCAATCGCTGGTCATAGAAGTGGATGACAGTATTGAGCCGGTGAACTTCAAGCAATACGGTGCAGAGGAAGCGCGCGCACTTGATGCGGCGGCTATCCGCGAGCAGGTTGTGAACAGTGGTTTGTGGACTGCCCTGCGAACCCGTCCTTACAGTAAGGTCCCCAGCCCCAGCACCGATCCTGCGGGCCTGTTTATTACCGCTATCGATACCCGTCCTTTGGCCGCCGATCCTGCGCTCATTATCGCAGAGCAGGGGGATGCCTTTGCCCTTGGTCAAGATTTGCTTGCGGCGATGGTCAAATGCCCCGTTTACGTTTGCTCGGCGCCCAATGCCCAGCTCCCTGTGGGCAGCCATCCACGATTGCAGCATGAGACCTTTGCAGGTCCTCACCCGGCGGGACTCCCCGGCACCCACATTCATCATCTGATGGGCGCTTCGACGCAACAGGTAGCTTGGTACATTGGTTATCAGGACGTTATTGCCATTGGTCGACTGTTCCTTGACGGTGTCCTGTACACCCCTCGGGTGATTGCCTTGGCCGGTCCTCAGGTTGAGAAACCGCGACTGGTACGAGCGCGCCTGGGTGCCGATCTTCAGGCATTGACTGCCGGTGAGCTCAAAGGTGGCGAAACCCGCGTGTTATCCGGGTCAGTCTTGGGCGGCAGGGCGGTACAAAGCGATACGGCGTATTTGGGTCGATACGACCTGCAGGTGACTGCCCTAGCGGAAGGGCGCTACCGGGATTTCATGGGATGGTTATCTCCCGGTGCCAAAAAGCACTCGGTCATGGGTATCTATCTATCCAGTTGGTTCGGATTAAAGTCGGTTGATATGACCACAAACACCAATGGATCCGAGCGTGCCATGGTGCCCGTTGGCAACTACGAGCGGGTCATGCCCCTCGATGTGCTGCCGACGCAGCTGTTGCGCGCGCTGTTGGTGGGAGACACCCAAACGGCACAGCAGTTGGGCTGTCTGGAGTTGGACGAGGAAGATCTCGCGTTGTGCACCTATGTATGTCCCGGTAAGTACGAGTACGGGCCGGTGCTCCGCGACAACCTTACGCGCATCGAGAAGGAGGGTTAACTCATGGGTTTGCGCAGCACACTCGATAATCTCGAGCCGCACTTTAAGCCCGGTGGCCGGTACGAGAGTTGGTATGCCCTTTACGAAGCGGTCGATACCATTTTTTATTCACCCAATCACGTGACCCGATCGTCGGCTCACGTGCGCGACGGTGTTGACCTTAAGCGCATCATGATCACCGTCTGGTTTGCCACTTTCCCTGCCATGTTTTACGGCATGTGGAATTTGGGCTTTCAAGCCAATGAGGTCCTCGCTGCCACCGGTGGCCAACTTGATGGCTGGCGCGGTGGTCTGATCGCTGCTCTGGGTGGTTACGACGCCAATAGCGTGTGGCATTGCTTCCTATTTGGCGCACTCCACTTCTTGCCCCTCTATATAGTGACCTTTGCTGTTGGTGGTTTCTGGGAAGTGCTGTTTGCCATGAAGCGTGGCCACGAAGTCAATGAGGGCTTCTTTGTGACCTCGGTACTGTTTGCACTGACGCTTCCCCCAGACTTACCCCTCTGGCAGGCGGCGCTGGGTATTAGCTTTGGAGTGGTGATTGGCAAGGAAGTGTTCGGCGGTACCGGTAAGAACTTCCTCAACCCAGCCCTCACCGGACGCGCGTTCTTGTATTTTGCCTATCCCGCCCAGTTGTCAGGGGACACTGTCTGGACGGCTATCGATGGCGCCACGATGGCGACACCGTTAGGTGTGGTTGCCAGCGAGGGCATGGCCGGTGTCACCCAAATGTACAGCTGGTGGGACGCCTTCATGGGCACCATCCCCGGCTCTATCGGTGAAACATCAACCCTTATGGTCATGATTGGCGGTGCTGTGTTGTTGCTTACACGTATCGCATCCTGGCGCGTTGTGGCGGGCTGTTTTGTGGGCATGATTGCCTTCTCAACCCTGCTCAACACCGTGGGCTCCGATTCTAATCCGGCCTTTGCCATGCCCTGGTATTGGCACATGGTTGTTGGAAGCTTTGCGTTTGGGGCGTTCTTTATGGCCACCGATCCGGTCTCTGCGGCTATGACCAACAAGGGCCGTTGGGCTTACGGCATTCTGATCGGCGTTATGTGTGTGCTGATTCGGGTCGTTAACCCGGCATTTCCCGAAGGTATGATGCTGGCCATCTTGTTTGCCAACCTGTTTGCCCCGTTGTTTGACCATTTTGTGGTGCAAGCCAATGTCAAAAGGAGACTTGCCCGTGTCCAGTAAAAGCGAAGGTTTGGGGCGCGTTCTCGGCGTAGCGCTGGCATTGTGTGTGGTGTGTTCGGTGGTCGTATCGACCGCGGCGGTCATCTTAAAGCCCGAGCAGGAAGCCAACAAAACCCGTGATTTGAAGCGTAATATTCTGCAAGCCGCCGGTCTTTATGACCCCAACCTTACTGTCGAGCAACAGTTTGAACGGGTGACCACGAAGGTGATTGATGTCGAGACCGGCACCTACGTCAACGATATCGACCCGGTGAGCTTCGACCAACGCGCTGCCGCTAAAGATCCGGCTCTGTCAGTGCGCCTCGATAGCGATACCGATATGGCTAAAATCATGCGTCAGTCCCGCTATGCCTTGGTGTACTTGGTCGACGACGAACAAGGTCAGCTCGACAAAGTTATTTTGCCGATCCATGGCTACGGCCTTTGGTCGACGCTGTATGGCTTTGTTGCTTTGGAAGCCGATGCCAATACCATCGCCGGCCTGGGTTTTTATGAGCACGGTGAAACACCCGGGCTTGGGGGAGAGGTCGATAACCCCCGTTGGAAGGCCCAGTGGCCTGGCAAGCAGGCCTACCGGGATGGGGATGTGGCCATCAGCGTCATTAAGGGCACTGTCAATAGCAACAGCCCGAACGCCGACTGGCAGGTCGATGGTCTTTCAGGGGCCACCCTAACCAGCAAGGGGGTTCATAACCTGGTTCAGTTCTGGTTGGGTGAGCACGGCTTTGCCCCCTACCTCGCCAACTTGCGAAAAGGAAACGCCTAATGGATATCAAAGACACCCTCTTTAGGCCGGTCTTCAAGAACAATCCGATTGCTCTTCAAATTCTGGGTATTTGCTCGGCATTGGCGGTGACGTCGTCGCTGCAGGTTACCGTGGTTATGTGCATTGCCCTGACGTTGGTGACGGCTTTCTCGAGCTTTTTTATCTCGAGCATTCGGATGTTCATTCCTTCGAGTATCCGCATCATCGTGCAGATGACCATCATCGCGTCACTGGTCATCGTGGTAGATCAAATTCTCAAGGCGGTTGCTTACGAGATATCCAAGCAGCTATCCGTCTTTGTGGGTCTGATCATCACCAACTGTATCGTTATGGGTAGGGCAGAGGCCTATGCCATGAAGAATCCGCCCATTCCCAGTTTTTTAGACGGTATTGGGAATGGTTTGGGTTACTCCTTTGTCCTGCTGGTGGTGGGTACCATCCGAGAGCTATTGGGCTCTGGCAAGCTATTTGGTATTGAGATTTTGCCTCTTGTTACAGAGGGTGGCTGGTACACCCCCAATGGCCTGCTGTTGTTACCCCCAAGTGCGTTCTTCCTCATTGGACTGCTCATATGGGCTATCCGTAGCTGGCAGACCGAGCAGGTAGAGGAGCCTGAATTCACCATTGCTAAGCACACGCCGGTGGAGGAGAGTGCCTGATGGAACACTACTTGAGTTTATTTGTGCGGGCCGTGTTCATCGAGAACATGGCACTGTCGTTCTTCTTGGGCATGTGCACCTTTTTAGCGGTGTCAAAGAAAATCCAAGCCGCTATCGGCTTGGGCGTGGCGGTTATTGTTGTACTCACCATTACCGTGCCGGTTAACAATTTGATTTATCAGTACTTGTTGGCTGACGGTGCGCTTGCCTGGGCTGGATTACCCGATGTTGATCTGAGCTTCCTCGGTCTGTTGAGTTACATTGGTGTGATTGCTGCGCTGGTGCAAATTCTAGAAATGTTCCTCGATCGTTACGTGCCCGCTCTGTACGCGGCCCTAGGGGTATTCCTGCCGCTCATCACAGTGAACTGCGCCATTATGGGTGCTTCGTTGTTCATGGTTGAGCGCAGTTATGACTTCGGTGAGAGCGTCGTATTTGGCGCCGGGGCGGGCTTTGGGTGGGCTCTGGCTATCGTGGCCCTTGCGGGTATCCGCGAAAAACTGAAGTACAGCGACGTACCTGCGGGTCTGCAGGGCCTCGGCATCACATTCATCACCGTCGGTTTGATGTCGCTGGGCTTTATGTCGTTTGGCGGTATCGATATCTGAATCACGAAGGGGTCGCCCCTAGGTGGCGACCCGGATGACCTAAGGGTGAATAGATCATGGATATGACGATTGTTTACGGCGTCGGTATGTTTACTACCATTGTGGTGGCGCTGGTAATGGTGATTCTTTTTGCGCGATCGCGGCTTGTGAGCAGTGGTAACGTGCAGATCACCATTAATGGTGAGCGCACCATTGAGGTACCGGCGGGGGGCAAGTTACTGAATACCTTGGCCGACGCTAATTTGTTTTTGGCCAGTGCCTGTGGTGGTGGTGGTACCTGTGCCCAGTGCAAGTGCATCGTCAACGACGGTGGTGGCGCCATGTTGCCCACAGAAGAATCCCACTTTAACCGCCGGGAAGCTACCGCTGGCTGGCGCCTGTCTTGCCAAACCCCAGTGAAGCAGGACATGAACATTCAGATTCCCGAAGAGGTGTTCGGGGTCAAACAGTGGGAATGCACCGTCGAGTCCAACGATAACGTCGCCACCTTCATTAAAGAATTGGTGCTCAAGTTACCCGAGGGTGAAAACGTCGATTTCCGCGCCGGTGGCTACGTACAGTTGGAGTGTCCGCCGCACCATGTGAAGTACAGCGACTTCGATATCGGTGAAGAATACCGGGGTGACTGGGAGCGCTTTGGGTTCTTCAACATTGAATCAAAATGTGCAGATACCACTATTCGAGCCTATTCGATGGCTAACTACCCCGAGGAAAAAGGGGTTGTGAAATTCAACATCCGAATTGCCACGCCACCCCCGGGCAGCGAGGGAATACCCGCGGGTGTGATGTCGAGCTGGGTGTTCAGCCTGAAACCCGGTGATAAAGTGACCGTCTACGGTCCCTTTGGTGAGTTCTTCGCTAAAGACACCGACGCCGAGATGGTATTCATTGGTGGTGGCGCGGGTATGGCGCCCATGCGATCCCATATTTTCGATCAACTTAAGCGTCTCAACTCTAAGCGTAAGATCAGCTTCTGGTACGGTGCCCGCTCTTTGCGCGAGATGTTTTACGTGGAAGATTACGATGGTCTCGCAGCGGAGAATGACAATTTTGACTGGCACGTGGCCTTGTCCGATCCTCAGCCCGAGGATAACTGGGATGGCCTGACCGGGTTTATCCATAATGTGTTGTACGAGCAGTATTTGAAGGACCACCCAGCCCCTGAAGATTGCGAGTACTACATGTGTGGGCCGCCGATGATGAATGCAGCGGTGATCAAGATGTTGCTCGATTTGGGTGTAGAGCGGGACAACATCTTGCTGGATGATTTTGGTGGTTAAACTGCGCATCATCGCACACCGACGACCAGCCGTAGCGCTGGTCGTTTTGTTTTTGATGTTGTTGGTCGGCTGTGAGCGGGCGCCTCAGCCGGTTCGTCTGCAGGGGTCGATATTTGGCACCGGTTGGTCTTTGACTTACATGCCCATCGATGAAGGTCCAACGCCGGCACAGGTACGAGCAGCCCTACTGGCAGCCTTTGATACGGTGAATGCCAGCATGAACACCTATGATCCCAGCTCCACGATTAGCCGTTTTAATCAGTTATCGGCGGGGGAGCCGATGGAGGTAGATTGGGACTTCACCTATGTGTTCAACGAGGCAAGGCGCATTACTGCCTGGAGTGGCGGCGCGTACGACGTCACAGTAGCGCCACTACTGGCACTGTGGGGATTTGGCCCCAATGGACCCACCACCTTTCCCACACCCGAGGCGCTGCAGCAGGCGATGAGCGAAGTCGGCTTAGAGCACTTCGATTGGCAGCCCCGCACACGCACCCTCACTAAATTGGTTGACGGCGCATCACTTGATTTTTCATCCATCGCTAAGGGCTACGGCGTTGATCTGGGTGCCGATGCTCTCGATGAGCTTGGTATTGAGCACTTTATGTTAGAAGTCGGTGGCGAAATGCAGCTGCGCGGGCAGAGCCCAAGAGGTGACGCCTGGCGCATCGCGATTGAACGTCCCCAAGTGGGAGGGGGCGTGCAGGCGGCCATTTCACTAACGGATATTGGTGTGGCAACCTCGGGTGACTATCGCAATTATTTCGAGCGAGAGGGTAAACGTTACTCCCATTTGGTGGATCCCAGAACGGGCTACCCCATCGAGCATGATTTGGTGGCTGCGACCGTCGTGCATTCTTCTACCGGTATTGCCGATGCATGGGCCACTGCCTTGTGTATCATGGGCACGGAAGACGCGTTGGCCGTGGCGGAAGAGCGGGGTCTGGCGGTGTATGTTGTGAGCAGAGTAGGGGATGAGCTGGTTGAGCGTTGGAGCAGTGGTTTTGCCCAGTTCCTCCCGAAGGCGCCAATGGTCCAATAATTGCCGCAGCGGTGGCGTGTAGTGGCGTGTATAGGTAACAGGGATCGCGAGGTCCCCGGGGTAATAGGGTGATTTTTCTTGTAACGTTTCTCGCCTTCGGCGTCATTATGGCGGCCATGGCCATTGGTGTGATAGCCGGCCGTGCACCTATCGCTGGCTCTTGCGGTGGTATAGGGCGGCTTGGCATCGAGCAAAAATGCGAAATCTGCGGTGACGATCCGAATCGATGTGAGTCCCAAAGTTCAACGACCCCCAACAACCCAGGTGTGGGTACCTTCGATCCCCGCGCTTGATGACTCAGAGACTAGGTCCCATGCCTAGGCTGTCGTTACTGTGGGATATTGTGGTTCGCTACAGTCTTCGTGGCCGCCGTGCTGGCTTCAGTCGCTTAGTAGCGCGCGCCTCCATGCTTGGCATGGTACTGGGCGTGACCAGTCTGATAACGGTCATGTCGATCATGAACGGCTTTGCCGGCGAGCTCTACGGACGGCTGCTGGCCCTAGTACCTCACTTAGAAGTCCATGATACCCGCGGCCAAATAACCGACTGGCGTGCCTTAGCAGCCGATATACAAGCAAGCGATGCGGCCATCATTGGTGTGGCTCCGGCCATGAGCGATACGGTATTACTGGAGGCTTGGGGCCGCCAGCGGCCTGCTCGGGTTACCGGCATAGACCTGTCGGCTCAGCGCTCGGTGAGTGACTTGCATCAACAAATCGTATCGGGTGACATTGCTGAGCTAGAGAGCCAGCGTTTTTCAGTGGCTATTGGCAGTACCCTGTCGCGGCTGTTGGGCGTTGGGGTGGGTGACAAGCTGCAGGTAACCCTGCCCACGCTGAGTGTCACACCCCTTGGGGTTTTTCCACGCTCGGTTGCGCTCACGGTGGTGGCCTTATTCGAAGTCGGCGCGGATCTTGATGCGCAGCAAGTGTGGGTTAGCCTTGATACGGCAACTCGACTATTCGCCCGTACAGGGGTCGATTACCTTCAGGTCGAGCTCAATGACCCTGAGCGACTCGACAGGTCCTCTGAGACACTCAAGACGCAGCTGATGCCCGTTTACAGGGTCACCGACTGGCGAGAAGGTCGTGGGTCGCTGGTGGCGGCGGTGGCAATGGAGAAGGTGGCCGTCGCTATCCTTTTGTTGGCGGTCATTGCGGTGGCTGCTTTTAATATTGTGTCGACACTAACGATGTCAGTAACCGACAAACAGCGCGATATCGCGTTGCTTCGCGTACTCGGTCTGCCCGCCAGCGCTATTATGTTGGTGTTTCTTGGGCACGGTTTACTACTGGGGGGATTGGGTATTGGTCTGGGTGCCTTGCTCGGCATCACCCTGGCCACTCAGATTAGCAGCATGGCCGCCTTTATCGAGCAACTACTGGGTGTGTCGTTGTTCGATCCGCGGGTTTATTACATAGGACGGCTACCCTCTGAGCTAGTCTGGCAAGACGTTGCTCTGACGGTTGTGGCTGCCCTGATCTTGAGTGTGTTAGCCACGCTCTATCCGGCCTGGCGTGCCGCCCAGATACAGCCTGTGGAGGCGTTGAACGATGGCTGATCCGGTACTAGCTTGCCGACAGTTGAGCAAATCCTTTGTCGATGGTGACCGACGGATTGATGTGCTCAATCGGCTGGAATTGAGTTTGGCTGCGGGTGAGCGCATTGCCATTGTCGGTCAATCCGGCTCGGGAAAATCGACCCTGTTGAATGTATTGGGCGGGCTCGATGAACCCAGCGCTGGTTCTGTGTGGGTGTCTGGGCAGAACGTAAGCGCACTCTCTGAACAGGACAGGTGTGCATGGCGTAATCGATCGTTGGGTTTTGTGTTTCAGTTTCATCATTTACTACCCGAATTTAGCGCCCTCGAGGCGGTGGCGATGCCCGCCCGTATTGGAGGGATACCCCGCGAATCAGCGTTTCAGCGTGCAACCGAGTTGCTGACCAGCGTTGGCTTGGGAGATCGATTGTCACACCTCCCGGCCATGCTTTCCGGGGGTGAACGCCAGCGTGTAGCTATCGCTCGGGCGCTGATCAATCGACCATCATGTGTGTTAATGGATGAGCCCACCGGGAATTTAGATCCACAGGCCGCTGAGCGAGTGCTCGATTTAATGGCCGAGCTCGAGCGGGACGATACCGGGTTTATTGTGGTGACCCATGACCCAGGCATTGCACGACGGATGGATCGGCAGTTGGAATTACGCGACGGACACTTGGTACCGCTGCAATGATGCCCTGGTCGGCGCGCTGGCAATTTGCCCTGCGTCAAACCGCGGGCTCAGGTCGCGGCTTGTCGGGGTTCCTGTCAAAGCTCTCGATGCTGGGACTGATACTGGCGGTTGCCGTGCTGCTGGCTGTACTGTCGGTCATGAATGGCTTCGAGCGCGAAATGCGCGAGCGGATCCTGGCAATGGTGCCCCACGTTAGTATTCGCGGCTACACTGAGCTCGAGCAGTGGCAGAACCAGCGAGATACGGTGCTAGCGCTCCCCGAGGTGCGCTTTGCCGAGTTGTTTTACGAGCGTGATGGGCTGGCGGTGCAGGGTAATCGTGTGTTTCCGGCCCAGGTCTTGGGTGTAAGTCCTGACACTCTCGGGCGCTGGCAGCCGCTTTTTCACGATCAAATTGCCCCTGTATCCGATAGGGGCGTGGTGCTGGGTCGTGCGCTGGCGCAACGCTTGGGCGTGGCAGCGGGGGATAATCTGCGTCTGATTTTACCCGCCGCACCACGTGAACCCCAGGCTCGAGCGCGACCGGTGACCTTGCGGGTGGTCGCAACATTGGTTTCTGGCACCGAATTCGATGAGGGCTTGGTGCTCGCCGACTTTACTGCCGTAGCCGAGATGACAGGCGCCCCCGCTACCGCCACAGGCATAGGGTTGCAGCTGTACGATCTATTTCGGGCCTCGGCTATGCGCCAGACCATCGGACGTATCTTGCCCGGTCACTTCTATGTCACCGATTGGACGGCTACCCAGGGAAATCTCTATGCAGCCATTCAGCTGTCACGGGACCTGGTAACCCTGTTGCTGTTATCGATTATCGCAGTTGCGGCCTTTAATGTGGTGTCGTCCCTGGTGCTAGTGGTCAATGATCGACGCATGGGTATTGCCATGCTGAGAACCTTGGGAGCCACACCCCGGGATATTCTGTGGATATTTCTACTACATGGGGCAGTCATTGGTATTTTAGGCGCGACCGTTGGACTACTCGTGGGTTATGGGCTTGCGCTGGCGGCACCGACCTTGGCGGGGACGCTGGAGTGGCTGTTGGGTTTGCAACTACTGAATACCGATATATACCCGCTATCGTTCTTGCCGGTTGATATCCGTATCCGCGATGGCGTGGTTCTATGGATCGTGTCGGTGGGCCTGTGTTTACTGGCTGCCTTGATACCTGCCCAGCGCGCCGCGAAAGTGCCCGTGGCCCAAATAATGGCGGCGGCGAGCCGCTAGAGGCGTAATCGGCTCTGTCTGTTATTTTCGCAAGCGGACGCGCCGGCGCTGCCGTTTGCGCCAATCCCGTCCCACTCGATAGCGCCACAATTGGTTGACGAACAACCAGCCCAATCCGGACGCCACAACACCCATGACCAGGCAGCCGAGTAAAAACGGTTCCCAGATATGTCCCAAACTGCCGCTGAGCCAACTCCAGCTGACGGCAAATTCGACGTCGCGTACCTCCGTGCCCAATAGCAGAGCGCCCAACTTATAGGCGGCAAAATAAATGACGGGCATGGTCAGTGGGTTGGTGACAAAAATCAGGCTAACGCTTAAAGGCAGGTTGGCCCGGAGTCTGACGGCAAAAAAAGCGGCTACGAACATCTGTCCGGGCGCCGGCACCATGGCGCAGAAAAGACCGATAGCAAAGGCATTGGCGGTTGACGCTCGATTGATGTGCCAGAGATTCGGTTCGTAGATCCAATCGCCCAGAGGTCGCAAAGACCGTATTTCCCGAAGTTTTTCGGGGGACAAGGCTAGTCTGCGAAACAGTTTTTTGGGCATGTTTACTGAAGATCCGAGTACTGCCACGGGTAGTAAGCGGCCACAGATGGGTCGCTACTCTTGGCTTGCAGACACCCGAATGGCGGTGGGTGCCTCGATGGCGTTCAACAGTCGTTTTCCATCGCGATCACCCGCTGATGTTCTTCAATGGGCGAATGCTCGCTGTAATCCGAGTCAGTCTTAACAAGGCCCTGTATTATGCCGATGAAAGGGCAGTCCAGCTAGCTTCACCGATGTCGCGTCCTGTGACTTTATTACTGGGACTGTGCTTACCCAGTCTGCTACCGATATCGATGGCAGCCTCTAGTGTGGCGCTGTCAGCGGCCATTCTTGGTTTTTTAGCCTGCGCGATGGGATATTTTCGGCCGCGGCCAAAGACGCTCTCGACCCTGGGAATAGTGTTTGTCGGCATACTGTTGTCGATTCACAGGGGCGATAGTTGGATGGCACAGCAGTTACCTGAGAGCTGTTGGCGTGGTGATGCCATCGTCACGGGTGTTATTAGCGACTTCCCCGAGGAGCAACAATTTGACCGCGACACACAGGGTCAACGTTTCGAGTTACGGGTTCATCACCTGGAACCCCCTCACTGCGCTGTCATTGAGCGTATTCGGCTTAGCTATTGGCAGCTGAACCCGCTGTTATCGCTGGGACAACGGGTGACGCTGGCGGTTCAGCTAAGGCCGGCGCCAACTCAGCTGAGCCCGGGTAGTATTCCCGATCAGGCGCGCAATACCAGCCAAGGGGTCTCTGCCCGGGGTACCGTGAAACA
>AACY020299953.1_pt1 | contig 16183 bp, 8 predicted proteins | sample 267378 | NCBI WGS metagenome assembly AACY02 (sample SAMN02954345, study PRJNA13694) | marine metagenome | biome: aquatic; feature: ocean; material: water; isolation source: isolated as part of a large dataset composed predominantly from surface... | reverse complement strand
GCGCCGCCGCGTACACACCAATCTCCCGCAGAAACCATCCCACACCCCCCACACCCCCCACACCCGTGTCCTTCCCCGCAAACCCCACGGACACTCCAGCACCCCCACAAAACCCGCCGCCTTCCCCACCACCCCAGTCCAGCGCCCCACCCGCAAAACGAGCGGCACGCAAAAAACGAGTTCCCTTCGCGCTGCAAGCAATCATCACCAGCGCGTTGTTCCTGACCCCACCGCTGCTGGTGGTGGCGGTGACCCGAATCGCGCAGTCCCTATACGGAACCTGATCCCCACGCACGTGGGGAGCCGCCAGCCACCCACGCCGGCGTTAGAGAAAACACTGTTGGACGGGGCGCCGTCCGCAAGGGAAGGGAAAGACTGTGGGCGCACACATTCGGAACATCTCCGAAGCCGAAGACATCACTAGGCTTCGCATACCCACCCGCCCCGACGGCAGCCTGTACCGGTACGAAATGGTCACCGAAGGCGGCTGGAATCGGTACTACGACGACACCCCCACCGGGCTGTTGAACTTTCTGCTCCCCGGGTACGAGCACCACACCCCCGAACAGCAAACCCGCGCCCGCATCCAACACGCCGTCGACCTGCAAGTGCGCCTCCAAGCACAACTCAACGCGTTCTTCCACGACACCCACCGCACCCCCGAAGAACACGCCATCTTGTTCGGACCCCGCCACACCCAGCCCGCCATCACCGAATGGACCTGTGCGCTACCCCTCGTGCTCGTGGACGCGTTCTACGCCCCCTACACCGACCTACCCCGACCGTTCTCCCCGATCGCGGACGTGACGGTGCCCCCGAACCTGTGGTGGCTGCGCCCCACCCAATCGGATCTGGAATACCTGCGGTCCCTGCATGAAACCTCCCTGATCGATTTGAACGTCACGCGAGATGAGGTGCACTGATGGTTTGCCGTGAATCCCGGTTGTCCAGCGCGATGATCACCGTCGCCCGCGACATGAACGGGCTCGAAGATAACCAGTGCCTGGGGTTGAACCACGCGTTGATGCAAGAAGGCGCCAGCACCGAGCGCCCCACCCCGCAGCAGTGGAACGAATTCATCGACTCCACCGTCCAGGACTACAGCAGCGGACGCCTGTGGGTCGGCGGCGGCAGCCGCGACCCCCGCCGCCGACTAGAAGCAGCCCGCAACGAAGCCCCCGACGGTCCACGGTTCTACGCCGCGCAACGCATCGTCACCCGCGCCCGAGACGCCCGCAACGCGCACGTGGAATACCTCAACAACTACGCCCGCGCCGCCGGCACCCCCGGCACGCACGCCGCGACCGCGTTTTGGACATCGTTCGCTGACGCCACCGACAACGCGTCCCTGCAACCCACCCCGGCTTTCGTGACCGCGTTCGTGAACAACCCCGACAACACGCACCTGCCCACCGACCGGCGCTCCATGTACGCCTACGAGCAGATGGAAAACGCCCGCGTCGCCGGGCTCGCCCAACAGCAAACCCGCCCGTCGGTCACCCGGCAGCCACCCCGCAACCCCTCCAACGCGATCCAAGAAATGGGCTACGACCCGATCAACGGGCGCGCCGAAGTGGTGATGCACTCCAACCCGGACCGGGTTTACGCCTACCGGATGACCCAACAAGAGTGGGACGAGTTCGCTGCCGCCCCCTCCGCGGGACGGTATTTCGCGCAAAACATTCGCGGCAACCCGAACTTCCAATACGAATCCCAGGAAGCCTCCGACTCTGAGGCTGTACATCGCCGATGCGCCACCTGCGGGCAGTGGAACGGACCCGTCCACTTCTGCCCCATCACCGGCAGCGAAGAAGACCTCAACCGGGATGTGCGCCTCGCGGTTGAGGCTGCCCGCGCCCGCAACCCCGAACAACCCGTCCCCGCGCACGCCCCCATCCCCACCGCGGATGTCACCCGCATGCCCGACGGGCGCACCCGCAACCACCCCCACGAGCACGGCAACCTGCGCTGCGCCTACCCCAACCGGATCCGGCAAGAAGCCCGCCGCAACGACCAAATCAAAGTACCCGTCCGCTACGGCAGCGCCGACGGGGAAACAGTCGAAGGGCTCGCCCTGGTCGGGTACGCCGGTCGGGGAGCCGGGTACACCACCACCGCGGTCACCGAACCCGGCGACTCCGGTGTCGACAACCTGCGGTGCACGTGCGCGGAATACCGCCGCACCTACCGCTGCGAACACCTCACCGCCGCGCTTGGTCACATGGATGCGCTCGTCAACGAGCGGGATGTACCCAGCGTGGACACGGTGCGCGCCGCCGCCGCGGAAGCCACCGCCAACCTCACCAGCGAACACGACGCGTCCACTGCCGCGACCGCCGCCGCGGCGGAGAACTGGCAACCGTTGGGGGAGAACTTCACCGACAACCCCGAGAAGTTCCAAACCTTGTACGAGGAGTACCGGGCGAAACGGCAGGCATACAAGGAAGCCATCGAAAATGGGCAAGAAGCGGAATATCCGATCCCGTACATCGAAACGGAAGCGTTCGGCGGGATCGCGAACCCCGATAGTGGGCGCCGATTCGGTGTGGAAATCGAATACGAATTCGACGAGAACATGTCCTACGACGAGCGGCGTAACGCGCGGCTGCGGATCGGTCGGGAACTGCGGTCCGCCCGGCTCACCGCGGACTCCCGGCAGCGTGAATACGGCGCCAGCCACGGCTGGTACCGCGAACACCACGAAGAAGGATGGTCATACGAGGAAGACCCCTCTACTGATGGGGGAGGGGAAATTATTTCTCCCGCCATGGCCGACGAGCCGGACACGTGGACCAACATCAAAACGGTGTGCGACATTCTCGCCCGCAATGGCGCGCAGCCGAAAACGCATTCGGGGATGCATATCAACGTCAGCACTGGCGATTACGACCACACCGTCGCCAACCACAACCGGCTCCTGACCGCCTACCAAGAAAACGAAGACCTACTGTTCCGGCTGGCTTCCAACCCCGACCGGGGCAGGCATCGCGGCGGCGGCTACTGCCGGCCCAACCGAGGCGCCTCCGGTCCGTACGCCACCGTCCAACGCGCCAACCACGCCAACACAGGCAAACACTTGGCGTTGAACTTAGCCTCCAATAACGGCAGCGAACGCGGGCGTGTGGAGTTCCGGGTGTTCGATTCCACCTTGAACCCCGCCACCATGCAAGCCCACATCGGTACCGCTTTGTACATGACCGAAGCCGGCGGGAGGGACGGCGCAATTCCGGACACCCCCCGCACTACCAGTTACCTCGGGCAACGCTACGAAGCGAACCCGAACCGTAGGGCTCTTACCGGAGACGACTGGAACGAATCCACTAAAGGGGTGCGTTCCTTCCTGGACACGTACGTGCCCGGCACCCCCGACGGGAACGCCGACACGCGCGTGCGGCAGATCGTTGCTTTGTTCGCGATGACGAAGTGGCAACGCGACCGACGCGGATACTGAAGGTAGTCGCCGTGTCGTGCCGCAGCACCCCCGCCGGAGCCCTCGCCACCACGTGGGCGCTCGCCTCCACCAGCCTGTTCGACGGGCAAACCACCAGCCTGTATCACGCGCTACGCCGCGAACACGCCACCCTCGACGACCCGGCCGTGAACAGCACCCAATACATTGCCGCGCTGCGGGAACTTCACACCCGCATCACAGCCGCCGACCTATCCACCGCACGACGAGCACGCTTCGAAGAGCGGTACCAAAACGCCCTCAACAACATAAACGACACATCCAACGCCGACCGATACGCCCTCATGGGAATGACACTGTCAGCACGGCAAGTAGAACAACGCATCAACCGGCGGATTCTCACTTACGCGATGTTCCGCGACATGAGCGAAGAAGACGCCCACGCCCGATACGCGCAGGCATACCGGTCAGCGACCCGCGAATCCGCATCCGTCGCACCCAACGCACCCGACGGGCTACCCGGCGACATCGGCACCCGCTACGCGATATGGGTACTAGACAACGACCCAATTGACCTGCGGCGCTGCGGAACATGCGGACAATTCACCTCCCCGCAAAACGACGGAGCCCACACCTGCCCCACCTCCGACACCAGTAACGAGAACCCCACCCGCACCGACCCGCGGACACCCGCCACAGCAAACAGCCCAGAAGCCAGCAGCGTCCCCGCCGGCTCTACCCCCGACCCCATCCTCGCCGCCGGCATCCACCACTCCACACCCGCTCCCAGCGCGACCCCCGCACCCGCGAGCACCCCCACCAACACCCCCGCGCCCGCCGACACCACCCCCGTCGACATGGACGAATTCCAAGACCTCTACGAAAAAACCCAAACCAGCATCAACGACGGCGAACCGTTCCCCTTCCTCTCCGACCCCACCTTCGAACCCGGGTACGCCACCGCCAACCTCGGCAACCCCGACGCCGGCGGGCAAACCTTCGGCATCGAACTCGAACTCGACTTCCCCGAGGACGACTACCCCTACCGCAGCCGCAACGACCTCGCCTACGAACTGTGGGAAGGAGGAGTGTCCGACACCTCCCAAGTTCTCGGCTGGCACCACATAGGCGACCGACGCGAACAACGACCCGGCGGCACCTACCAACTCACCTCCGACAACTGGGTGTGCGAATTCGACCGCACCGTCGACGACGTGGACGGATCACGAGGAGTGGAAATTAAATCCCAAATCCTCACCGACACCCCCGACACGTGGCGCAACCTCGACTTCATCCTTCACCGCGCCTCCATGTTCGACGCCGCAGCCACCCACCGCACCGGGCTGCACGTCAACATCGGATCGCAAGGACTCAACCTAGAAGACCCCCAGCAACTCACTGAACTGCTGCGCACCGCCGCCGCCTACGACGACGTGCTCACTCGACTCGCCCACAACCCCGCATCCGGCACCTTCCACCGCGGACGGCAGTACTGCCGGCTCACCCAAGTCCCACCCACAGGTTTCTACTCCATCAACGACGTGCAAACATTCGCCAACCACTACAACGGCATCAACCTGTCCCACCTGGGCACCCGCCGAACCGCCCGCGACTCCCGCGTCGAAATACGCATCTTCGACTCCAGCCTCGACCCCGGACGTATCCAAACCCACATCAACCTCTCTCTCGCGCTCGTGAACGCCGCCAAAAACGGGCACGCCACCACCCTCACCGCCGAACCCGCCGGCACGCACCGCCACCAATTCGGCACCAACCGGCTCTCCGGCGACGACTGGGAATCCAGCACCCTGCGCTTCCGGCACTTCTGGTCACTGATGCGCAGCAGCGGACTGAACAGCCCCGTCCACGACCGGCAACTGATGCGACTGTTCACCGCCAGCCGCTGGCAACGCAACTAACCCCCCCAAAAAAAAGATACTCGGAATCGGAAAAACGGTGCCGATACAGCACCCACACCCAATCGCAGTAATCACCACTCGAGCAGGAGGCGGGACGCATGATCCAGCGAATAACCCCACGCACACGAGCGCGCACCCGCGGCTTCACCCTTGTCGAACTACTCGTCGTGATCGTGGTGATCGGGATCCTCGCGGCGATCGCGGTACCGGTGCTCTTGTCGCAGGCAGACAAGGCCAGCGACACGGCGGTGAAGGCTGATGTTGCGAACGCCGCGAAACTGTTGCAGGTCGCCGAAGCCAATGGCGAGACTCTGCCCTCGGAAATCACCGCCGGACAGTCCGTCGATCTCGGCAGCGCGGGAACCTTTACTCCCACCCAAACCCTCACCGTGTCCGGCAGCGGAGAAACACTCTGTGTCGAAGGCACCAGCGACTCCGGGCGGGTGTTCTCCGCCGACCTCGACCAGGGCGTTCGTAACTACGACTGTGACGGTAACGAAGACGGCTGGGAACCCATCCAAGCGACCGGCGGCGATGCCGTGTACGAGATCACCGAAGACGGTGTTACTTACCGGGTGCATGAGTACACCACTGTCGGTGGGTCCGCATTCACCGTCACAGACCTCGGTTCGACAGGCAACATTGAGTACCTCGTTGTTGGCGGCGGCGGAGGCGGCGGAGCCGGATACGTAGGCAACGGCGGAGGCGGGGCAGGCGGCTACGTGCCCGGCGACCTCACCCTCACCGAAACCGGCTCCCTCACCGTCCAAGTCGGCGCCGGCGGCGCCGGCGGAAACGGCATGGGCGGCGGTGCAGCGCAAAGCGGCAGCAACGGAGACTCCAGCGTCCTCGGCGACATCACCGCCTACGGTGGTGGCGGAGGCTCCGGACCATGGGGCTCCTACGGCAAAGCCGGCGCCTCATCCGGCGGCGCCGGCTACAACGGCTACGGATACCGCGCCCGCACCCTGTCCGCGCATCCCGAGCAAGGCAACGCAGGCGGCGCGAACCTGTGCTCCGCCGGCGGCGGAGGCGGGGGTGGCGCGGGCGGACCCGGCACGCCATCCACCTACAGCGCCTCCTCCCGCACCTACACCGACCCCAACGGCGACCTTCAAACTGTCAGCGCCCCCGCCGGACCCACCGCGCTAGACGCCACAGGCTGTAGAACACCTAGAAATGACCCCCAATACCGGCGCACCACGATCGACTCACCCGATACACCCGTGCGCATCTTCGGGCACGTAGGCGGACCCGCCGGTCAGGCCGGACCCGGGGTGGTAAACGACATTAACGGCACCGCGATCGAATACGCGCACGGCGGTGAACCACGCTCCGGTGCCGCCGTCCCCGCGAACACAGGCAACGGCGGACACGGCATTTACGGACTTCTTCGCGATGGTGGTTTTCGCGACACGTCCCTGAACACATCCCTCGCGAAAGCAGGCGCAGACGGCACCGTCATCATCCGCTACCCCCTCACCTTCCCCTGATAACACCGCCACGCCTTATCGAGGGTGCCGATACCCCCACTAGTGCACCACATAGGCGCGCCAGCACGCGGAAAGCGAGTAACAGGAATGCGACAGGCTGCAGGTACCACGACAAGGGGCTCGTCTCCACGTGCTCGCGGATTCACCCTCGTGGAACTACTAGTCGTGATTGTCGTGATTGGGATTCTCGCGGCGATCGCGATTCCGGTGTTTTTGTCGCAGGCGGATAAGGCCAGCGACACCGCACTGAAGTCTGACCTCACGAACGCGGCGAAACTGCTCCAGGTCGCGGAAGCGAACGGGGAAACCCTCCCCTCCGAGATCACCGCAGGGCAAGTCGTGGACCTCGGCTCTGCCGGCACCTTCACCTCCACCGAAACCCTCACCGTCAAAGGCTCCGGCGACACGCTGTGTGTGGAAGGTACTAGCGACTCCGGCACCACTTATTCCGCCGACCTCAGCGAAGGGGTACGAGACTACAACTGTGCGGGCATCCAAACAGGCGCCCTCGTCACCGACGGGCTCGTTTTGCACCTCGACGCGGCCGACCCGAAGTCCTACCCTGGCACCGGCGCAACCTGGTACGACCTGACCGGAGATAGCAACGGAACCCTCCTGAACGGGGTTGGGTATAGCAGTAACAACAAAGGAGCGCTGACCTTTGATGGCGTCAACGATAGGGGTACCTTCTCCACCCCTGTAACCGAGGCATCACCGCAAACATACGAAGTGTGGACGAACGCCGTATCCGCCGCTGACGCTTATACAGACTTCGGCTACATTCTACACAATAATGAGTATAACTCCCACACAGGAAATTCATTTTTGACGATCGGGGTCAATCCAAGCCAGAGATATTACGCTGCGTTCAATGGTTCCTTCGCAACCATGCAGAGCGATGTAGTTGCGGATAATTCCAGAAACGTTCAAATCGTTCTTTCGTGGGATGGGCAGACCCAAAGAATGTATGTCAATGGAGAGTTGAAAGATTCAGAGCCGCTGACTGTCGCTCCAGAAAACTTTTCAACAACAACGTCATTCGGTGACTACAAGACTCTAAGTTACCGAATGGCAGAAGGAAACATCTACTCGATCAAGGTGTACGACCGTGCCCTCACGGCATCTGAGATCCAACAAAACTTCGATGCCGAACGAGAACGATACGGCCTGTAACGTAACCCGCAGAAATCCCGCGTCCAACAGTCGTTTCGGTTGGGTCACGGATACGGGTGGGGGGTGTTGTCAGGGGTATGCTATACTATTGACAGTATCAAGGGTTAGGGGGCAGCATCATGTGTGGATTGTTTGGTGGTATCTGTATTGACGCGGAGCATGCCGCGGACTTCACGATGACTGTCACGATGATGGGGCAGCACAGTGAGGAGCGGGGGAAGGATTCCGCTGGTATCGCGTTTATGGAGGTTTCCCGGGCGAGCCACGATGGTGATGTGGATGGCGCCTCGGTGAACACGTGTGAGCACACGACTCCCACGACGGAGCATTCCACGGGTAGTCATAGTGTTATTGACGGGGTCACGACGATCCGTGGGATTGGGTTGTTCCGTAACCTGCCGTTGGATCGGATTCCTGCGGCTACGCAGGGTTACAGCAGCCTGCTGTTCGGGCACACTCGTGCCGCTTCGCAGGGTGATGTGGATGATTACGCGAACACCAGCCCTCTGCATATTGGGGCGGTCACGGGAACCCATAACGGGGATGTGTCGGCTACTTCGGTTCCGGTGGGGAAGGCTGCCGCGGAACTGATTACGGGGGAGACTGATTCGGCGTATGTGTTCGCCGCGATGCACACCGCGAACAACAATCGACGCAAGATGACGGAGATTTTCCGGCGTATCCGCGGTCGGGGGGCGTACGCGTTCGTGGATCGTCGTGCCCCGCATCGTCTGTACCTGGTGCGTACCGCGTTCACGCCGTTGTGTTTCACCTACGACCAGCACGGCAACTTTTATTACGCGTCGAACCCGGATTGGTTCCGTCGCGTGCACCGCGCGCACCCGGAGATCGTGTTCGACGACCCGACGTTGCTGCCGGAGGGAATGTTGGTGACGGTGGATACGCGTACCGGTGAGCCGGTGGATGCCCGCCGGTTCACTCCCACCTGCCGCCCGAAGGATGAGTCGATTGGTGAGATGACTGCTTACCGTGGGTTTGTGGCGGCGGATAAGGCGGCGGATAAGCAACTGCAGCGTCATAAGGTGAGCCAGAAACTGCCTGAGTGGCCGCAGCCGGCGACTGTTCCGTTCGCGGCAGCGAAACCGGCTGAGACGGCGAAACCGGTCGCAGGGGCTAAGACGAGCCGTAGGAGCGACGCGGGGTTCACCCCGTACCGCGAGGACTCCGCGGAGGACACGCTCGCGCCGTCGTTCACGTACGCGGGGGAGTCGCTCCTGGATCAGCGGCTCGCTGCGGAAACCCCCGACGTGTTCGACGCGTGCGAGGAAGCCAACGCGCACGGTGACTACTCCACTATCGACGACTTGTGGGATGAGATCGAGAAGTCCTGTTGGGTGGATGGTGAGTTTGATGAGGAGAAGTTTGAGCGTTTCATCACGATGCCGATACGTCAGGCGGAAGACGAATACGAGCAGATGCGGCTCGCGCACTAGCCGGCGCTTGGGAGGCGGGGTGCGTGTTGCCCGCACGGAAAGCAGGCACCCATGAGCACCCCCAACCCCAACCCTGATCCCGCGGGCACCGGCATCATCCTCACGCCCGCCGCGGCGGAGAAAGTCAACGAACTGATCGTCCGGGAAAACCGCGACGACCTAGCACTACGCATCGCCGTGCAGCCGGGTGGCTGCTCCGGGCTGCGATACCAACTGTTCTTCGACAACCGAGAGTTGGACGGGGACATTCGCGACAGCGAGCACGGCGTGCCCCTGGTCACCGACAAGATGAGCGCCCCCTACCTGGCGGGCAGCAGCATCGACTTCGTTGATCAGATCGATAAGCAGGGTTTCACGATCGACAACCCGAACGCGGCAGGGTCGTGCGCCTGCGGTGACTCGTTCCACTAACCCGGGGCACCGGATCCCTAGCCCCCTCACGAATACCTGATTTCTGTTTCCGCCTGGGTGCGCGGGTAGGGGAGGAGCGTGGGTTGCGCCGCCCGTTAGGGAAAACAGAGCCGATAAGGCTAAGGAACGCCCCCTTCTCGAGGACGGGTGCGGGGTGAGACTGGCGGAAGGGTCGCGATCTGATGATGCGTATCCCAGAACACACCGGCCCGCAGGCGCGGGCTGGTGGTTTCACGCTGGTTGAGTTCCTTGTCGCTATCGTGATTGTTTCGCTGGTCGCCGCGATCGCTATTCCTGTGTTCTTGAATCAGTCGGAGAAGGCGCAAGAGTCACAGTTGAAGTCGGATTTGGCGAACGCGACACGGATGTTGATGCCGGCGTTCGGGGAAGGCGCCGTGCTGCCGGCGCAGTTCACTGGCGGTGAATCCACGGAAGTTGTGGGCGCGGACGGCACCGTGATCGGCAGCCTCGCGCCAGAAAACACCCTCCGTGTTGACGAGTCCGGGGACACCTTATGCGTGACCGGCAACGTGAACGGGACAGATTTTCAATCGATAGGTGGTGTCATCTCGGAAGGGTCATGCACGTTGGTGTCCGCGACCGCGGAATCCCCGGACGCGCCCACCGGGTTCACCGCGACCGCGGGCGACACGGAGATCACGTTGACGTGGGGCGCGCCCGCCGATGATGGCGGGGACGCTGTCACCGGTTACCTACTGGAATACGGCAGCGGCCCGGCCGGACCATGGAACGAACACTCCAGCAACCTCACTACGTCTCGCACCGTCACCGGGCTGGAGAACGGCACACAGTATTACTTCCGTGTGACCGCTAGCAACCGGATCGGTCCCGGCGCCTCCGCCACCACCTCCGCCACTCCCATCACCACCCCCACCGCGCCCACTAGCCTCACCGCCACCGCGAGTGACGGGGAAGTAGCGTTGACGTGGGAATCGCCCGCTGACGACGGTGGCGCCGCGATCACTGGCTACACCGTCCAGTACGCGACCAGCGCGGACGGACCGTGGACCACGCAGTCCGCGGTTTCGGCTTCCGCCCACACGGTCGCGGACCTCAGCAACGGCACCGAATACGTGCTGCGGGTGCGGGCGAACAACGCCGCAGGAGTCAGCCCCTGGACAGACACCACCGCCACCCCAATCACGATCGCCACCGCACCCACCAACCTCACTGCCAGCGGCGGCGACGAAGAAATAACCGCCACCTGGGCTGCTCCCGCCGACGACGGCGGCAGCAGCATCACCGGCTACACCGTGCAGTACGCCACCAGCGCGGACGGACCGTGGACCACGGACTCCACTAGCAGCAGCCGCACCCGCACGATCACTGGCTTGACGAACGGCACCGAATATTTCGTGCGCGTGTGGGCGAAGAACACCGCCGGCAACGGCGTGTACGCCTCCACTACCGCCACCCCGATCACGGTCGCAACCGCGCCCACCAGCCTCACCGTCACACCCGATAACACCGAAATTTCTGTGACATGGGAAGCACCCAACGATGACGGCGGCGCCGCGGTCATCGGCTACACCCTGCAGTACGCCACCGACGAGGACGGACCGTGGACCACCCACTCCACGAGCACCGCCACCACCCGCACCATCAGCAGCCTCACCAACGGCACCGAATATTTCGTGCGCGTTTGGGCAAGTAACGCCGCCGGCGCTGGGGTGTACGCCGTCGACTCCACCACACCCCGCACCACCCCCACCGCACCCGCCAGCCTCACCACCACCGCGGGCGATAAGCAGATCGCGGTGACATGGAACGCCCCTGCCAGCACCGGCGGCTCCGCGATCACCGGCTACACCGTCGAATACGCCATCAGCGCCAGCGGACCCTGGACCACCCACTCCACCGCCAGCGCCACGACCCGCACCATCACGGGCTTAACGAACGGCACGGAATACTTCCTGCGGGTGCAAGCCAACAACGCGGCAGGTTCCAGCGACTACGCCACCGCCACCGCCACACCCATCACCACCCCGACCGCCCCGCTCGGGTTCACCGCCACCGCCGGAGACACCCAAATCGGGGTCAGTTGGAACGCCCCCACCAGCAACGGCGGCACCGCGGTCACCGGCTACACCCTCCAATACGCGACCGAAGAGGACGGTCCATGGACCACCGCCTCCACCAGCCTCACCCTCTCCCGCACCATCACCGGGCTAGACAACGGCACCGAATACTTCGTGCGGGTGCGGGCGAACAACGCTGCCGGTGACGGCGCGTACGCCACCGGATCCGCGACCCCGATCACCACTCCCGGCGCCCCCACCGGGTTGAACGTCACCGGGGGAGTGGAACAAGTCGCAGTGTCCTTCGCCGCGCCCGCCAGCAACGGCGGCACCACGATCACCGGCTACACCCTGCAGTACGCCACCAACGCCAGTGGACCCTGGACAACAGACTCCACCAGCCTCACACTCACCCGCTCCATCACCGGACTCAACCCCGGCACCCAGTATTTCGTGCGCGTGCGAGCGAACAACGCCGCCGGTGACGGCGCGTACGCCACCGGCGACACCGTCACCTTCGCCGCACCCACCGCACCCAGAAGTTTCACCGCGACCAGCGGCAACACCACCATCGCCCTCACCTGGACAGCACCAGCCAGCAACGGCGGCACCCCCATCACCGGATACCGGGTGCAATACGCCACCAGCAACAGTGGACCGTGGACCACCCACTCCACCAGCCCCACAACTACCCGCACCATCACCGGGCTCGACAACGGCACGCAATACTACGTGCGGGTGCGCGCAATCAACGCCGCCGGCTCCAGCGCGTGGGCGAGCGACTCCACCATCCCGATCACCACCACCACCGCCCCCCTCGCCCCCACCGCCACCGCCGGGGACGAACAAATCACCCTGTCCTGGACCGCGCCCGCAGACGACGGTGGCTCCGCGGTCACTGGCTACACCGTGCAATACGCCAGCAGCAACACCGGACCGTGGACCACCCACTCCACCAACCTGTCCACGTCACGCACCATCACGGGCTTGTCGAACGGCACCGAATACTTCCTGCGGGTGCAAGCAGTCAACGGCGCTGGCGGCAGCGCGTACGCCACCACCAGCGCCACACCGATCACGGTCGCAGACGCCCCCGCGGGTCTGTCGGTGACCGGCGGCGTTGAGCAAGTCGACGTGACGTTCACGGCGCCCGCCGGTGACGGCGGTTCCACCATCACCGGCTACACCGTCGAATACGCCACCAGCGCGGGTGGACCGTGGACCACCCACTCCACCACTGCCGCCACCAGCCGTTCGATCACCGGGCTAGCCGCCGGCACCACCTACCACGTGCGAGTGCGAGCCAACAACGCCGCCGGATCCAGCGCGTGGGCGACCGGCAGCACAACCACCTACGCCGCCCCCACCGCGCCCCTCACCCTCACCGCCACCGCCGGGGACGAACAAATCGCCCTCACCTGGAACGCTCCCGCCGACGACGGCGGCAGCGCGATCACCGGCTACCGCGTGTACCACGCCACCAACGCGGACGGACCGTGGACCACGGACTCCACCAGCATGGACACCGCCCGCACCATCACCGGGCTCACGAACGGCACCGAATACTTCCTGCGCGTGCAAGCAGTCAACATTGCCGGCGGCAGCGCATGGACATCAACCAGCGCGATACCCATCACCGTCGCCGCAGCCCCCACCGGGTTGAACGTCACAGGGGGAGTGGAACAAATAGCCGTCGCCTTCACCGCCCCCGCGGATAATGGCGGCTCCACCATCACCAGTTACACCGTCGAATACGCCACCAGCGACACCGGACCGTGGACCACCCACTCCACCAACCTCACCCTCACCCGCACGATCACCGGCTTGACAGATGACACCAAATACTTCGTGCGAGTGCGGGCCAACAACGGCGCCGGATCCAGCGCATGGGCGACCGGCAGCACAACCACCCACACCACCCCCACCGTCCCCCTCGCGGCCACCGCCACCGCTGGTGACGCGCAAATCACCATGTCGTGGACCACCCCCGCCGATGACGGCGGCAGCGCGGTCACTGGCTACACCGTCCAATACGCCACCAACGCGGGTGGACCGTGGACCACCCACTCCACCACCAGCGCCACCACTCGCACCATAACCGGGCTCACGAACGGCACCGAATACTTCGTGCGGGTGCGCGCGAACAACGCCGCCGGCTCCAGCGCCTACGCGACAGCGAGCGCGACCCCGATCACCACCCCCAACACCCCCACCGAGTTGAACCTCACAGGGGGAGTCGAACAAATCACCGTCGCCTTCACCGCCCCCACCGATAACGGCGGCAGCGCGATCACCGGCTACACCGTCGAATACGCCACCAACGACACCGGACCGTGGACCACCCACTCCACCAACCTCACCCTCACCCGCACAATCACCGGTTTAGACGCCGGCACCACCTACTTCGTGCGGGTGCGAGCGAACAACGCCGCCGGCTCCAGCGCCTACACCGCGACCAGCAACACAGATACCTTCGCCGCCCCCACCGCACCTCTCGGTCTCACCGCCACCGCAGGCGATGAGCAGATCGCTCTCACCTGGAACGCCCCCACCGATAACGGCGGCTCCGCGATCACCGGCTACACCGTGCAATACACCACCAACGCGAGTGGACCCTGGACCACCCACTCCACCAGCCTCACCACCTCCCGCACCATCACCGGGCTAGACAACGGCACCGAATACTTCGTGCGGGTGAGCGCCATCAACGCCGCCGGCTCCAGTGCCTACAGCACCCCGGTTAGCGCGACCCCGATCACCGTTCCCTCCGCCCCGGCTCTGCAGCCCACTACCGCCGGCGTCGGGGAAGTGAGCATGACCTGGACCGCCCCCACCGATAACGGCGGCTCCGCGATCACCGGCTACACCGTGCAATACACCACCAACGCCAGCGGACCCTGGACCACCCACTCCACCAGCCTCACCACGTCCCGCACTATCACCGGACTCACCAACGGCACCCAGTACTACGTGCGGGTACGCGCGAACAACGCCGCGGGCTCCAGCGCGTGGGCAAATAGCACCGCCACCCCCATCACCACCCCCGGTGTACCCACGAACACCACCGCGGATGCAGGCGACGAACAGATTGCTATGTCCTGGACCGCCCCCGCTGATAACGGCGGCAGCGCGATCACCGGCTACACCGTGCAATACGCCACCAGCGCAGGAGGCCCGTGGACCACCCACTCCACCAGCCTCACCACGTCCCGCACCATCACCGGGCTTACCAACGGCACCGAATACTTCGTGCGGGTGAGCGCGAACAACGCCGCCGGTTCCAGCGCCTACACCACACCCGCAAACGCGACGCCCATCACCGTGCCCACCGCCGTGACCGGGTTCACCGCCGCCGCCGGTGACACCGAAATCGACGTCACCTGGACCTCCCCCGCCGACGACGGCGGCGCTGCGATCACCGGCTACACCCTCCAATACGCCACCAACGCGAGTGGACCATGGACCAGCCACACCAGCGGACTGAGCACTACCCGCACTATCACCGGTCTGTCCAACACCGTTGAATACTTCCTGCGGGTGCGCGCGAACAACGCCGCCGGCACCAGCACCTGGGTCACCCTCACCGCCACCCCCCACACGCCCCTCACCCTCACCTACGCAAGCACCACCTTCACCGCCGGCACCAACAACCAACCCCTCGTCGCCACCACCACCGGCGGCGTAGGTACGAAAACCTTCTCCTCCACCGGCACCCTGCCCGACGGCGTCACGTTCAACTCCGCGACCGGCACGTTCACCGGACCCGCCGACAGCGAATGGAACTTCACTGCCGCCCAGATCAGCGCCGGAGATGAACACACGTGTGCGGTCACCACCACGGGCGGCGCGAAATGCTGGGGACAGAACAGGGACGGCCAGTTGGGTGACGGGACCACCACAACCAGCAGCACCCCGGTGGATGTGGTCGGGCTGACTAGCGGTGTCGCCTCCATCAGCACCGGCCACCTCCACACGTGTGCGATCACCACCACAGGCGGCGCGAAATGCTGGGGAGACAAACTTCAGCGGCCAGTTGGGTGACGGTCCACCACGAACCGCAGCACCCCGGTGGATGTGGTCGGGTTGACCAGCGGTGTCGCCTCCATCAGTACTGGCGGCTTCATGCCATTTAGCGGGCACACGTGTGCGGTCACCACCACAGGCGGCGCGAAATGCTGGGGAAACAACTGGGGCGGCCAGTTGGGTGACGGTTTCCACCACGGACCGCACCTCCCCGGTGGATGTGGTCGGGCTCACCAGCGGTGTCGCCTCCATCAGCGTAGGA
>AACY020072472.1_pt1 | contig 16183 bp, 15 predicted proteins | sample 267378 | NCBI WGS metagenome assembly AACY02 (sample SAMN02954345, study PRJNA13694) | marine metagenome | biome: aquatic; feature: ocean; material: water; isolation source: isolated as part of a large dataset composed predominantly from surface... | reverse complement strand
TGGATTATTCATAATGCCAGGAATGGTTGAGGCTCACGCTCATATTTCTTACTCTAATAGTGGACCTTTAGAATTGGATAAAGCTCCCGTTGAAGAATCTATGATTAAAACTATTGGGAATGCTCGATTAATGTTGGGGTCTGGTTTTACCTCAGCGATAAGTTTTGGGTCAGTTCACAAAATAGATGTCTTCTTAAAGGAAGCTATTGAAAGAGGAGAAATTCCAGGACCTCGTCTGCTTGCGGGAAGTAAAGATATATCTGCTACAGGAGGAAATTCAGATTTTTATCCAGATAATGTTCAAATAGTTCCCGAGGGTTTAGGTATGATAAGAAATGGTCCATGGGAATTAAGAACAGCAGTAAGACAGTTATGGAAAAATGGCGCAGAAATAGTCAAGGTTATGATAGATGGAGAAATCATATCTCTACAAGGTAGACCAGGTGATTTAGGCTTCACAGATGAAGAAGTAGAAGTAATTGTTGATGAAGCACATAGAAAACAAATGAGAGTTGCCTGTCACGCAAGATCTTCAGAGGCAGTTAAACAAGCTGTTAGAGCTGGTATTGACTTCATTGGTCATGCAAATTACATCGATGATGAAGCGCTTGATCTCCTTATAAAAAATAAAGATAAAGTTTTCGTTGGTCCCGCTATTGCTTGGGAAATTACATTTCTAGAAAATTATAAAGATATGGGCTTTGATGAGAACAGCAGAGAAGTTATAGCTTATAGAAAAGAACTTGAAGAAACGATTATTTCTTACAAAAAAATGCAAGCTGCTGGTATTCGCATACTTGTTGGAGGTGACTATGGCCTTAACATTACCCCTCATGGTACATATGCAAAAGATCTAGAATATTATGTAACTCATTTTGGATTTACTAATGCAGAAGCAATTCATTCGGCTACAAGATTAGGTGGATTAGCTATGCATCCAGATGGTTCTCTAGGAACTTTGGAGAAAGGAAAACTTGCTGACTTAGTTGTTATTGATGGAAATCCACTTGAAGATATTACAGTTCTGCAAGACCATGATCGTATTGTATCAGTTATGAAAGATGGTAAATTTTATAAAGATCTTTTAAATAACGATATCCCTTATGAAATTAATGATGATCAATTAAATCTCGCATTACAACCCTCTTCAAAATCAAGAAGAAAAAATGTAAGAGTGGTTAAAAACTAACTAACTTGGATTATATCTATCTTTAATATTATAAACTCTATCGTCTTGTCTTCCTCCTCTGAAGCAATCAGGGGCAGAATCAAAATAGGGTTCATGAGTTGGCTCAGTTCGAGACCAGTCGACGATTTCAGATCTGTAAACCATTTTCCACACACCTTCTCTTTTCTCATAACGATCTAGATATCGTCCCGAAATAAAAACATCATTTGTTTGACCATCTTCATCAACTTTATGATAAGCCTGAAAATATACTTCTCCAAAAGCTTCATTCTCATTATCACCAAATTCAATCAAGACATTACCAATCATATGATGATTAGAGTGATGTTCTTTCAGTGCATCCATACAAAATTGAGCAAATGTTGGTGCATCACTTTTTGTAAAACCATAATCACACCAAGCTCCCTCATGAAAAACAGACTTCAATAATTCAATATCTAATCTATCAAGACCTCTCATATATTTACATGAGAGATCATAAATTTCTGATTTTGCGATCACTCTTTCTATTTCTTCACTCATTTTATGCTCCTTGTGCTTGCTGTTTTTTTGCGTCTATTTCTCTTCTAATTTCTTCCTGTTTTTGCTGTGTAATCGGATAGTTACGAACACATAAAATTGCTAAAATCAAAAAAAGTGGTAAACCTAAACAAAATAATATTTTTAATCCTAGTATTTGTTCAGGACTATTTATTGCTCCAGGAGTACTATCAAAACCAATTAGGTCTAAATAGGTGAAAGCAAAAAATGGGGCAATTGCTATCGCCATTTTAGTTACAAATGACCATGCAGCAAAAAATTGTGCCGCCCTATCTTCTCCCGTTAAGTGCGTATCATAATCGATAACATCAGCTTTCATAGCATGCGGTATCAAATGAAATGTTGATCCTGCTAGACCAGCAATAAATGTAATTGGAAACATCCAATAATAATCACCTTCCCCCAAAAAGAAATAACATGGCTGCAAGATTGTAAATACAGATAAACCAATCTTCCAAGCATTATGTTTTCCTACTTTTTTTGATAACCAGAGCCAAAAGGGAATTCCTATAAGATTAGCAACATAATAAAATACAAAATATAAAATACCCTGCTCTTCTTCACCTGTTACACCTCTAATAAAAAACATAACTGTCAAAGTTGAAAGCGTTACTCCTAAATAATTAAAAAAGTATGCAAAAATAAGTTGTCGAAAAGCCTTATTTTTCCACATGGCTATTAAGCCTTCTTTCAAAGACCCTTGCTTAACTTGATAATCCATTCTTTCAGGAACATTGAAAACTGATAAACTAATTGTAATCGGTATAACAATAAGTAGGCAAACCCCAATAATTATAATTGTCTCCTCAGCACCACCAAAAGCAAATAAAAATAATGCAATAGCAGGTAAAAATTTTGAAATAGCATTACCAAATGTTCCAATAAACATTCTCCAACCGACTATCGTAGATCTCTCATTGTAATCAGACGATAATTCTGCTGCCCATGAATAATAAGGGATAAACAACATACTCCATCCAAACCATAGCACTAAAAACCAAAATAATAAGTAATGTCCTCCAGCGCCTAAATTTAAAGATAGAAAATCTAGATTAAAAGGAACCCACTCCCAAGAATTATCAGGAAAGAAAAGTTTATATGTCGCCATCATTAAAAGTGGAATTGAGAAAAACATCCAAATTCGACGTCTTCCCCAACGTGTATCAGTTCTATCACTTAAAAAACCTATTAAAGGATCTGTGACGGCATCGAATGACCGAGCCAAAAGCATAACCAAAGCAACGACAGCAAAATCGAGGCCTAAATCAGAAACATAATAGTTTGGAATAAAAGCTAATAAAGGAAGAGATGCTATTGATAAAGGCATCTCACTTAAGCCATAGAAAAAGAGGGTTTTTTTAGGTAATTTTTTCTCAGTCATATTCAATCTTAATACTTATGATGAGCTACTTACTTTTGACCATAAAGATTTATCACTAAGCCAATTATCAACCCAATCATGAAAATGTTGAACTCTTTCTTCATCTTTGCTTAGAATTGCTTTATCAAAACCCCTAGAATGCATGCCAGCTTGCATATCATTTAAATAGTGAATATCCTGATCAATCGTAACAGTCATTGAATTTCTACCCTCTATAACATCTTGCCTTGTGAAAACTTCATGCTCAACCCTTGTTTCAGAATATGAATAATCATATGAACCCGGGAGCAGCTCAAGGCCTTTTTCCTTATCACGAATCTTATCTTCAGGAATCATTAGGCTGTATTTCGTAAAAATACATTTATTTGGGTCACCGCCATGAGGTCTTGGACCAAAAATCCATAATCTTTCGGCATGAATAGTCATAAAAATATTAGGAAAAATGTCATATTGAAAAACATCTGAAACTTGTTCATCAGATAACTCTGAATAGTCGAAACCAAGTTTTTTTCCTATAATTCTTTTTTGTTTCTGAACAGCGTTTCTAATTTCTGGAACTTTGCCGTAAAAGTCTTCAGGATCTAATTCTAAACCTATTAAGTATTGTTTCATATAATCCGGTGGTTCTTCGGGCATATCATATCTTGGATTCATAACTGGACTTTCAACCCATGTATGTGAATGCCCAAAAGGCCATAAATAATTCTGTGCATCACAACAATCCACAAAACTGGCATGCTGTGGGTGAATAAAATCAACATGATATTGTTCTAAAAAATTATCTCTAGCAGTCTTCCAATTTGTATCTAATGTTACACTTTGATGTTTTACAAGTTCCATATTTTCAAAATGATATGGATTAAGCTGGTCCATAATAGTTCCAAGGAAAGTTTTAAGTGGGGCTGGATTATTACTCATATTAATAAACACAAGACCCGCCCATACATCAACATTAACTTCTTTGAGAGAATTTTCTTCTTTACAAATGCCTCCTTCAAATAATTCTTCATCAGGTACTTTTTGGAGTCCACCGTCCAATCCATAAGTCCATCCGTGGTATGGACAAGAAATCTGTTTAACCCAACCACAATCTTCAGTTAAAATTTTATTACCTCTATGCTGACAGGTATTATAAAAGGCAGATAAATTGTTATTTTCATTTAAAGTAACAATTATTGATTCTCTTCCAATATCATAAATAAAAAAATCACCAGGTTCTTTTAAGTCAGTTAAAACACCAGCAAACAACCAGCATTGTGTCCATAACCTTTCCCACTCTTTATTCATAAATTCACTAGAAGTATATCTATCACTACTTAATGTTGCATTACATTGAGGATCTGCGCTAATTTCGTCAGAAAAATTTATAGGATCAAATTTTTGTGGCAATGTTCCCCCCTAGAAAACAATTCAATATTATCTAAAAAAGATAATACTACAAAATGAAAAAATAAAATTGTTTACATATATAAAATAAGTATTCAAAATTACTCAACTTTGGAGGGTTTAATGATAGTAGTTAATGCAATAATGAAAACAAATGATAATAATTTTGAAACTATTAAAAATGCAGTAAAAGAATTAGAAATTAAGACAAGAGAAGAAGATGGGTGTCTAGATTATGCATTTAGTGTTGAACTTCATAATGATAAAATTATTAGAATCACTGAATTATGGGAAAATCTTCAATCTTTAAAAGATCATCTCAAAACTGAACATGTGGGCAATTTTGTAGGATCATTATCCGAAGATCCACCAGAAACAGATGCAAAATTTTATGAAGCCAATCAAATAGATTACCCTGGTTAAATGAATAGCAAGATAAGTAGTTGGGATATTGGTGATATTAAAATCACAAGAATAATTGAAGCGGAAAGAGCTGGTCCAATGTTTGTTGTGCCAGACGCAATACCCGAAGAAATTTTAAAAATGCCTTGGCTACAACCTCACTTTTCAGACAGCGAAGGAAATACAATCGTCAGTATTCATGCTCTTGTTATTGAAACTAACGAAAAATGTATAATCGTGGATACTTGTTTAGGTAATGATAAAGAAAGACACATTCCTCAATGGAATATGTTGCAAACAAAATTCTTAGAAGACTTAAATGAAGCAGGATACTCAGTTGATCAAATAGATACTGTTTTATGTACACATATGCATACTGATCATGTTGGTTGGAATACAATCTTAGTTAATGATAAATGGGAACCAACTTTCAAAAAAGCAGATTATCTATTTGGCCAAAAAGAATGGGAATATACTGAAAAACAACTCGGTGATAATAGATATGCAGAATTTATCAATGACTCAATTATACCGATTATCGATTCAGGATTAGTTAAATTTGTTGAGATGGATGAAAAAATCTGCGAGGGAGTTTGGCTTGAGCCCACAATTGGTCATACACCTGGTCATGTAAGCGTTTGCATTGAGTCAAATGGGATAAATGCTGCTATTACTGGTGATTTCTTACATCATCCTTGTCAAATGGAGAGATTGGATTGGGAATCAAGCGCTGATTGGGATAAAGAACTTGCAAAAAAGACAAGAAGAGAAAAACTAGGAGAATATGCCGATAATAATATTTTAGTTTTTGGCACACATTTCGCAACTCCATCAGCAGGATATGTAAAAAGAAAAGACGAACACTTTATATATGAAGTAAAATATCCAGATAATTAAAAAAGGCCCTATTAAAGGGCCTTTTAAATTTTATTATTTTATTTTTGATTAGAAATTATAAGTTAAACTTGCAGATAACATTCTTGGATGACCATGAGTTCCAATAATATAAAAAGGATCGGTCATATTATTAACGCCATCTAAAGCGCCTCCTGCTCCAAGATTTACCCAATTTTCTAAATCAGTATAGTATTGTTCATCTGTTAGATTTTCACCATGTATCATGAATTCCCAATTACCAGATCTAATACCAGTGGTTAAATTAAGTGTATAATAACTTGGATTATCTATAGCATTATGAGGAGGCATACTCATACTTGGTCCCCTTCTATTATATTGAAAGTCAGCAACAAATTCCATACCATTATCAAGTGGTCTCGCATAGTTTGCTGCAATGCAATGCCGTTATCAATAGAACCAGAGGGAGTTGACCACTAACATCAACACCTGAAATAATTGTTCCATTATCCCATTCAGCTTCAAGTGTTCCAAATGCAGCTGCTAATGTTAGATACTCAGTTGCTTGATATGCTAGCTCAAGTTCAAAACCAATATTTTCAGAGTCTCCTGAATTATCTACAGATTCAAATGGTCCTGTAGGCGATTGAACTATGGTAGTGAAAAGTCGATCCTCATAATCAATCATAAATGCAGCCATAGAAAAATTACCTCTTCCTTCCATGAAAGAACCTTTCCAGCCTAGTTCATATTGTATGGCCTCTTCTTTATTGAATGTTGATAAGGATGGATTGCCCTGATCATCAAATGTAACAGGCTCATGTCTTAAACCTCCTGGCTCATAACCTTTAGAAACCGTCAAATAAACCATTGAGTCATTTTCAAGAGCTCTTGATATAGAAACTCTTGGAAGAACTTCAGTACCATCAACCTTATTTGCATGTGGAAGACCACTTTCTGTAACATTAGCTGGTACAACTTTTTCTCTTTCCCAAGAGTCAATTCTTACTCCTAAACCAATTTCCCAAGGACCGGTTGTATAAGTTATGTTACCAAAACCGGCCAGATGTGTTGTTTCTGTATCGTCCTGTTTTGCTGGTACTGTCAGATCACAAAAACAAATTACTGTGCCTGGGCCAAATCTTGTTGTGGCTCTTTCAACCCACTCCATATTTGATGTATAAAGTCCCATTTGCCATTGCAAATTACTATCTGTAGTTGATGTAAGACGAATTTCCTGAGTCATAGCTTCAAAAGTTTCATCTTGACGAGCGTCTAGCCATAATTCAGGCTGAAGATCAACATCTGTAAGTCTTTTAGCTTCAGTGTCAGTATAAGATGAAATAGAAGTCAAATCGAAACCATCAAACTCCCAAACTAACTCTAGATGAGCACCGATTGTTTCTTTATCGTTGTTTGATGGGGTATCAATATCATTTATAAATGGATATTCGAAATTTGGAGGCGTTCCTCTTTCTAATGCCCAGTTATTGTTTGGACCATCAAATTGATTTGATCTTATAGAAGCATAAAGAGAAAGATTATCAGAAATTGGTCCGGCTATTGATAGTCGCCCTCCACTTTCTTCATAACCAGCTACACTGTCATCATTTGTACTTGGATTATACATAAAACCATCATCTTCCCTTGAGAAAGCAAATAATCTTATTGCCCAATCATCTCCAATTGGAATATTTATAGAGCCTTCAATATCAAATGAATTTTGTTCACCAACCATTAATTTTAATCGGCCTGATGTTTCATCTGGCGATGGTCTTGTGCTTATAAATTTAATTGCACCACCAATATTACTTCCACCGTATAATACACCTTGGGGTCCCTTCAAGATTTCAATTCTATCTAAATCACCAAATCGTGAAGTTGCATCACCAAAAAGTTGAATATCATCAAGATAAAAACCGACACCTTGAGTTAAACTAAATGCTCCCAAACCTCTCATTGTTACATTTGGCCAGCCATCAGTTCTTGTATTAAGATTAAAGTTTGGAACTGTCATTCCAATCTTATCAAGAGTTTTCATATTATGTTGCGTAATAGTATCTCCTGAAATAGCAACAACAGATTCGGGAATATCTAAAAGACTTTCCTCTCTTTTTCTTGCAGTTACAACTATTTCTTCAAGACTAGAGCCTGAAATAGATCCAGTACCTATTGATGAATTATTATTTGACGAACTAGATTGAATATCACCTTCGTCAGCAATCACATTGCCTGTAGCAATTAAAATGCAGGCAAATAGAAAAACATAAGTCTTTTTCATAAATTCCTCCCCGAATTAATCCTCTGACATTATAGATAAATAAAATTAATTTGAAGTAAAATTTATTATTTTGGAAAAAAAACAAGAATATTGACGATTTTTCCTAAATAAATCATAATTTTAAAAATAATAGCATTTAGAATATCTAAATATTAATATATCGTCTTTTAAGACATTAGGGGGCTTAATTAAATGAGTGAACTTAAAAATCTCAAACCTGGTGAAGCAAGATGTCCAGATCATCCTTCTACTAAGGAATTAGTGAGTAGAGACTGTACTGGAGCACCTGATGCTATTCTTGAGGAATCATATGAGTTTATCGGAGATGCTGATATTCCATTTGAAAGATATATTTCAAAAGACTTTGCAGAGGAAGAAAATACTAAAATGTGGTCTAAAGTATGGCAGTGGGCTTGTCATTTAGATCATATACCTGAAATAGGCGATTATTATGTTTATGATGTTACTGATTTATCAGCGGTAATTGTTCGATCAGAAAATAATGAAATAAAAGCCTATTACAATTCATGTCTTCATAGAGGAACTCAATTAAAGCCATCTGGTTCATCAGGTGTATGCAAAGAACTTAAATGCCCTTTTCATGGATGGACATGGTCGCTTTCAGGTAAATTAGAATATCTTCCTTGTGATTGGGATTTTCCACATGTCAATAAAGAGGAATATAATCTTCCAGAATTAAAATGTGATACATGGGGAGGATTTGTATTTATAAATTTTGACCAAAATGCAAAACCATTAAATGATTATCTAGGGGTTTTACCTGAGCATTTTAAAAACTGGAATCTTGAAGATCGATATATTGAAACTCATGTTACAAAAAAACTTCCCTGTAACTGGAAAGCAGCAGCAGAAGCATTTTTAGAAGCTTATCATGTTCTTGAAACTCATTCAGAAGGAGTTTATACAGCTGGTGATGCAAATGCAGATTATGATATTTTTGGCGACCACATTTCACGATTTGTTCATACTATAGGATATACCAGTCCACATATTGTTGAGAATAGACCAAGTCAACAAGAGATATTGGATATTTTATTAGGAAGAAAACTTGGTGATGACACTGGTTCAGTAAAAGTTCCAGAAGGAAGTACTGCTCGAGAGGTATATGCTAGAATTGTACAAGAGGAGATGGGGGAAAAATATAAATCAGATTTTTCACATCTCACTGTTACTGAAACAATAGACTCAATTGAATATTTTGTTTTCCCTAATGCTTTCTTTTTCCCAGGTCTTCAGCTGCCGATGGTTTATAGATTTAGACCAGATGGTGTTGATCATGCAATTTTTGATCTCTTATTTCTGAGGCCAAAAGTAGAAGGTGAAAATCATCCGCTTCCTCCAGAGCCTCACATTCTGGATATCGATGATAGCTACACATTATGTGAGGGGACTGGTTATCTCGGAGCAGTATATGATCAAGACACTAATAACCTTCTATCTCAAACTAGGGGTTTTAAAGCTAGCCCTAAGGGAGCTCAAACTCTTGGAAATTATCAAGAATCTAGGGCAAGACATTTACATCAAATAGTTGATAAATACATAAACCAAAAATAAGATTAATTAAATTAGGAGAAAAAAATGACAGGACGACTTGAAAATAAAGTTGCAATTATAACTGGGGCAGCTATGGGGCTTGGTGCCGCTGATGCCGAACTTTTTGCATCAGAAGGAGCTAAAGTAGTTCTAACTGATATTGCCGAAAAAGAAGGTCAAGAACTTGCAGATAAATTGAACGGAACATTTTTTCACCATGATGTTACAGATGAAGATCGATGGATTGAGATAATAAGTGAAACTGAAAAAAAATATGGGCGAATAGATGTGCTCGTTAATAATGCTGGGATTGTCAAGCCAGGTGATCCAGAAAATCAGACTACTGAAGAATATAAATTTACTATGTCAGTTCATATGGACAGTACTTTTTTTGGTTGCAAATATGTAATACCTGTTATGGCTAAAAATGGGGGTGGATCGATTGTAAATATGTGCTCAATTGCGTCTGTTCAAGGTGAATCTTATGTTGCGGCATACTGTGCTGCCAAAGGAGCAATTGAAGCATATAGTCGCGCAGTTGCTGTCCATTGTGGTCTTGCTAAAAATGGTGTGAGGTGTAATACAATTCATCCATCTGGAATAGCTACTCCAATGGTAGCAAGTGTTCCTGCTCTTATGGCAGAAAAATTTGGCAATACTGGTGTTCAGGACGCACCAGTTGAATCAAACAAAGTTGGAGAACCTATGGATATTGCACATGCAGCTCTCTATCTTGCATCAGACGAGTCAAAATTTGTTAATGGAGCTCAACTTCGTGTGGACAATGCAATGTCTGTAGTATCAGGTAATATGCCTGAATAGTTGGAGACTGAATTATGAGTAAAAAAATAGATTATTTCGATAATGATACGAGGCTAGAGGGAATACTTTTCCCTTCCGATAACCCAGAAAATAGTCCAATAGTTCTTGTTGTCCCTACCTATGCAGGAAGAGATGATTTTACGCTAGAAAAAGCAAAATCAATGAATCAACTAGGCTATTCTGGTTTTGCCGTTGATATGTATGGAGATGGGAAAACAGGTTCTACACCGGAAGAAAATATGGAGCTGATGCAGGTCGTTCTAGATGATCGTGAAATGCTTCAACGAAGGATTAATTTAGCACACGAAACAGCTTTAAATTCAGTTGGGGTTAGTGCCGATAAATCAGCGGCAATTGGGTTTTGTTTTGGAGGTTTATGTGTACTGGATCTTGCAAGAACAGGTTCAAGTATTGCAGGAGTAGTATCTTTTCATGGTTTGTTTAATTCTCCAGGTAACACTGATGGAAACAAAATTACCTCAAAAATTTTAGCTTTACATGGAAATGATGATCCGATGGTTCCACATGATTCTGTTAATGGTCTAGCGGATGAATTAACAAAAGCAAATGCAGATTGGCAGATTCATGCTTATGGAGGAACATCTCATGCTTTCACTAACCCTTTAGCAAATGCTCCTGAAGATGGAATGGCATTCAATGAAAATGCAAATAGAAGATCGTGGGAAGCAATGAACAATTTTCTAAAGGAAATTTTCTCCTAAATCATGACTACAAATTCTCAAGAGAAAGCAATTAGGGCAATAGTTGTACCAGTTACGCCTTTTCAGCAAAATTGCTCTATTGTCTGGTGTTTAGAAACATCTAAAGGAGCTATATTCGATCCAGGTGGGGATCTTGATAATATTCTTAAAGCAGTTGAAGAACATAAAGTATCAATTGAAAAAATATTAATAACACATGCTCACCTTGATCATGCTGGAGGAGCACATGAGCTTTCCCAGATTCTTAAAGTTCCAATCGAGGGTCCTCATAAAGAAGATCTATTCTTAATGGAAAGTCTAGCTGAACAGGGAGAAAAATTTGGCTTGCACGGTGCTAAAGTTTTCAAAACCGATAGATATCTACAAAATGGTGATGAGGTTAAAGTTGGCAATCAAATACTCGGTGTCAGGCATTGTCCAGGTCATACTCCTGGTCATATTATTTTCTTTCATGAACAATCCCAATTAGCAGTCGTTGGAGATGTAATCTTCCAAGGATCAATTGGTCGATCTGATTTACCCAGAGGTAATCACGAAGAGTTAGTAAACTCTATTGTAAATGAATTATGGCCACTAGGTGATGAGATGACATTTATTCCTGGTCATGGTCCATTATCAACCTTTGGTCAGGAAAGATTAACCAACCCATATGTTTCTGATTTTGCATTAGGTATTGAGAGAGAGATTTCTCAGAAAGTCAAAGATCAAGAAGAACAGCAAAAATAAAGGAATTAAATAGATTTTGTTAAATCTAAGCATACAAAAATATAAAAGAACTTATTTATGTTCTTTATATTTCCTTCAGGCAATACCTCAAGGCCTAATTTATTTTTCAATACAGGATTGGTTAACAGGTAACGGTTTTACGATTAAGGATATTGCTTTAATCACAGCAATAGCATCCATACCCTGGTCTTTAAAATTTTTAATAGCTCCTTTTATTGATTACTACTCAGATTCAAATATGGGAAAAAGAAGGCCCTGGATTATTTTATCTACTCTTTTTATGAGTCTTACTATTTTTATTGCAGCAACTTTCTCCAAAGATGAGATCAATATATTACTCCTAGGAATTACATTTTTTTTAACTCTACTTGCTACATCAATTCTTGATGTTTCAACAGATGGTCTAGCAATAGATATTTTAAATGACGATGAAAGAGGTATCGTTAATGGGCTAATGTGGGCATTTAGAACCTTTGGATTAAGTTTATCGGGTATTTCTTCTGCCTATATCATGACAAATTATGGGCTAAATAACTCAATTATCTTTATTGGATTTATTATTTTCCTATTAGGCGCCTTATTATCAATCTTTAAGGAGAAACATACAGATAGATACTTCTCGTTAAGGTTAAACGCGAAGACTACAAAATTATCAGCATTGGGTTTTAAAAATATTATGCTTAATATCCTAGAGATAATTAAACAAAAGTATATTTTCTTACTAATTCTGTTTTGTATTACTTCTAATCTTGCCTCAGGAATTCATTTTTCATCAATTTCATTTCTTTACACAAATTATGCTAATTGGGAGACATTTGACTTAACATTTTATAGGTCTGTAGCTCTTTATGGTGGAATTCTAGCAGCCCTCCTTGGAGGATATCTTTCTGATAAATCAAACTCTCAATTGATAATAAAAATATCTCATATTTCACTTAGTTTTTTATGTCTATTGATTGCTATCCATACAAATATCATAATGAATGAATTTTTCGGTATTAGTATATTGCTTGCTTTTTCATTTTTTAATTCTTTTGCATTAACTGCTGTATTAGCATTATGCATGAGATTTTCCTTAACATCCGCTGCTGCATCAATATTTGCTATTTTTATGAGTGCAAGACATTTATCAAGAATTATCGGTGAAACTTTTGCGGGTGTCTTTGACGGTTTTTTTAATTTAACTGTAAATATAATTTACTTAATAACTGCTTTTTTTTGTATCTTACCTCTGATTTTTTTGAAGTATTTAAAACACAAATTATAAAGTAATTTTTGCCATCATAAAACTTGACACAAATTAACATAAGGTTATAGTCGCGCACACATTAATTTGTAACAAAAATGGGTTGAAAATGTACGCTGTTATTAAAACTGGTGGTAAACAATACAAAGTTTCAAAGGATGACATTATATCTGTAGAAAAGTTGTCTGAAGAAGCTGGTAAAAAAATCAAGCTTAATGAAGTCCTTATTATTTCAGATAAAGGAAAACCAGTTGTTGGAGATCCTTTAATTAAGGGCGCAAGTGTAGAGGCTGAGATTGTGGATCATACAAGATCTGCTAAAATTACAGTATTTAAGAAAAAAAGAAGGCATAATTATAGAAGAAAACAAGGTCATAAACAAAATATTACAAATTTAAAAATTCTAAGTATAAATTCTTCTAAAGGTAAGGCCAAATCATCAGACGAAGAAGAGAAGGAGACAGCTCCGAAAAAAGCAGCTCCGAAAAAAGCAGCTCCGAAAAAGGCAGCCCCGAAAAAAACAGCCACAAAATCAAAAAAAAGTGAAGACAAACCAAAAAAAACTGATAAAAAGGCTAAATCGGAACCAAAAAAAACTGATAAAGGTTCGAAGGAGTAAGATATGGCTCACAAGAAAGCAGGCGGATCATCAAGAAACGGAAGAGATTCAGCTGGAAGAAGGCTTGGTGTTAAAAAATATGGTGGGGAGAATGTTATCCCTGGGAATATTATCGTACGCCAAAGGGGCACAAAGTGGAAGCCAGGTAAAAATGTTGGCCTTGGAAAAGATCACACAATCTTTTCTTTAATTGAAGGAACTGTAGATTTTTCAAGAACACAAAATGGAAGACCTGTTGTTTCTGTAAAGCCAGGCCCAGAAGCTACAAACTAGAAAAGTTTTAACTTATTATTATAATCTTTAATTAACTTTGCGAGCATGGTTATGAAATTCCTTGATCAGGCAAAAATATATATTCAATCTGGAAATGGCGGAAACGGCTGTGTAAGTTTTCGTAGAGAAAAGTATGTTGAATTCGGCGGTCCTAATGGTGGTAACGGTGGTAAAGGCGGTGATGTAGTTATTAAATGTGTGGAAGGGCTTAATACTCTAATAGACTACAGATATAGACAACATTTCAAAGCAAAGAATGGAAGTCCTGGTATGGGAAGTGACAAAACCGGTAGATCTGGTGAAGATATTGTTATTGAGGTTCCAAGAGGAACATTAGTTTTGGAAGAGGATAATAAAGAAGTCATCGTTGATATAATTAATAAAAATCAATCTATCACTATTCTAGAAGGTGGTAATGGAGGTTTTGGTAATGCACATTTTAAAAGTTCTGAGAATCAAACACCACGAAATGCTAATGATGGAGAAACCGGTCAAGAAAAATGGATTTGGCTTAGATTAAAACTTATTGCTGATATAGGTTTAATTGGACTACCTAATGCAGGGAAATCAACTTTAATATCGACTATAAGTGAAGCTAAACCAAAAATAGCTGATTACCCATTTACAACCTTAAATCCTGTTCTTGGTATTGCAAGATATAAAACTAATGAGCTTGTAATTGCTGATATCCCAGGGCTAATCGAAGGTGCTCATGAAGGCAAAGGTTTAGGAGATAGATTCCTTGGGCATATAGAAAGATGTAATTTGCTACTTCATTTAATAGATGTAAATGACTCAGATGTTATTAAGTCATGGAAAACTGTAAGAGATGAAATATCAGCATATTCAGATGAATTAGATTTAAAGAAAGAAATCATTGTCCTATCTAAATCTGATTCTGTTGATGAAAAAAAAATAGATGAACTAATAGTAAAACTAAAAGATCATACAAAAAAAGATGTTTTCAAAATATCTTCTGTTACGGGAAAAGGAATTTCTTCAATTCTTAGAGTTTTGCATGATAATGTTATAAAAACAAAAAAAGATGAAGATATAAAAAGTTGGCAGCCATGAGAATAAAAGAAATAAAAAGAATGGTAGTGAAGATTGGTTCTTCACTCATTGTAGATAATGATAAAGGAGTGGATGTTAAATTCCTTGATAATATAGGAGAAGATATTCTGTCTTTAAGAAAAAAAGGCATAGAAACGCTTATTGTTTCATCAGGCGCAATAGAATTAGGAAAAATTGAATTAAAAAAAACCAAAGAAAAATTAAACCTATCAGAAAATCAAGCTGCTTCTTCAATCGGACAAATTAAATTAATCAATGCTTGGAAAGAAGCCTTAAAAAAATTTGGCCTTGATGCTGCACAAATATTAATAACTGCTGAAGATACTGAGAATCGAAAAAGATTTTTGAATGCTAGATCAACAATAGAAGAATTAATACATGAAAGATATATTCCTATAATTAATGAGAATGATACAGTTGCTACATCCGAAATCAAGTATGGAGATAATGACAGACTGGCTGCTAGAATAGCCGGAATGGTTTCAGCAGATTGCCTGCTTTTACTCTCCAATGTTGAGGGTCTTTATGAGAAAGACCCCTCTGAAGGAGAGAGTGAATTAATAAAACTTGTAGAAAATATAGATAATAAAATTACTCTTATGGCTGGAGAAGCAGGTAAATTAGGTAGAGGCGGTATGGTAACCAAAATTGAGGCAGCAAAGATTGCTACAAAAAGTGGCTGCCAAATGATTATTTCTTCAGGAAGGATACAAAATCCTATCTTATCATCACTAAATGAGGGTGTTGGTACTTTATTTACCTCGCAAAATAAAAGTTTAAACGCTCTTAAGAGTTGGATTTCTGGAAGCATACAGCCTTCAGGAACAATAAATATTGATGATGGAGCAAACCTGGCACTCAGAAATGGGAAAAGCCTATTATCCGCAGGTGTTATCAATATTGATGGTGAATTTGATAAAGGTGATACAGTTGTAATTAAATCTCAAGATGTTGAAATCGCAAGAGGCTTAACTAATTTTAATTCTTCAGATTTATTCAAAATAATTGGGAAAAAATCTGAAGAAATTGAAGAAATTTTAGGTTATCTTGATAAAACCAGAGGTGATACATAGAGATAATTTATTTTACTTCTGGTGATATGGATAAAAAATT
>AACY020307627.1_pt1 | contig 16190 bp, 14 predicted proteins | sample 267378 | NCBI WGS metagenome assembly AACY02 (sample SAMN02954345, study PRJNA13694) | marine metagenome | biome: aquatic; feature: ocean; material: water; isolation source: isolated as part of a large dataset composed predominantly from surface... | reverse complement strand
ACATCCTGGCCGCCTGGGGCCCGACAACCACCGCTACTACCTGCCTTACGGAGGTTTGAATTTTTTGAGTACTTCCGATCATTCCCTGGGAAGGGATATGCAAAGCTACCTGGAGATGCAGGCTCAAAAATCCTCCCTGCTCAGCGAGGTATCAGAAAAAGAGCGCAATAAGTTCTTCATCCGGATCAAAAACCGGATTGAACGCTTGCGCGAAACCATTCGCAATACTGATCCTTTTATGTAATCAGGATAGCGGTAAGGGCGATGGCGGCAATCAGCAGAACAATGCCTACTTTTTGCGCCATTTCCGAACGTTTTTGACTCATATCGGCCACGGTGAAAGGTGTTTGTGTTGAAACACAAAGTTATAGTTTTCAGGGCTAATGCCCTGAAATTATGATATTATAACTATAAATTTATGCAGGCTTAATAACCGCGGCGGGTGTAGAGGTAAGCCACAGCGATGATGGCCAAAATAATGAGCACCACCAAGGTGCGTTGGATGTAATCCTTGGTGGTAAGTTCAGCCTTTTGGGCTTTGCGGATGCTTCGCGCCCGCTTGCGCACGCGCTTGTCGTTTTCTCTGGTGGGCATGAGCTGATTCCTTCCTGTTTCGCTTACTAAAGTACAAAGCTTCAACTAAGTGGATTCAACACCACGCTAAATATGGTTAGACTGTTGGGATCTCGGCCGTAGTGTAGCTTGTCTATAGCCTCGGGAATGTCTTTGGCGCGAAAGTAGGAGGTGTGGAGTTCGTTTTCCCCTTTCAGCGACCATTGGATGGTGTAGGAATTCTTCTTTTCCCGATGGTCCCGCACGTAGGTGAGCATCTGCTGCAATGCATCGATGCGGTCGTAGGCGAGGACGCTGTGGAAGAGAAATGATTGCCGGTGCCGCGGATTAACGGTGATTACATCCAATTTAACCCCGGGATGAACCGCCTGAAAGTCAAAAATCATTTGGGTACTCCCCAAGCTGAGATAGCCCTCAATTTCCTTTTGCAGGCGTGCAATTTCCAAATTTTGGCGGTCGTCAGACATGGCTTTCCTTTCGGCAAATTTACCAATTGCCGCGCCGCTACTCCTGCGCAGCGGTGTGGGTAAAGAACAAACGCAAGTCGCCCATTTCCAAAGCCAGGTATTCGGCGTCCAGGTAAAGCACCACCCACTGATCGCGTTGGGCACCGGTGCGGGGATCGAGAAGAGTGAGCTCTCTCTTTTTGAGCCGGTAGTTTACGGTGAATTCTGAACCGTAGCGGTTGTGGTCTTCGGGATCAATCAACTTGAGGAGTAATTGATCGCCGATAAAGCGGTAGTAATCCGGTACTGCTTCCTGGAGGTCTTCAACCCGGCTTTCGCCGGATGGAGATATGGGCAAGTAGGCCAGGGCTTCCCAGGCATTTTTTTGCAAGGTGGCCTTGGCATCGGCCGGAAGGCTGGCCGTGTCGCGGCCGCTCAGTATGCCAAAAACCTGGTCAATGGCCTCTTCGGCAGTAGGCTGAGCAAATAGACCGGCGCTGCTAAGTGCAAGCAACAAGAAGAACACGCGCATGGCACAAGTTTAGAGAAATTGAGGGTACCACAGGGCAAAAAAAAGTCCCGCCGGCGGCAGGACTTTTGGCAAATTGCTCCCTAGGGCTATGATCCGCAGGCCTCGCAGTCGTCTGGGTTATCAATGCTGCAGGCAATGGTTTCATCGGTGCTGAATTCCTGCACTTTCTTGGCCATTTGGGCTACCCGTTGTTCGCCTACACTTTGGGCTTTCTTGAGTTCCTGGCTTTCGCGGGCGGCGATTTTCTCGGTTTGTTTGGCCTCGGTTACCGGCTCCACTTCGCTTTTGCTCTGCTTTTGCACGGTGAACTTAATGGCATCTGCGGCTGCTTTGGTCCGCAAATAGTACATGCCGGTTTTGAGGCCCTTCTCCCAGGCGTAGAAGTGCATGGAAGTAAGCTTGCCCACGTTGGCGTTCTCAACAAAAAGGTTCAATGACTGCGACTGGTCGATAAACAAGCCGCGGTCGGCGCTCATGTCGATGATGTCTTTCATGCTCAGCTCCCAAACCGTTTTGTAGAGTTCCTTGATGTTGGCAGGAATGCGGTCGATGTTTTGGATAGAGCCGTTGTTGCGGATGATCTCATTCTTCAGCTCATCGTCCCACAGACCCAGATTGACCAGATCCAATAGCAAGTGCTTGTTTACTACGATAAACTCGCCACTCAGTACCCGGCGGGTGTAGATGTTGCTGGTGTAGGGCTCAAAGCACTCGTTGTTGCCCAAAATTTGGCTGGTAGAGGCGGTGGGCATCGGCGCAAGCAGCAAAGAGTTGCGCACCCCACATTCTTTGATCTCCTTCCGCAGGGCGTCCCAGTCCCAGCGGCCACTGAGTTGTTTTTCGTCTACCCCCCACAGGCTGAACTGAAATTTGCCCTGGCTAATGGGTGAGCCGGGATAGCTCTCGTAATGCCCGTGTTCTTTGGCCTCGTCGGCGCTGGCTTTAAGGGAGGCGAAGTAGATGGTTTCAAAAATGTCTTTGTTGAGCTCTTTGGCCGCCTCGGAAGTAAAAGGCATCCGCAATTTGATAAAAGTATCGGCCAGACCTTGCACACCCAGGCCCACCGGACGGTGGCGCATGTTGCTGTTGCGGGCTTCTGGCACCGGATAGTAGTTGCGGTCGATGATGCGGTTGAGGTTCTTGGTGACCTTGTAGGTTACCTCATAGAGCTTTTGGTGGTTGAAGCGGTCCTCCTGAATGAACATCGGCAAGGCCAGGGAAGCCAGGTTGCACACCGCTACCTCGTCTTCTGCCGTGTATTCGATGATTTCCGTACAGAGGTTAGAGGAGCGAATGGTGCCCAGGTTCTGCTGGTTGCTCTTGGCGTTGGCCGCATCTTTATAGAGCATGTAGGGGGTGCCGGTCTCAATTTGGGACTCCATAATTTTCGCCCACAGCTCCCGGGCTTTAATGGTACGACGGCCGCGCCCCTCTTCTTCGTAGCGGAGGTAGAGTTTCTCAAATTCGGCGCTGTGCACCTCGTAAAGGCCGGGGCATTCGTTGGGGCACATCAGGGTCCACTGCCCGTCTTCTTTTACCCGGCGCATAAAGAGGTCGGGCACCCACAGCGCGTAAAACAGGTCACGGGCGCGCATTTCCTCCTTGCCGTGGTTTTTCTTGAGGTTGAGAAAGTCAAACACATCGGCGTGCCAGGGTTCCAGGTAAATGGCAAAAGAACCTTTGCGCTTGCCTCCGCCCTGGTCCACGTAGCGGGCGGTGTCGTTAAACACGCGCAGCATGGGAACGATACCGTTGGAAGTTCCGTTGGTGCCCCGGATGTAGCTTCCGGTAGCCCGTACGTTGTGGATGCTCAAGCCGATGCCGCCCGCACTCTGGGAAATTTTTGAGCACTGCTTGAGGGTATCGTAAATGCCGTCGATGCTGTCGTCTTTCATGGTGAGCAAAAAGCAACTGCTCATCTGCGGCTTAGGGGTTCCGGCGTTGAAGAGGGTTGGCGTAGCGTGGGTGAAGTACTTCTTGCTCATCAAGTGATAGGTCTCAATGGCTGAATCGAGGTCTTCTTTGTGTATGCCTACCGCTACCCGCATAATCATGTGCTGGGGACGTTCGGCAATGTGGCCATTGAGGCGCAATAGGTAGCTGCGCTCCAGGGTTTTAAAACCGAAGTAGTCGTAACCGAAATCCCGGTCGTAAATGAGGGTAGAATCCAAAAGGGCGGCATTGGCCTGGATGATCTCATGCACGTCGTCTGCAATGAGGGGCGAGTGAAGGCCGGTTTTGGGATTCACGTATTCGTGCAGGTCCTTCATGGTTTCGCTGAAGGACTTGGTGGTGTTTTTGTGCAGATTGCTCACTGCCACCCGGGCCGCCAGTTGGGCGTAATCGGGGTGGCGGGTGGTCATACTGGCCGCCACTTCTGCGGCCAGGCTGTCCAGCTCGGTAGTGGTTACCCCTTCGTAAATGCCCTCAATCACCTTCATGGCCACGGTGGTAGGATCTACCAGGGGGCTCAGGCCGTAGCAGAGTTTTTGGATGCGGGCGGTGATTTTATCAAACTTAACCGCCTCTTTCCGGCCGTCTCTTTTTATTACTTGCATAGTTTGTTTCTTTTAGGTTTCCCTTGTGGGGATTGTTTTCCGCTCGATGGCTGCTTAAAAATCCTGATCAAAGGCAATTTCGTTGCTCTGGCTGCCCTGGGTTACCCCACTTTTCTGGTACTCCCCTACCCGCTTCTCAAAAAAGTTGGTCTTGCCTTGCAGGCTGATCATGTCCATAAAGTCAAAGGGGTTTTCCACGTTGAACTCCTTGCTGCAGCCCAATTCCACCAAGAGTCGGTCGGTTACGAATTCCAGGTATTGGGTCATCAGTTTGGCATTCATGCCGATGAGGTTCACGGGCAGCGATTCGGTAATGAATACCCGTTCAATGTCCAGGGCATCGAGGATGATTTCTCTGATGCGCGCTTCGGGCACCTTGTGCACCAGGTGCTTGTTGTGCAGGTGGCAAGCAAAGTCGCAGTGCATGCCCTCATCGCGGGAAATCAACTCGTTGGAAAAAGTCAAGCCGGGCATCAATCCCCTTTTCTTGAGCCAGAAAATGGAGCAGAAAGAGCCTGAGAAAAAGATGCCTTCCACCGCCGCAAAGGCAATCAGCCGCTCGGCAAAGGAGTCGCTTTCGATCCACCGCAGGGCCCAGTCGGCTTTGCGCTTGATGGCTTCAAAATTTTCAATGGCCCGAAAAAGGGTATTGCGCTCCTCCACATCCTTGATGTAGGTATCGATCAGCAGTGAGTAAGTTTCGCTGTGGATGTTTTCCATCATAATCTGGAAGCCGTAGAAAAACTTGGCTTCGGTGTACTGCACCTCATTGACGAAGTTTTCGGCCAGATTTTCGTTTACGATGCCGTCGCTGGCCGCGAAAAAGGCCAGAATGTGTTTGATGAAGTAGCGCTCATCGTCGTTCAGCTTGTTGTCCCAGTCGCTGAGATCCTGGTGCAGGTCAATTTCCTCCGCCGTCCAAAAACTCGCTTCCTGTTTCTTATACCATTCCCAAATGTCGTGGTGTTCAATGGGGAAAAGAACAAAGCGGTTCTTGTTTTCCTGTAAAATGGGCTCCTGTGCTTGCATATGCTCCGCGGTTTTAGTGTTTTCTGTTATTAGGGGCGCTGAAAAAGTTTAAAGAATTGATTTTCAGCTTTTTGCAGATTTTCAGAATCGAGGCCAAGCGTTCTTCCGGAAGGCTGCCTTACAAATGTGTCCATTAAAGCTTCGGGAGGCAATTGGTAGTTTTCCACATTGGCTCGCATTTATTAACACGAGGTTAAGAATGTTAAGCCGGTGAACGGAGCATTGACGGGGCTTGCGAAAAAAGCAAGGAGAAAAATCCCGCGTAAGCGAAAAAAAATCCACACCGATTGTTAAAAACAAGGCGGGGAGGAGCCGGGGTAAAGGCGGGGAGGATAATTATCTATCTTCCTTATTATCAGGTTTTTGAATATCATCCTGCCCCCTTTTCAAAGCAGCGGCGGCTTCCAATTGCTCAAACCATTCGCTTCCGAATTTACGGCGCAGAGCTTCAGCCACAAAGCGAAAAACGGGCACTTTCAAAGCTTCACCGAGGGTACAGGCGGGGCTGCAAATGGTCCACCGGTGGTAGTGCAGGGCCAAAAAAGCCGGGTAACGCGCAATGCGCACCGGGTAAAGGTGGCAGGATATTGGTTTGCGCAAGGCAACGGCCCCGGCCTGCCAGGCCTTTTCGATGCCACATTGGGCGGTGCCCTCTGCATCGAACAAGGCGTAGGCGCATTCCCGCCCTTGCACGAGAGGGGTTACCCATTCGCCATCGTTGGGATCGCGCAAAGCGGTACCCTGCTCGGTAATGGCCGCCCGCCCTTCGGGACGCAAAAAGGGGGCGATGGCCGGATAGGCCTGCTTCAGGTAGCCTACCTCATCCCCTTCCAGCGGGGCGCCCGCATCCCCTTCTACGCAACAGGCTCCGCGGCAACGGCTCAGGTCACACACAAAAGCCTCTTCCAGCAAGGCTTCATCAATCAGGGTATTTTCAATGGCCAACATCGGAAGGCCAAATGTAAGGCCCCCCGGCATATCTTATCGGCGGCGAAAAGCAGGCTATGGGCCGCAGGAATATTTGCCTCCCCCCGGGTCGGGAGGGGTGGAAAGAGAAGTCCTACTTTTGCGGCTATGAACGCAGACGACCGCTTTAAGAAAATCATCAGCCACGCCAAGGAGTACGGCTTTGTATTCCCGAGCAGCGAGCTATACGACGGGCTTTCAGCCGTTTACGACTACGGCCAAAACGGAGTAATTCTCAAAAACGAATTGCGACGCTTTTGGTGGGAGGCCATGACCAAGGGCCATGCAAACATTGTGGGCCTGGATTCGGCCATATTTATGCACCCCATTACCTGGAAGGCCAGTGGGCACCTAGACGCCTTTAACGATCCCCTCATCGACAACAAAGACAGCAAAAAGCGCTACCGGGCCGACGTTTTGCTGGAAGACTACGCCGAAAAACAACGGCAAAAGGCAGAAAAGGAAATTGTCAAAGCCCGCAAGCGTTTTGGGGAGGATTTTGACGAGGCCCTGTTTCGGGAAACCAATCCCCGGGTGCAGCGCTACCTGAAAGACGCAGAGGAAAGCCTGCTGCGCTTGGCCCGCAGCCTGGAAGCCGGCGATTTGGCCGACGTCAAAGCCCTCATCGAAGAAAAAGACATTGTATGCCCCCTTTCCGGATCGAAGAATTGGACCGATGTCCGGCAGTTTAACCTCATGTTCGGAACCCAGCTGGGCTCTACGGCCGAAGACGCAGAAACTCTTTACCTCCGGCCCGAGACCGCCCAGGGCATTTTCGTCAACTTTCTGAACGTGCAAAAAACGGGGCGGATGAAAATTCCCTTTGGCATTGCTCAGGCCGGCAAAGCCTTCCGCAACGAGATCGTAGCCCGGCAGTTTATTTTCCGCATGCGCGAATTTGAGCAGTTGGAAATGCAATTCTTTGTGCGGCCCGGTGAAGAAATGCAGTGGTACGAATACTGGAAAGAAAAGCGCATGGCCTGGCACCGCAGCTTGGGCTTACCCGCCGATCACTACCGCTTTCACGACCACGAAAAACTGGCCCATTACGCCAATGCCGCAGCCGACATTGAGTTTCAGTTCCCCTTTGGCTTCAAAGAGTTGGAGGGCATCCACAGCCGCACCGATTTTGATCTGAAGGCCCACGAGGCCCAAAGTGGCCGCAAACTGCAGTACTTCGACCCGGAGTGGGAACGCAGTTACGTACCCTACGTGGTGGAAACCTCTCTTGGTTTGGACCGCCTGTTCCTGGCCGTTTTTTCGGTCGCTTTCGCGGAAGAACAATTGGCGGACGGCAGCGAGCGCACGGTTTTACGTCTTCCCGAGGCCTTGGCTCCCAGCCAGGTGGCCGTGCTGCCCTTGGTGAAAAAAGACGGATTGCCCGAGATGGCCCAAAAGATCCGGGAGCAATTGCAGTGGGACTTCCGGGTTGCCTACGACGAAAAAGACGCCATCGGCAAGCGCTACCGGCGCCACGATGCAGTAGGGACCCCAATCTGTTTAACGGTTGACCATCAAAGTCTGGAAGACCAAAAGGTTACCCTTCGCGAGCGCGATTCGATGGCTCAGGAGCGGGTAGCCATTGCTGCATTGAAGGAAAAATTAGGGAAAAGACTCCGTTTGGAGAGTTTGTTAACGGCAATCTCTTAAAAAATGCCCCTGCAATGCCTTAAAAAAATCTCTACATTTGCACAAAATTTTAATAACCAAATCTCTATTTACGATGAAAAAAGTTAGCTTTTTTGCTTTCGCGTTGATTTTTGCTGGTGCAGTAGCTTGCAACAACCCCGAAGGCGCGGCTGAGGAAGCCGAAGAAACCACCGAACAGGTAGAAGAAACCGCCGAAGAAGTAGCTGAAGACATGGAAGAAGCTACCGAAGAAGCGATGGACGAGGCTGAAGAAACCATGGAAGAAATGGCCGACAGCACCGAAGCCGCTGGCGAGGAAATGGAAGAAATGATGGAAGGCGAAGGTCACGACCACGAAGGTGACCACGAAGGCGACCACAGCGATATGTAAAATTCGCTTTTCCAAAAGCAAAAGCGGGCGCCCTTTTCAGGCCGCCCGCTTTTTTTTGGACCAATCTCCGATGAAAAATCCTTGGGTCTATTCGGGGCAAGAAACGTCGAGGATCCAAGCCGTTCCCCCACCGAGGCATCCAGACATGTAAACGTCCAAACGTCCCGAACCGGTGCCGTCGTATTCGAATTCAAAGGTTCCGCGCTCGCCTACATAACCGTTGGTACCGTCGTAGCATTCGCTGGCGGGAGGAATTTCGCCGGGCGCAAGGGGGTCGCCGGTACCGGCTTGCCACACACCGTCGTAGAAAACATCCACCCGATCGGGCACACTGTAGGTATCGTAATCGATGGTTACGGTACCGGGGCTGCTGCCCAGTTCAACCGATTTGATGGTAAGGCCATCGTTGCCGGCAGCAAAGGCAGGGCAGCGCTGATTGGTATCGATGCGCACGAAAGTTTGCAGATAGTTGCTCACTAGCCCGTTGATGTCGTAGAGGGCATAGCTGAGTGAGAAGTTTCCGGTATCCACATTGGAAGGGATATCGATGGGAATGACCATAATTCCGCTGGACTGGCCAGAAATGCTCACATTGAAGTAGGAGCTGGCTCCATCAACTTGCAGGTATACACCGGCAAAGTTCTCCACCTTGCCCTTGGTGTCGTAAGTAAAGGGCAGGTAAAGGGTATTGCCGGAAGTGATTAAAGCCGAAGGCTGGTTGTTGTCGGCCGTGGGCTGGTCGGGATTGCCCATATCGGCGGCCGGCAGGGAGCCGTTTACCCGGGTGGAATTGTCGATGCCCAGCACGGCGGTAAGGGCGTCGGCGTTGCGGGGATCTACAATGGTAGGTCCGGGTTGGTCGTTGTCGTCGTCTTCGCTACAAGAAGCGAGGCCCAAAACCAGGGCGAGAGGCAGGAGCCAAAAGAGTTTAAATTTCATAGCTGTTTGGAATTTATAAAGGCGAAGCTACTGGCTTTTGCCGCTTTAGCTTATGACATTGCTCAGGAAATGAGCGGTTTGCCGAAAAAATAGGGCATTTGACGTATATGCGCGGACGGTTAACCGGGCCCAAAATGCCAAAACCGCCCTAACCGAATTCCAACTGCATCTTCTTGACCCTTTCTTCAAGACTTTCGTTGCTCATGCGCTCGCGCAAGCGATCCACCATGATGGGAAAACAAAAAGGGGAGGGTTTTTTCAGCTCGCGCAGGAGGATTTCCTGCTGGGCGATGCGCTCCAGGGCCTGGCGCAGGCGTCCCTCTTCCAATTGAAACTCGAGGGCTTCCTCGTAGGCTTGTTGGAGGAGGAGATTATCGGGTTCGTAATCGCTAAATACCTTGAAAATAAGCTGGCTGCTGCTTTGCAGGTGCTTGTCTTTGACCGGTTGCCCCGGATAGCCCTGAAAAACCAGGCCAGCGATGCTGGCAATGTCGCGAAAGCGCCGGCTGGCCAGCTCCACGGTATTGACGCTCTGCATGATGTCGCCCCGCAAATCGTTCAGACTGAAAATGTCGGAATCCAGGGCCATTTCGAGGGGCAGGGGCACGTTGCTGAGCAGTTCAAAGCCGTAGTCGTTCATGGCAATGGACAGGCTCATCTTTTCGAAGAGCGAGAAGCGGTAGGCCAGGAGATAGGCCATGCCTTCGTGTACGGCCCGGCCTTCAAAGGGGTAGAAAAAGAGGTGATGCCCCTCCCGGCTTTGCAGGCGCTCAATTAGGAATTGGTTTTGCCGGGGGATGGCCGAGCGCTCCTTTTGGGTTTCCCAGAGGGGTTCGATAAGTTTTAATTCGGGGTCGAAGGCTTGTCCGGTTACGCTTTCGTTGAGTTTCTGGCGCAACATCTGGCCCATTTGGGCAGAAAGGGGCATCCTTCCCCCCTGCCAACTGGGCACCAAGCCCTTGGTGGTTCGAGCTTTGCGCACCTGCACCTCCGTTCCCCGCACCCGTATCAGCTCCAGGTTGCGGCCACTGAACCAAAAAACATCGCCGGGCTTTAGGCGGGAAATGAAGTATTCTTCAATGGTGCCGAGATAGGCACCTCCCTGATACTTGATCTTCATCAGGGCATCGCTCACAATCACCCCGATGCTCATCCGGTGGCGCATAGCGGTGCGGCGGCGGGTAACCCGGTAGCGGCCATCTTCGCCGATTTCCACCTTGTGGTACTCGTCGTAGCCCTGCAGGGATTCGCCCCCATTGGCGATAAACTGCAGACACCAGTGCCACTCTGCATCGCTCAGATCCTGAAAGGAAAAAGTTTGGGCAATCTCCCTCCGCAGTTCGGCCGGCTCGAATCCCTCCGAAACGGCTAGGGTAATGAGGTATTGCACCAGCACATCAAAAGAGCGCAAATAGGGCTGCCGTTCTTCCATTAGCTCCCGGCGGATGGCCTCCCGCAAGGCAGCCCCTTCGATAAGTTCCAGGCTGTGGGTGGGCACAAAGTGGATGCGGCTTACTGCGCCCGGTCGGTGGCCACTGCGCCCGGCCCTTTGCATAAAACGGGCTACCCCCTTGGGTGATCCGACCTGGATGATGCTTTCCACGGGGCGGAAATCTACCCCCAGATCGAGGCTGCTGGTACAAACCACCGCTTTAAGTTGGCCATTGTAGAGGGCATCCTCAACCCAAAAGCGCAATTCGCGGCTGATGCTGCCGTGGTGCATAGCCAGCACCCCAGCCATATCGGGGGCCAGCTCCAGGATGCGTTGGTACCAGATTTCGGCCTGCGAACGGGTATTGGTAAAGATCAGGGTGCTTTCGCTGGCGCGGATGTGGGGCAATACCTTCTCCAGCATGCGGATGCCGAGGTGGCCGGCCCAGGGCAAGGTTTCCACGGTGTCGGGCAGCACCGACTCCACCAGAATGCGTTTGGGGATGCGGGCCCGGATCAGGGCCGGCTGCCCTTCCGCGAAAGCGGGACCCAAAAGAACCGCCATAGCCTGCTCCAAATTGCCAATGGTGGCAGAAATACCCCAAATCCGCAAAGGGGGGTGCATTCCGCGCAAGCGCGACAAGGCCAACTCCATAAGCACGGCGCGCTTGGAGCCGAGGAGCTCGTGCCACTCATCTACCACCACCGCCTGCAAATGCTTAAAGAGCTTGGGATAGCCCTTGCTGGCCAACAGCAGGTGCAGGCTTTCGGGAGTAGTAATGAGCAGGTGGGGCATGGATTTTTTTTGGCGGGCGCGTTCGCTGCTCTTGGTATCGCCGGTGCGCACGCCCACCGTCCAGGGGAGGTCCAGTGCCTCAATGGCCCGCTCGGCGCTTTGGCGAATTTCTTTGGCCAGGGCCCGGATGGGAGTAATCCACAAGAGGCTTAGTCCCTCAGGCTGGGGGCAAGACTCGAGGGCGGGCAGCAGCAAGCTGTAGGTTTTGCCGCTGCCGGTAGGGGCATTTACCAATCCCGACTTGCACGCGCCGTAGGCCTGCCAGGCCTCCTCCTGAAAAGCGGCCGGACGCCAGCCCAGGCGCTGAAACCAGGACTTGCTTAAGGGCATCATTTCCCGCAAAGCAGCGACTTAAAAGGGCGGATGCTCGGGGCGGTTGTTGAGGATGCGCTCGATGCGCTCCATGACCGGAGGCGTAAGTTGGTCTTTGGCTGCACTGGCCTTGAGGTTTTCTTCCAGTTGCTCGGTTTTGGAAGCACCTAAAATGGCGGTGCTCACCTTGGGATTTTGCAGCACCCAGGCAATGGCCAGAACGGGAAGGCAGAGGTCCAACTCGGCGGCGAGCTCCTTTAGGCCTTCTACCATTTCAAAATGGCGCTCTTTAAGATTGCGCTGGGCAATCCATTGCAGTTCTTTGCGCTTAAGGCGGGCATCATCAGGGGTACCCTGGTTGTACTTGCCGGTAAGCACCCCACTGGCCAATGGCGACCAAATGGTGGTGCCCAAACCCACGGTGCGGTAAATTTGGTGGTACTCTACCTCTACCTTATCGCGCACCAACATATTGTATTGGGGCTGTTCCATGGTAGGGCCAATCAGGTGGTTTTGGCGGGCCACCATATGGGCCTCCATAATTTCCTGGGCGCTCCACTCGCTGGTGCCCCAGTAAAGTATTTTGCCCTGTTGAATCAGGTTGTGCATGGTCCACACCGTTTCTTCCATGGGCGTGTTTTTGTCCGGCCGGTGGCAGTAATACAAGTCGAGGTAGTCGACCTGGAGGCGCTGCAGGGCTTGGTGACAGGCCTCGGTGAGGTGTTTGCGGGTATTGCCTTTTTGCAGGGGCAGGGAGTTTTTTAGTCCCCGGATGCCAAAAAAGGCCTTGCTGCTTACCGCGTAGCTGTCGCGGCTCCAACCGGTTTCGCGTAAAATTTCGCCCATTAGGCGTTCGCTTTCGCCTTCGGCATACACCTCGGCATTGTCGAAAAAGTTCACCCCAGCGTCGTAGGCCAGGTGCATAAGCGCAGCGGCTTGTTTTTTGCCAATTTGGGTGCCAAAAGTAATCCAGGAGCCGAAACTCAATTCGCTCAATTGCAGGCCCGAGCGGCCCAGATTGCGGTAGTGCATAAAGGAAATTTTAACTTCGTAGTCAAAGTTACAGCTTATGGCGGTGGGCAAACCTTTTAACCTCAGCCGGTGGATCGAAGAGAACCGGGAGCTCTTGAAGCCTCCGGTAGGCAACAAAAACCTCTATCCCGCAGGTGAGGATTATATCGTAATGATCGTTGCGGGCCCCAATGCCCGTAAGGACTACCATTACAACGAAACCGAGGAACTGTTTTACCAGTTGGAGGGGGAAATTACGGTGCGCATTCAGGACGAGGGCCGGGTGATCGACCACCCTTTGGGACCGGGCGATATGTTTTTACTTCCGCCCAAGGTGCCGCACTCCCCCATGCGCAAGGCAGGATCCATCGGGCTGGTGGTGGAGCGGGTACGCAGCCCACGCCACACCGACGGCCTGTTGTGGTTTTGCGAAAACTGCAACCACAAATTACACGAGGCCTATTTTCCTTTACGGGATATTGAAAAAGACTTTTTGCCGTGTTTTCGGGAATTCTACCAGAACGAAGCTTTGCGCACCTGCAGTCGGTGCGGCAGCGTAATGCAAGCCGACCCCCGCTTTACCCAATGAGATGAAAGTATTAAAGGAAGTACCGGAAATAGAAGGCTTTTTGCGGCGCCTGTTGGCGGAAGAAGCGGGGGAATTGAAGCGGGCCAAGGACAGTACCGAAGAACTGGAATTGATCGGCAACAAGCCGGTACAGCAAGGGCGGCAGCGGGTTGCGGGCCATTACTTTTGTTCGGTAGTGCCCAAAGCCAAGGATGTGCGCCTTTATTTTTTCCCGCTCTACACCCACAAGGAAGCTTTTAGGCTTTCGCCGGAATTGCAGAAAAAATTGAAGGGAAAAACCTGTTTTCACTTGAAAAATCTTGATGAAAACCTGCAGGAAGAGTTGCGGGCCATGGTGAAAGAGGGATTAAAGGTTTACCAAGCCGACGCGCTGCTGTAGGGCGCGGAAATTTAATTTATATTTGCGCCCCCTTAAGCCCAGGTGGCGGAATTGGTAGACGCGTTGGTCTCAAACACCAATGGCTTCGGCCGTGCCGGTTCGAGTCCGGCCCTGGGCACCCCTGATAAAAACAACCCCGGTAAACCCCATGGTGCACCGGGGTTTTTTGTTTGGGGAAGGGGAAGGGTCTCCCAAAGCATAGCAAGTTGGAGGCCATGCGTCGCGGCTTGGGGGCGAAGCTGAGGCCGGTTCTTTTCGGCCTAAAAGAAGGCGCCCGCATGGCAGCGAAAGGCAGCTTTTTCTTTCTTCTTTTGGCTTGACCCAAAAGAAGCAAAAGGTCAAGGCTGCACCTGCTTGAAAACCCATCTCTTTGCCCTTGCTAAGTTCATAGGCCTGAGCTTCCGCTGGTCGCTAGGCCTATTCCCTAAGCAAAGGCTTTGATCTGGCCCTTCGCGCAGCTGAGGCCGGTCCTTTTAAATGGGAAGAAGCACGACCTACATAGAGCAGGCGAATAATTTTCCTTTTTAGCCCAGTGTTTATTGGAGGTATCGCCCGCCTGGCAGCCTTTTTTTTGCCCTTTTGGCTGGGTTACTCACTGCCCTTTGATTTTTAATTGTGTTCGTGAGCTCCCCCGCTGGCGCGTGGTCGGTTGATCCAAAAGGGCGAACCGAGGAGCGCAGCGACGAGCTCGCGAATACCGCTAAAATCAAAATGCCATGAGCAAAAAATCAAGGCTTGGCTCCTCGCAGACCCACCAGGGCTATGCTCCGGGCGCCGGCCAAACTTGCCCCCGCCCTGCGGAGGCTTCAAACAAGGCCTGGCGCTGTTCCGGCCGTGCAGCCGGTGGATGCCCCTGCTCCGGAGCCGAAGCCGGTTCTTTACGGTTTGAAAAGGAAGGCGCCCGCATGGCAGCGAAAGGCGGCGCCGAGCGCGGAAGTGCGTTTGCCGCAGGCAAACAAAGCATGGAGCGCCAAAGGGCGTCCGCGGTCACGCCAAAGGCGGGATTCGCCTTCAGGCGGGCAAGCGTTTTTGCCTACTTTTTGCGCTCAAAAAGTAGGAGAAGAAAAGCCTAGCTCACCTCCGCTGCCGCGAAGGCTCAAACAAGGCCTGGCGCTGTTCCGGCCGTGCAGCCGGTGGATGCCCCTGCTCCGGAGCCGAGGCCAGGTTTCTTTTTCCTGAATTATGCCGATAGGCCTAGGACCGACCAAAGGCTACCCCCCTTTTGAGGGGGTTGGTGCGGTTGAATCCGAGCTTGTCAGGCCGGGGGTGCAAATTTTTGTTATTTTTAAGGATTACCGAATTGATCTGCGTGGATCCCCAAAAGAAACAACTCAAAGTACGGCACTTGCAACATCGCGAAAAAGCCGTATTGATGATTTCCTTCCCCTACGACGAGGATTTTCTGTCCATTTTCCGACAACTTTTGCCCGCAGCCAAGTACAGCAATACCTATAAATCCTGGTATCTCCCCGACAACCCGGAGAACCTAAACTTGCTCTTTCAGCGCTTGCGCGGTAAGGCCTACCTCCATCTGGAGTGGAAAGAGGGTAAGAAAAAATCCACTCCCGCGATGACTAAAGTATTGGCCCCAAAACCCAAAAAGCCCAAGGGAAAAGATCTGGTGCCCCAGGAATACAAGGATCTCCTCATCCGCCGGCGCTATAGCCAAAACACTTTTAAGGTGTACGTGAATCTTTTCAATGAGTATCTCCAGTTCCTGGACCATAAAAACGCCGACGAAGCAGAGGAAGAAGACATCCGGGCTTTTCAGGTTTACCTGATCAAAAAACGCAGGCTTTCGACCAGCACCCAAAATCAGGCCATCAACGCCATTAAATTCTACTACGAAAAGTTAAAAGGGCTGGAGCGCAAAACCTATTATATCGAGCGGCCCCGTAAAGAGCGAAGGTTGCCCACGGTACTGAGCGAAGAAGAGGTTCTGTCGATTTTGGCGCATACCAGCAACCCTAAGCACCGCTTGGTTTTTGCCTTCCTTTACGCCACTGGTTTGCGGGTAGGTGAATTGATTGACCTGCGCTTGTCGGACCTGGATTTGAGCAGAAAAACGCTGCACTTGAAGCAAGCTAAGGGCAAAAAAGACCGCATCACCATACTCTCGCAGCAGTTGATCCCGGTAATTGAACGCTACTTAAAGAAATACCGACCCAACTATTGGTTTTTGGAGGGACCGGGCCGCAAGCGCTATTCGGCCAGCAGCATTCGACAAAGTCTGAGGGCGAGTGTAGAGCGCGCGGGGATTAAGAAAAAGGTTACCCCTCACACCTTGCGGCATAGTTTTGCCACCCACTTGCACGAGCAAGGCACCGACATCCGCAACATTCAGGAATTGCTGGGCCACAACTCACCCAAGACCACAGAAATATATACCTATGTTTCTACCCGTTCCTTGCAAAAAATATCCAGCCCTTTGGACACGATTTTGCAACGTAAACTACTGGATCCATGAAACTTTCACCTTCATCACCGAAAGATATATAAACGCAATACCCCGATACACAATCGTTGTACGCTACCCGGTAAGACAGAAGATTCGGACATCAAAGGACCAAATGGAAGTTGAATTGGAAGGTAGGAAAGCGCTCTCAGCC
>AACY020563716.1_pt1 | contig 16207 bp, 19 predicted proteins | sample 267378 | NCBI WGS metagenome assembly AACY02 (sample SAMN02954345, study PRJNA13694) | marine metagenome | biome: aquatic; feature: ocean; material: water; isolation source: isolated as part of a large dataset composed predominantly from surface... | reverse complement strand
TTGGTGTGAGTGATGACCCAACTTTTCATGCAAGATATAACGTTTTATCAACAAACTATTCCTGGCCCAACAGGGATAACAAGTGTTGTTGGTCATGATTTGAGAAAAAATGGTATTGAGACTTCTGGGTTGTGGGCTGCTGTTCCTCATTACTTAAGTTCTGGTGGATACCCTAAAGGGATCAGTGCTCTGTTAAATAAAACAGCTGAAATATTAGATATAGATGTTGATGACACCGGAATACAAAGTGAAGGTCAACAGTTTGAATTGCGAATCAACAAGGCCATGGAAAATTCAAGAGATCTTGCAGAATATGTTTCTAAATTAGAAGAAGCAGATGTTAACATAGAAGACAATTTTTCAGAAGATAATTTAGTTGAACAAATTGAAGATTTTTTAAATAACGAAGGTAAAGATACTTAAGAACTCTTCTTCTTATGCCTATTTGACTTACGACGTTTTCTGTACTTATGTTTCGACATTTTCTTACGTCGTTTTTTTATCAAAGATCCCATAAATTGTTTTTTATTCCTTTTTTTCCGGACTGAAGAAGTGTAGTCGATTTTTAATATTTAAGTGAAAGTTGTTTTTCAAAATTTTCAGTATTTACAGCTTCATATACGGATTTAATCTTGTTTTTTCCAAGATTTAAATAATCTTTATCAGTTTCCTTGTCTAAAACTCCTTTTCGTGTCGCCCATAAACCCCATGTTAAAGAGCTCAAATATCTGTACAGATTCCATAAAACTTGATCATCTCCCCCGTCTTCAAGTTCTAGTTCAGAAAATAACTCTTTTCTTTCATTTTCTTGAATATTTTGTTGTAAACATAAGTCTCCAAAATCAAAAAATTTACTTTCCATTCCTGAATATTCCCAATCAATTAAATACATATCGCCATCTAAAAGAACAAAGTTCGGACCATAAATGTCTTTATGACATGGCACTAATTTCTGATTAAATTCTTTTATTTGTTCTAGTAAATAATGACCTATTTTTGCCATTTCTTTTTGTTCTTCCTCTTTATGAATTTCATTAAAGAATTTATTGTGATCAAAACATTGCTCGAACATAATATCGCTTTGATGCAGTCCTTTAAGCGTATTTAAAGCTTTACTAAGATATTCTTTACTTTTTAATTCATCAGGTTCAAGAGCAATTAAATTATTTTCAAAATTTGAAATTTTTATTCCCGTGTTTTCATCAAAATATAAGAAAGGTAATGTTAGTCCTGCTTCTGCCGCTACAGCTTGATTGCTTTTCTCTGCTTTTCTGTTAATCAAATCTGGGTTTTTACCAGGAAGCCTTAGTACAAAAAATTTATCATCCACCCCTACTTTAAAACTGTTATTTGTTATTCCTCCTAATTCTGATATTGAATAATTTTCTGGATCAGAAATATTAGTTATTTTAGAATTTAAAAATATATCTACAACTTCTTTTGTGTTTGTCATCTTATTAACATAACACATGAAGCTATGAATGACCCATTTGCCTTAAATTTAACAATCAATTTACTCCTTCTAGGAGTTGGTTCAGCCATGTTTTTTGGAAACCTTTTTGCTTATCTAAATAAAAGTAAAGAAGGTAAAGAAATCTACTTAGCAAGAACTATTTTTCTTGGAATTATTGGTTTTGTGATAACTTTATGGGCTGTTCTGTCTATTGTAAATGGATAAAAAAAATGAAAATGTTGACTATTATATTCAAAAGACAGAAGGAATTATGCTTTCAGATGTAGACATAAAAAGAGCTCTTGATGAAAAATTAATTGAGGTTAGTCCATTAGATGAAGCTTACATCCAGCCCTCAAGTATAGATTTGAGAGTTGGGTCTGAATTTAGAGTTTTTGAAAATCATAAATACAGCCATATAGACCCCAAAGCAGACCAAGATGACTTAACTACTTTAGTTACAGCAACAATTGAGGAGCCCTTTGTTTTACATCCTGGTGAATTTGTTCTTGGTACTACTTTTGAAAGAGTCACGTTATCAAATAAGGTTGTTGCAAGACTTGAGGGAAAATCTTCTCTAGGAAGAATTGGCTTGTTAATACATTCTACTGCTGGATTTGTCGATCCAGGCTTTGCCGGCTATTTAACTTTAGAGCTGTCTAATGTAGCAAATTTACCAATAAAAATTTATCCAGAAATGAAAATAGGTCAAATCTCTTTCTATTACTTAAATTCTCCATCAGAATCTGAATATGGTTCTGAAGCCTACGGAAGCAAATATCAAGGACAAGAAGGGCCTACTCCAAGTAAAAGCCATTCGGATTTTAAAAAGTAATGATTCCTGGAATTGGAACAATTGTTAATGGTGTGGGTGTATTAGTTGTTGGAATTTTATCTAGAGTAATCTTTAAAAAAGAGCTGAAAGATTTTGAAGATAATTTACTTCCTCTTGGCTTGTTAGTTCTAGCTTTAGGTTTAAGAGAATCTCTTAAAAGTCCGGACTATGTTCGTTTAATAAATTTTGAGATCTCAGGTTTTATTTTTACTCTTTTTGCTGTAATTATTGGAGCTGTAATTGGGAACTTCTTAAAAATAGAAGAAAAAATTAAAAATTTTGGTGATTATCTTTATAGTAAATTTGAAAAATCTGATCCTGATCAAAGTAAGTTTATCGAAAGTTACCTAACTACAACTTTAATAGTTATTACTGGACCTTTAGCAATTATTGGTCCATTTTTTGATGTTGTTGAATCAAACTTAGAATTACTTCTAATTAAAACTGCGCTTGACTGTTTTTTAGTTATGTTTATAACATCAAGTGGAGGAAAGGGGGCTGTTTATTCAGGAGTTTCAATATTAATTTATCAAGGTTTTTTTACATTATGCGCGTTATTAATAAATACAAATATTGATCAGGTAGTGTCTGATTCAATTGCAGGTATTGGTGGAGTTTTGTTAATTGGTGTTGGGATAAATCTTTTGGGACTAAAAAAAATTCCTGTTGGAAATTACATGCTTAGTCTTTTTGTGCCATTTATTTTGACATTGTAAACGTTCTAGTTGCGCCCTTTACCCCTTCAAATATCTTTATTACCTTCTGTGATTCATCTTCAAAATTAGAAGTTACTTTTTCTGGATTTCTAAGATTAAATGCCCTATTTTTAAAATCTATCTCAACTGGAACATATGGTATATCTAATTCTTTTGCTAAATAATAAAACCCGCTTCTAAATTTTTCGGTAACTTCTGTGCCTGCTTCTGGAGCTATTAATAAAATATAGTTATCAATTTTCGCAAATTCTTCAATGGCCCCCCTAATCGTACCTCTTGAGTTAACTCTGTATACAGGAACACCTCCAAGCCTTATTAGTATTATTTTTTGAAGCCACCCCAGTGGCCAAGGAATACCTAGTCTGTCTAAATTCTTTGAAAATGTTATAAGACTTGGGAGTCTAGTAAATATCCAACTTGCTCCAAAAAAAGTAACTTTTAAATCTAGAGCTAAAACAGCTAATAAGCCATACCAAGCATCTCTCATTGCTGAATGTGGTGCTCCAATTAAAATCATTTTCTTTAAGTTGGGAATAGTTCCTGTTATGTCCCATTTAAATAGTTTTAATAACAACCTTGCTAAAGGGCCTAAAATTATTCTTTTCCTCTGAGGAATATTCTCAGGAACATCAATCATTATCTACTATATACCTAGCAATCTGAACAGCATTTAAAGCAGCACCCTTTAAAAGATTGTCTGAAACAGCCCAAAAATTAAGAATTCTATTGTCAGATAATCCATTTCTCATTCGCCCAACTAAAACTTTCTTATTTCCCTCAGCGTCTAAAGGTGTTGGTAACTTATCTTTCCAGTATTCAACACCATCAAAACTATCAATTAATCCTATTGCTTCTTGAACATCTGCTTCTTCTTCAAAAGTAGCTGAACAAAATATTCCATGGCCAGTTTTAACTCCTACTCTTGCATTTGAAGGTTCTACAATCAGTTGAGGTATATTTAATATTTTTCTTGATTCATTTACAAACTTCATCTCTTCATCTGAATAACCATTTTCAGTTAAATTACCAGCTAAAGGTATTACGTTTCTTGCTATAGGCCTGTCGTAAAATCCTTTTTCATAATCTGAATCTAGTTTTTCTCCTAAACTCTCCTCTTCAATAAGTGAACTGACGGCTTCACTTCCTGACCCCGAAACAGCTTGATAAGCTACTGGAACAATGTTTAACAAATTATATTTATCATGTAGAGGTTTTAATGCCATTACTAATCCCATAGTCGTGCAATTAGGATTTGATATTAATTTTGTTTCTTGAGATATTGTATTTTCATTTATTCCAAAAACAACTAGTGGAACTTCTTTCTCCATTCTAAAAGCTGAAGAGTTGTCAATAACGTAAGAGCCTTTGGAAGTAAAAATTTCAGCAAAATTTTTTGATCTTTCACCTCCTGCTGAAAATAAAGATATATGATATGACTCTATATTATCCTCAGCAAGCTCTTTAACTTCATAGTCTTTACCATTGACCTTTAGTTTTTTACCTGCTGATTTGCTTGAGGCAAATAATGTATAAATTGTATCTTTTGGAAGAAATTCTTCACAAAGATTGATAATCTCTCTGCCGACTAATCCTGTTGCACCAACAATTGCGATATTCATTTACTGAGAAATAAATTCTTCATGAAGGGCTTCTATAGCTTTATTCATGTCATTTTTTGGAATTACGCATGAAATTCTTATAGGAGATGTGGAAATCATTCCTATATTTATCTCATTTTTACCTAATATAGAAAACATCTTTGAAGCTATGCCAGATTCTGCTTTCATTCCTGCACCAATAATTGAAACTCTTGCTACATTTTCATCTGAATCGGTTCCTTCAGCGTCCAAGTCGCTAGAAAGGCTTGAGAGAATTTCTACTACATCTTCTCTTTGATCAGTAGGGGCCGTAAAGCTTATATCAGTTTTTGAATCCTTTGAAACATTTTGTACTATCATATCAACAATTATTCCACCTTCAGATAAAGGACCGAAAACCTTTCCTGCTATACCAGGTTGATCAGGAACTCCAAAAAGTGTGAACTTCATTTCTTTGTCGTTATGAGTAACTCCTCTAACTATTGCTTCTTCCATTACTTTTTCCTTTACTAACGTACCCTCGCCGTTATTAAATGTTGACTTTACAATTATTGGTACATTATACCTTCTACCAAATTCTACTGACCTAGCCATTAATACTCGGGCTCCTGACGAAGCCATCTCTAGCATTTCGTCATAAGTTATTTCATCTATAAGTTGTGCATTTTTAATTATTCTTGGATCCGCTGTAAAAACACCTTCAACATCTGTATAAATCTCACACCTTTCAGCATTTAATGATGCTGCTAAAGCAACTGCTGTTGCATCTGACCCTCCTCTACCTAAGGTTGTTATTTCTTTAGTCTCTTTATTGACTCCTTGAAAGCCTGCAACAATAACAATATTGCCTCTCTCTATTCCTTCTTTTACTCTTTCTCCGCTTATGTTTTCAATTTCTGCCATTCCATGTCTCGATGTAGTTGTAATACCAGCTTGTGAGCCAGTCAATGAAAAAGATTCATATCCTAAATTATTCAGATGAATTGCTAAAAGAGACATTGTGATTCTTTCTCCAGCAGATAAGAGCATATCCATTTCTCTAGGAGATGGGGTTTCAGAAAGCTCTCCCGCTAAGTCAATTAATTCATCGGTGCTTGAACCCATTGCTGAAACGACAACTACTACTTCGTTGCCACTCTCTTTGCATGCAATAATTTTATTCGCGACAGTTTTAAGTGATTCAGGATTTGAAACACTTGTTCCTCCAAATTTTTGTACTATTAAACTCATCTGAAACATTCTAATGAACTTATTAAAGATTTAACAGACCTAGTACTCTAGTTTGTAATGGCTATTGATTTACATATACATTCAATAAACTCCGACGGTACAGATGCTGTTGATGAAATAGTAGAAAAAGCTTTAGAAATGGAGCTAGAAGCTATTTCTATTACTGATCATGAATATCTAACAATTCCAAAAAAAAGAGATGGAATTGAAATAATTAATGGAATTGAAGTTAGCGCTAATTGGGATACAGTTGAGGGTTCGAATGTATTTGCAGGCATACATTTACTAATTTATTTTTTAGAAGAACTAAGTCCTATTACAAAACACTTGGAGAATATTCGAAATCTTAAGATTGAAAGAAATAAAGAAATAATAAGAAAACTAAATAAAGAAAACATAAAAATAGAAGAATCGGAGCTTGATAAGTTTCCTACAAAAGTTCCTGGTAGGCCTCACATTGCAAAAATAATGTATAAAAAGGGATATGTTAATTCTATAAACGAGGCTTTTGTAAAATACTTAGGAAATGGAAAAGTAGGTGATTCTAGAATTCATCAAGAACCTATAGAAAAATTGATTAAATTATCTAAAGAATCAAAATGCTTAATTTTTTTAGCACATCCACATACTTTGATGAGTAATAAAAATTATTCAAGTAATAAAAAATGGATAAACAATGATTTTGTCTCGTACATAGAAAGCCTTACTGAATTAGGAATTGATGGATTGGAAACACATTATTCTAGTTATACTTCAGAAACTACATCAAACTTATCTAATATTGCAAAAAAGTTTAATCTTCTTGAGTCAGGTGGAAGTGATTATCATGGTGAAAATAAACCAAACATTAATATTGGATTTGGGTACGAAAATAAACCCTTAAAAACTCCTTATGAATTCTTATTTAAAATGAAAGAAAAGCATGCAGGAATATAAAAAACTTATTGGGCCCATTTCTATAATCTCCATTGCTTACTTAAGCAGTAGAATATTGGGCTTCTTAAGAGAGGTTCTGCTTGCAAAGTGGACCGGTGTATCTTCAGCTTCAGATACTCTAGACTTAGCATTTATAATTCCAGATTTCTTATTTTATTTATCTGCAGGTGGATACTTAGCAATAACTTTAATTCCTATCCTTTCAGATATTAAAAAAAAGGATAGTGAAAGTTTAAATGACTACTTTTTATCTTTGCTCTTTGGTCTTTCTATTATTTTTATTTTTATATCAACTGTGTTTTTTCTCTTCAAAAATGAAATAAGTTTAATTCTAGAAGTCCAAAATCAAGCTCTTTTTTCAAAACTTTTTTCTCCAATAGTATTTAGCCAAGCTTTCTTTTTTATTGGTGCGATTCTTATGTCTTATCAGTATTTTCATAATGATTTTAAATATCCTGCTTTAGCTCCTGTTGTCTATAATTTTTCAATAATTCTTTTTGGATGGTTAAATTCTTCAACTCCTGAATCAACAGTTTATGGCTTTGCAGTGGGTGGTTTAGTGGGTTCGGTTATTGGACATTTTTTTATTCAATTAATTGGAGTTAAGAAGAGCGGCTTAACATTTAAATTTGTAACACCGAAAATTAAATATATTAAAGAATATCTAACTGTTTCTCTGCCTTTAATTCTTGGACAGTCAATTGCGGTAATGGATGAGCAACTATTTAGAATATTTGGGTCATTTTTGGGTGCTGGTACTGTTGCTTCTTTCAGGTATGCAAGAAGAATTGTTCTACTTCCAGTAGGTATAGTTGCTCAAGCCGTTGGTGTTGCAAGTTATCCAACTTTATCAAAATTATTTGTGGATAAAAAGTTTGATGAGCTTAAGAAAATTATCAGAATACACCTCTCATCATTATTTTTATTTAATGCTGTCATGGCTTTAATTCTCGTAATTAATTCACAAGAAATAATCAGCATTGTTTATGAAAGAGGAAGGTTTTCGAGAAATGATGTAGTAAGAGTTTCTTCAATAATGCAAATCGTAGCCTTAGGAGTAATCCCTTGGTCAATTAATCAAATTGTCAATAGATCTTACTACATACAAAAGCGCTACTGGTTTCCAGTAAGTATTGGAACTTTGGGAACTCTGGCAACAACTCTTGCGCTACTAGGAAGTAATAACGCCAGTGAAATTAATTATTCAATAATCATTATTTCTTTTTTATGGGCTTATTCAGCTTTTATGTTGTTTTCACTCAAGATAGAAGGGGAATCAATACTCAATAAAGATCTAGTTTATGATATATTGCTATCTCTATTGCTCTCAATAATTATTTATGTATTATTAATTAATCTAGATCTTGATTTTGAAAATACTATTTTTAACTTAATTATCAATTCAATTATTGTGATTATTTCATTTTTAGTGTCTACCAGTATCATTAGAATGAACTATGTCGAATTTAAAAGGAGAAAATAGTGCAGAAATTTCCACTTAAAAAAGGATTGTCTGATGCTAAAGACCTTCATCAAGAAATAGATGAATATATAAATGTTCTTATGGGTCATATAAATCCACCTATTTCTGATGGAGTTGATACACTATTTGAAGTTAGCAGTACTTACTTAGCAAGAGCTAAAGAAATAGAAATTAAGTTGCTTGAAAGAGAAAGAAATGGCTCTATTGCTACCGGTGATGAACTTAAAAAATTTAGAACTGGTGAATTAAGAAGTTTCATAGAGCTTTGTAAAAGTGCACAAAACCAGGGTTCAAGAAGAATTACTATGGCTTTAAGCGAATTAAATCTAAAAGATAATTAATTTAAATCTTCTACTTCGAATACTTCTTGAGCAGCATCTAAACCTTTTGAATCTCCTGATTTAGATTTTTCACTTAATAATATTTTTATATTTACGTCTATTCCCATTTTTTCTGCAACTTCTGATATTAATAAGTCAATTACTTCTTCAGACTTTTCCAGCTCTTTTAGCAGAAATTCGTTATCTTTATCTACAAATAAGTTTAAGGCACCATTGCTTTCAACTTCTGGACTTACAGCTGTTAGGTAGGAAAATTTTCTTGAAGAGAGCTTTTCTCTAAGTTCCTCTAATATCTTTGGCCAATATACATCAAAATTTTCTAATGATTCTTTATTTTTCTTCTTTATATTTTTTTTTGATTTTGGTACTTCTATTTTTTCTTCTTCAACCTTAACTTCAGGCTTCTCTTCTTTTTTAGGTTTTACATCTGTAATTAATTTTCCTTCAAGAAGATCTACCCTGTATCCTATAGATTTTACATCTGAACCAAACTCTGGTTTTATTATTTTCATCATAAATAATTCCAACTTTAAGTGAGCTGAAGATGTTGTTGAAATAACAGTATTAATTTCATCAATTAAATCAAGTATTCTAACTAATTGCTTTGCAGGTATTTTCTTATTAGCTTCCTCAAGGAGTTTTTTTAAATTTGGTGTAAGTGAACTTAGCTTCTTGTCATCAGGTAAGTATTTGAGATAAAAAAGATTTCTAAAAAATTCTGATACAGAATCAACAATATCATTGGGTTGCAACCCTTTTGCATAAGCTCCTCTTATTACAGTAAGAACAGCGCCAGTGTCTTGTGTTTCTACAGCATTAATTATTATTTCAAAGTCTTTGCTGCTTAATTTGCCAAGCAAACTAAACAAGTCATCAATAGAAGCTTTTGCCCCAAATGTGTTGTGGGTTTGCTCAAAAAGATTTATTGCATCTCTAAGTGATCCGTCAGATGAATTTGCAATCATTTTTATAATTTCAACATCTAAATCTATCTTTTCTTTTTTACCTATCTTCTTTAAAGTTTTAATAATTTCATCTTCCGTTATTTTTTTAAAGACTATTTGAGTGGTCCTGCTTTTAATTGTTTCTAAAACCCTTTCTGGTTCTGTAGTTGCAAGTATAAAAATTATATGCTCTGGTGGTTCTTCTAGGGTCTTAAGAAAAGCATTTGAAGCGGCGTTAGAAAGCATGTGAACTTCATCTAAAATAAAAACTCTTTTCTTTCCTGGGCTGCTTGCAATAAAGTTTACGCTTTCGTTCATTTCTCGTATGTCATCAACTTTATTATGTGATGCTGCATCAATTTCGGATATGTCAAAAATTGGATCACAACCTAGCTGTAAAGCAATAATTCTTGCCAAAGATGTTTTACCAACCCCTCTAGGTCCTAAGAAGAGATATGCATGTCCAAGATTTTCATTCTCGATTTGGTTATTAATCAATGAAACAGCCTCTTCTTGCCCAACCAATTCTGACAATTTTGTTGGTCTATATTTTCTATAAAGTGCTTGTTTCATATTCTTAAATGGTAATAGGTTCCTTCTCTATAGTGCACCTAAGAATTAAACTTAGTCAAATGAGAATAGGAGTAGATTTAGATGGAGTTGTTGCAAACTTCACTAAAGGCTGGACAAAATATTATGAAGAAGAGTTTGGTAAAAAAATACTAGAAGATGACATACAAAGCTGGGGACTATCAGAACCCTTGACTCACTTTAAAGAAGATTTAGATTTTTGGAAATGGGCAAAAGATATTAATGGCTCATCAATTTTTAGAAACTTAGAAGTTTATGAAAATTCTGTTGAAACGCTTAATGAGCTTTCTAAATCTGGGCATGATATAGTTATTATTTCATCTAAGCCTTGGTGGTCTATTCATGATACTTTAATGTGGCTTGGAGAGAATAAAATTCCAACTAAAGAAATTCACTTTATTGAAGACAAATGGACTATTGATTGTGAAGTGTATATAGATGATGCACCATATCAATTAGAAAATTATAAAGAAAATACTGTTGATAAAAAAATAATTAGGTTTGTTAGAAGCTATAACAAGCCGCTTGATGGTGTTTTTGATATTCATAATTGGAAAGAATTAATCCCTTTATTAAATAGCTTTTAGTGTTTAAGGTTAAAATGTGAATGATTCTTTTATATTAAGAGATCGTAACTGGAGAGAAGCTAACGAAAGAGTTACTTTATCTTCTAATGCAACTTTTTCAAATAATTCAAAAGGTAGAGAAGTAGAAGAGGAACCTGATCTTTTTAGAACTATTTTTGAAAGAGATAGAGATAGAATTATTCATTCAAAAGCATTTCGAAGACTAAAGCATAAGACTCAAGTTTTTATGAACCCAGATGGTGATCATTTTATTACAAGAATGACTCATACGTTACAAGTTACTCAAATTGGAAGATCTATAGCTAAGACTCTAGGTCTTAATCCTGATCTAACTGAAGCAATTTGCTTAGGTCATGATGTCGGACACTCTCCTTTTGGTCACACTGGAGAAGATGTATTAGATGAGATGTTAGATACTGGATGGAGTCATTCTGAAAATTCTGTAAAAATATTTAAACAAATAGAACCTTTAAATCTTTCTTATGAAACAATAAATGGGATCAAATTTCACCCCTGGAAATATGAAGAACCTCCAGAAACACCTGAGGCTATGATTTGTCGTTTTGCAGACAGAATAGCTTATTTAACACATGATGTAGAAGATGCAATCAGAGCTGACATTTTAGATGAAAATGATATCCCAAAAAAAATAACAAAACTATTAGGCTCGCCAGGAAAACAGTGGATTAACAACTTAATATCTGGAGTTTTTAAAGCATCAAATACTAACGGAATAAATATGGATGCTGAAATTTTAGAGTGCATGAATGTATTGCGAGATTTTATGTTTGAAAATGTTTATTTAAGAAAAGAAACATTAGAAGAAAGGAAGGAAGCTAGAGAGGTTGTTGAAAAGCTTGTTATAAATTTTACTGAGAATCCAAAATTGCTTCCTGAGCAGTACAGAGCTAATCAAACGGACTTGGAAAATGCTGTAGATTATGTGGCAGGCATGACTGACAGATTTGCTCTAAAAGAATTTAGTAAATTATAATTACTTGCCTTTAAATTTGGGATCTCTTTTCTCCATCATGGCAAAAACCCCTTCTTTTAAGTCTTCAGACGTTAGGAAAGAAGTGCTCCACATTCTTACTAAATCTAAAGACTGATCTGCAGTTAATTCTTCTCCTTTATCAAGCATCATTTTCACCCCTTTTATAACTAGTGGTGAGTTCGAAGCTATGTCTTTAGCAAGATCCATTGCTCCGTTTATTAATTCTTCATGTGTTTCATAAATATGATTAACAAAACCAATTTCTTTTGCATATTCTGCTCCAAAAGTTTTCCCAGTATAAGCAAGTTCTCTAAGTAAACCTTTAGATATAATTTTTGGCATTCTTTGTAGGGCCCCTACGTCTGCAACTAAACCTAGTTTCGATTCACCAATTGAAAATTTTGCATCTTTTGTTGAGAGCCTAATATCACAAGATGCAACCAAATTCGTTGCACCCCCAATACTAAAGCCCTGAATAGCTGCAATTGTAGGTTTTTTAGTTTTTGCAACTGTGGTAAATGCATCTTGAAATTTTTTTGTTATTTCCATTATTTCTATTCTTTCTTCCGCATTGGTTCTTAGATCTTCATTTAGATCAAAAGCTTCTACAAGTAAATTTATGTCTATACCTGCTGAGAAAGTATCACCCTTTGCTGCCAAAATAATCACTAGAACTTCGTCGTTTTCGTCTAATTCTTTTACTAATTCTGGCAAACCAAACCATAATTCATCATTTAATGCATTTTTTTTCTCTGGGCGGTTTAGCCAAACTATTCCTATGTTGTCTTTTATTTCTGAAAATATTTTTTTATCCATGCTTACCTAAATTCTATCTTACTAAAATAACAAAATGGATGTATTTGAAGCTCTTTATACCACAAGATCTATGCGAAGGGTTAAAGAAGACCCTATACCTGAAGAAATTATAAAAACTATGGTCGATGCTGCAATAAGGGCACCTAGTGGCTCTAATCGTCAAGGATGGAAATTTCTTGTTGTAACTGATGAAGAGACTAGAAGACAATTAGGTGATATATATAGAGAGACCTGGGATTATTACATGAAAGAATTCTACGGAGGAAAACCCGATCTTGGTGCCTCAGAAGTTGGAGATGATAAAAAAGCAAATCAAGTTATAAAAATAAGCAAGTCTGCAGGATGGTTGGCAGAAAATTTTCATAAAGTTCCTGCACATTTTCTTGTTTTTTCGAGGAATGATCCAACTGGCTCTTCGATATTTCCTGCTATTTGGAGCTTAATGTTAGCTGGAAGAGCACATGGTATAGGAACGTGTTTAACAACAGTTATGTCTTTTAAGCAAAAAGAAGCATTTGAGATATTAGATGTTCCTGATGATAAGGGCTGGAGTCTTAATGCAGTTGTAACTGCAGGATATCCATTAGGTAAGTGGGGTGTCGCTGAAAGAAACCCTGTAGATGAAGTTACTTATTTGAACAAATGGGGAAATTCACCAAACTGGAATCTAGAAGAGCCTCTTTGGAGCTACTAATAAGATAAGCGCGCCCGGAGGGAGTCGAACCCCCAACCTTCTGATCCGTAATCAGATGCTCTATCCAATTAAGCTACAGGCGCTTGGCGGAGAGGGAGGGATTTGAACCCTCGAGGGGATTTTCATCCCCCACTCGCTTAGCAGGCGAGCGCTTTAGACCACTCAGCCACCTCTCCAAGCTTGCGGAGGGAGTGGGATTCGAACCCACGGTATGGAATACATACAATAGTTTTCAAGACTATCGCCTTCGTCCGCTCGGCCATCCCTCCTAAAAGGTATTATTTTTTTGCGGAGGGAGAGGGATTCGAACCCTCGAAGGGGATAAACCCTTACACGCTTTCCAAGCGTGCGCACTAGGCCAGACTATGCGATCCCTCCGAAAAAAAAATTTCAGTATGTTATTTTAGTTACCTCTTGTTCTCAAAGAAAGAAGTTAATAATTCTTCTGACTCCTTCCTAAGTATTCCATCGGTAATCTCAGTGTAATGATTCAGCCTTTTATCTTGGGGTATGTTGTATAAAGTCCATGCCGCTCCAGCCTTTTCATTAGGAGCTCCATAAATTAATCTTTTTACCCTTGCATTTACAATTGCACCAGCACACATTGGATCAGGTTCTAAAGTAACAACTAAAGTAGACCCTTCAAGCCTCCATGATTTATATGTTTTTGATGCAGCTTTTAAAACTAAGATTTCCGCATGGCTAGTAGGATCTTGATCTAGCTCGCGTCTATTATGATCTGAAACTACAAGTTCGTCATTTTCATTAAATAATGCAGCACCTACAGGGATTTCATCATTTTTGTAAGCGAGCTTTGCCTGCTCTAAAGCAACCTCCATTTTTGCTATATCAGATTCGTACTTCATATAACTCCATTGTGAATATTAAACTTGCATAATGTTTGAATTCTTTGTTTTCGCATTTGTTACTGCAATAACTCCTGGTCCTAATAATTCAATGTTAATGGCATCGGGAATAAAATTTGGCAGAAAGGCATCTGTTCCCCATTTTTTAGGAATCTGGCTTGGTTTTACTTTTTTATTTTTAATCGGTGGTTTTATATTGTCGTTTATCCCAGACATTATTTTTAATTATTTACAATATTTTGGATATGCAGTAATAACATATATCGCCTACAAAGTTGCTACTACAAAAACGTCTTCAACAAATGAGGCTGGTCTCCAAAAACCCCTTACTTTTATACAAGGCTGTTTATTTCAATGGGTAAACCCAAAGGGTCTTGTTATGGCAATTTCAGGATTAACTGCTTTTAACATAACGAGCACCCAGGGAGCTCTGATATATTTTTCTGTACTCCCTTTTTGCGTAGGAATATGGCTAATTCTTGGGGAGGCAATGCAAGGATGGTTGCAGAAAAACTCAACTGTTGAAAGAATTGTTTATATTATTTTAGGACTAAGTATGGTAGCAAGCTTATTGTTAGCTTAAACTTTCAACTCCAATTATTTTAGATAAGCTGTCAGAAAATTTAACAGATCCATCTTCTTGTTGATTGTTTTCAATTAGAGCTATTAATATTCTTCCAACAGCCAACGCTGTTCCGTTCAACGTATGAATTAATGCCGTTTCTTTTTCTTTTTTTGTTCTAATATTTAATCTTCTTGCCTGATAATCAGTTGTATTTGAACATGACGTAACTTCTCTATAGTTATTTTGACTTGGTATCCATGCTTCTATATCAAATTTTTTAGAAGCGGAAGCACCTAAGTCCCCTGAACATACGTCGACGACTCTATATGGTATTTCTAAATCTTGAAGTATCTCTTCCTCTAGTGATAAAAGATACTCATGTTCTTCTTTCGAGTTGTCAGAATCACAAAAAGAAAACATTTCAACTTTATCAAACTGATGTACTCTAAATATTCCAGTCGTATCTTTTCCATATGTTCCTGCTTCTCTTCGAAAGCATGTTGAGAATCCAGCATATCTTATAGGTAAAGACTTATGTTCAAGTATTTCTTCTCCATGTAACGCTGCTAAAGAAACTTCAGATGTACCAACTAGGTAAAGGTCATCATTTGGTATCTCATAAACTTGCTCTGCATCATCAGGGAAAAATCCTGTGCCAAATAAAGCATTTTCTCTAACTAAAACAGGTGGAACTGTCGGAAGAAATCCATTATTTGAAAGTTTATCAAGTACATAAGAAACTAAATTAAATTCAATCTTTACCAAGTCACCAAAAATATATGAAAACCGTGAACCTGAGACTTCAGATGCTTTCTCTACATTTATTAACCCTAGAGACTCCCCAATCTCTAAATGATCTTTGACACTTTTATACTCTTTTATTTCTCCAACTTTTTTAATTTCCTTGTTATCTTGGTCTGTTTTGCCAACTGGAGAAGAAGGGTCCACAATATTTGGGATTTTTATCCATAAATCTAAAAAGAGTTTTTCTTGTTTTTCTGCCTTTTCAGATAAACTCTTAAAGCTTTCACTTAGGTCTGCGGCTTTTTTCAAGAGATTTTCTTTTTCTTCATTTTCAGCTTTTGCAATCTCTTTACCTAATTTATTTTGCTCAGCTCTTATTTGCTCGGCTTCGAATTTTGCTTTTCTTCTATTTTCGTCAAGCTCTATTAAAAGCTTCGTGTCGACATCGAGATCTCTTTTTTTTAGATTTTCATTAAATTCTTCAATGTTATTCTTTAAAATTTGTGAATCTAACATTTAATTAACCTTCTGGCGGAATAAAACCAGTTGTAGTGAATAAATTATCATCAAGTTCTTCTTCATTTTCTATCTCTTCAATTTTAATAAACCATTCATGTAAAATACCGGGTTCAATATCTATTGGATCGGTAAAATAGCTTCTACTTTCTAATGATTTAATTGAATTAATTTTAGCTCTTTTCTCATATATTGTTTCTCCATATTCATCAGAAACTAGAATTAAAATAATAACTTCAAACTCTTCAACATTTCCCTCATTTGCAACAACTACTTGAATAGCAACTGGCTCATTTAA
>AACY020524376.1_pt1 | contig 16218 bp, 17 predicted proteins | sample 267378 | NCBI WGS metagenome assembly AACY02 (sample SAMN02954345, study PRJNA13694) | marine metagenome | biome: aquatic; feature: ocean; material: water; isolation source: isolated as part of a large dataset composed predominantly from surface... | reverse complement strand
CGATCGGCGCTCAGATGGCCTGCCCGGAGCGCCAGGTGATCTGCATTGCCGGTGACGCCAGCATCCTGATGAACATCCAGGAGCTGGGAACTCTGGCGGCCTACGGTCTGCCGGTGAAGGTCGTGATTGTGAACAACCACTGGCAGGGGATGGTGCGCCAGTGGCAGGAAAGTTTCTACGACGAGCGTTATTCCGCTTCCGACATGCTCAATGGCATGCCTGATTTCATTGCTCTGGCCCGATCCTTCGGGGTCGACGGGGTGAAGATCAGTGATCGGGAATCCCTCCGGAGCGATCTGAGCGCTGCACTCCAGGCACCGGGTCCGATGCTGATTGATGTGCATGTCCGCCGGGGCGAGAACTGCTATCCGATGGTGCCGCCGGGCAAGAGCAATGCCCAGATGGTGGGCTTGCCCGCCCACCCCGAACTGGCGATGGACACGACCCGCTCCTGTGCCGCCTGTGGGGCGACCACGGCCCACGAGCACCGTTTCTGTCCCTCCTGCGGGGCCTCGCTCTGATGGGTCGCTGGTTCGGGGCCGTTGTGCTGGTCTTGATGCTGCTGGGGCTGCCTTTCAAGGCCGTAGCGGCCGAGGTGCTGCAGGTGCGCACGCCATCCCTGCTGCAGGTGGGTGATCACAACCGCACCTACACGGTGCGCCTGGCCTGCGTCGCCGTGGATCCTGGCTCCGAGGCTGAAGCCCTGGCCTGGTTGAAGCAGGAACTGCCCCGCCGACGTCGGGTCAACCTCCGCCCTGAAGGCAGCGACGATGGCGTCCTTCTGGCCAGGGTGACGCCCCTCGGTGAGGGGAGGGATCTGTCGCAGGGACTCGTGGCCGCCGGATTCGGGCGTGACACCTGCGCCTCTGCCCAGCTCTGAATGGGTCGCAATCGCGTCGCTTCCGGTGTGGTGATGGTGCCCTGTGTGCTCCTGGGCGCTGCTTTTCTGAGCACGGCGGTCTGGACCGATGCTGCGGGTGAGAATCGCTCCCTGGCGCTGGGTCTGGGCGTGATGTTGCTGCTCGCTGGCCTGGCGGCGTTGTGGCTCCCGGCAGCAGCTGACGCCGAGCCTGAACCCGAACCCGAACCCGAACCCGAACCCGAACCCGATGCCGGGGATTCCATCACAATCCCAGACGAATCCGATTCCGCTCCCTAAGTTGCGGTGTCATTGCCCTGTGCATCGCCATGGCTGCCTCGTCGGAGGCTCCCACCCACACCGGTGTTGATCACGCCGGGGTTGATCAAGCTTCCGCGGGGCCTGAGCGATCCAAGGCTGTGCCATTCCTGCGGGCGATGTCATGGCGACGCTGGCCCTTCTCCCGGCTGTTCCTGATCACGGCCAGTCTGCTGGGCTGTCAGGCGATTGCGGCCAGTCAGCGGCCCCTGTCTGCAGCGGCGATCCTGCTGGCGGATGGGCCGGCTCGAGCCAGGGTCTCCTTCCTCCAAGGTTTTCAGCTCGGTGATGCGGCCGTGCGGGCCTGTGGCCTGCAGCCCGTCAGCGTCGACTGGCGCACGCTCCCCTGGGACAGCGACCCCGGCTCAGCGTTCCCCTCCGGCATGGCACCCCCGTTGCTGGTGGCTCCCTTCGCTGCCGATCTGCGGGCCTTCGCTCAGCTGGCGGAATCCAGCGACAGTCGGGTGCTGCTGCCCTTCCAGAGGGGAACCTCACTGCAGGGCCTCAAAGCGCTGGAATCCGGCACCCGATTTTCGCCCCTGCTGCCGTCACGCGACACCGATCTGCAGGCTCTCGCTCAGGACGCCATCCGTCGCGGTTGGACCCGGATGGTGGTGGTGAGCGATCCGGGCACCATCGAAGCGGATGCTGCCGCCCCCTTCATCAGCCTGGTGCAAGGTGACGGGGGGCAGGTGCTCTCTTACACCGATGCGTTGGTTCAGGAGGTGGACCCGGCGGATCCCGATCGCCTGCGCCTGCTGGCGCAGGATCTGGCCTGGTTGGCGCCCGATGCCCTGGTGATGGCAGCGCCTCCCCAGGGGCGCCTGGCCGAAGCGCTCCGCCGTGCCCAACGCGATGGCGCCTTCGCTCCGGCCGATCCCGCCTGGATCTGGCCGCTCGCTGCCGATCAGGTCACGGAGCTGAAGGAACAGCCCTGGCCCCAGCTGGCCCTGCGCCGGCCCGCGGTCGGTCCTGGCTGGGAGAGCTTTGCCCGGCGCTTTCAGGAGCGTTACGGACAGCCACCCACTCAGCTGGCCGGAGCCGGTTACGACACCGCTCGCCTGCTGGCGCTGGCCTCGGTGGCCCCCGCCCCTGTGTCCTCGGAAGGCACCCGCGATCCCCTTGGCTGGATGGATCCTGAGGCCTCCCCCCTGCCGCTCTGTGAGGCGATTGCACGCCGACGCGCCGGCCAGGCCGTGCGCCTGGAGGGGGTGAGCAGCGGACTCGATCTTCGGCCTGCCCAGGTGCCTTCAGGGGAGGCTCTGACTCGCCTCCTCGCCGCTCAGTAAGGTTTTCAGGAGGTCTGGCGGGCAACGGCCGTGCTGCGGTTGAGCGAGGTTCGGCTTCCCCTCGATCACGGGCCCGACGATCTGGAGGCGGCGATTCTGCGCCGGTTGCGCATGCCTGCGGAGCAATTGGTTCGCCACCGCCTGGTGAAACGCAGCATCGATGCGCGTCGTCGCGACCGCATTCAGTTGATCTACAGCGTGGATGTGGAGGTGCGTGGGGAGAGTGCTCTGCGACGTCGGCATCGCGGTGATCAGCGCATCCGGTTGGCACCTGAAACCACCTACCGCCCGGTGGCACAGGCGCCCGCTGGATTCCCGCATCGGATCGAGCAGCGCCCTGTGGTGGTGGGGGCTGGGCCCTGCGGCTACTTCGCCGCCCTGGTGCTGGCCCAGATGGGGTTCAGGCCTCTCCTGCTGGAGCGCGGCCAGCCGGTGCGCCAACGCACCGCCGACACATTCGCGTTCTGGAGGGGAACGGCGCCTCTCAATCCGGAATCGAACGTGCAGTTCGGCGAGGGCGGGGCCGGCACGTTCTCCGATGGCAAGCTCTACAGCCAGGTGAGCGATCCGGAGCATTACGGACGCAAGGTGCTGGAGGAGCTGGTGGCGTGCGGGGCCAATCCCGAGATCCTCACGGTGCATCGGCCCCATATCGGCACCTTCAAGCTCGCCACCGTCGTGCGGGGGCTGCGAGCCAGGGTGGAAGCGCTCGGGGGTGAGGTGCGCTTCGGGGCCAAGGTGGAGGAGCTCCAGCTCGCTCCCCTGCCGGAGCCTCGTGCCGATGGCCGGATTCAACACCTGGTGGGTCTGAGACTGGCCGATGGCACGACCGTTCCCTGTCGCCAGCTCCTGCTCGCCCCTGGTCACTCGGCGCGCGACACCTTCGACATGCTGGATCGGATCGGCGTGGCGATGGACGCCAAGCCGTTCGCCGTCGGCCTGCGGATCGAACACCCCCAGCCCCTGATCGATCAGGCCCGCTGGGGCGCGCAGGCGGGCCATCCCCGGCTGGGGGCGGCGGAATACAAGCTGGTGCACCACGCCAGCAATGGACGTTGCGTTTACAGCTTCTGCATGTGCCCCGGGGGCCTGGTGGTCGGAGCCACCAGCGAGGCCGGTCGGGTGGTGACCAATGGCATGAGTCAGCACACCCGCAATGAGCGCAATGCCAACAGTGGTCTGGTGGTGCCGGTGGATGCGGAGGACCTGACCGCTTTCGCCCGCTATGCCGGCGATCCCCTCGCCGGTGTGGCGTTTCAGCGCGCGCTCGAGGAGCGGGCCTTTCACCTCGGCGGCGGCGATCACAGCGCTCCTGTGCAACGCCTGGAGGACTTCCTCGCTGATCGCCCCTCCACCAGCCTGGGCACGATTGAACCCTCGTATCAACCGGGAACCAGGCCCGCTGATCTGCGCACCGCCCTGCCGGCGCCGATGATCGAGGCTCTGCAGGAGGCCATCCCTCGGTTCGCCGCGCGCCTGGAGGGGTATGACCATCCGGATGCCGTGCTCACCGGCGTGGAGACCCGCACCTCTTCTCCCCTGCGGCTGCCTCGCGATTCCAGTTTTGAATCGATCAACACCCTGGGGCTCACACCTGCGGGGGAGGGGGCGGGTTACGCCGGCGGCATCCTGTCAGCAGCCATTGATGGCATCCGCGCTGCGGAAGCGGTGGCACTCCGGATCCTCGCGGCTGAGTCAGGCTGAGCGGTCAGCTGGCGGCCTGGGAGACGATGCCACTCCATTGGACCGCCTTTACCTGATCCCGGCGCCAGGAGTGGAACAAGTCTGGTTCGCTGACGGTGCAGAGCGGGCAGCGACTGATGTGTTCCGCCTGCAGTCCCTCGCCGAGCAACTGGGCCGTGGCGGCTTGGCGGATGTCGAGTCGACAGCGCCCGGGTTCCGGGTCGTCCGACACGATGCCGGCCTGGTGATCCGCAGGCACGCTGGCCAGCACCTGTTGGGCGACATCGAGGGACACCTGATAGCGGGGACCGCTCACGGCCGGGCCCAGGGCCACCACCAACTGCTCCCGCCGGGCGCCCCGTTGCTCCAGTCGGCTGATGGCCTCGGGCAGGATGCCGGCGGCCACCCCACGCCAGCCGGCATGGCAGGCGGCCACATGGCCATGGCCTGGGTCGGCGATCAGCACCGGGGTGCAGTCGGCGCCACAGACCCAGAGGCTCTGGCTTCCCCGATCACTCACCAGACCGTCGGCATCGGGCCAGGGAGGTCCCTTGGCGTCGGAGGCTTCCAACACTTGGGCGCCATGCACCTGCTGCGGACGATGCACGCTGACGCCGGCCGACACATAGGCCGCCAGGGCATCGGGGTCCCGACCCTGCCAGCGGCGCGTGAAGAAGCCATGCTCAAATCCCTCCTCCTGCAACAGGTCGGCGCTGAGGTAGTAGCCGCCATAGCAGCCGATCCAGGTCCATCCCTGGAGCAGGTTGAAGCGGCTGTCGGGCTGGGCCAACGGATCGCTGTTCACCTCGGTCATGGTTCTGCGGTCACGGTTCTACGGTCAGGGTTCCGGTTGATCCCGCAGCATCCAGAACCCCTCAAACCGAGGGGTTTCCGGCGTGGTCTGCACAGCGATGAATTGCAGACCACCGATCTGCTCCCGTGCCGTGTCCAGCTCACGCCGTGTGGTGGTGGCGGCCTCCGGCTCGAGGTCCGTCACCAGCCAGGCGTCGTCCTGCCCGGCATCGAGCACCAGTTGGCAGCCCTCCACCCGCAGGCGAACGGGTTCCAGGCCACCGAGCCAACCCGCCAGGGCGAGGGCGCGGCTGCGGCTGAACAAGCGAAGCCCGGGCACGGGCTGATCCGCTGCCAGAGCCTCGGGGATCGGCAGCAGGTCGTGAAAGCCCAGAGGCCAGTCTTCGGCGTCGCGAAGGCTGCCGAGAGGCAGGGAGGCCCAGCTCCAGGCATCGCCGCGCACCGCTTCCGGCAGGGGGAGCGCGGGGGTGGGGGTCGGTGCCGGTGAGGGTGCCAGAGGTCCGGCCATGAAGCCCTCCTCAGCCGGGTACACCTCCCGTCCCCGCTGGGCCAGCCAGTCGATCAGGGCATAGGTGCGCCGACTGGGGCGGACTTCCAGGCCGAGTTCCGTTCCGGCCCGCTGCACCATGGTGCGCATGGCACTGCGCCAGCAACGCAGCCGTTGCGGTGGTGACCACCCTTCACTCTGGGCACGATCAAGTGCGTCCCGGAGGGCTGAGGCCAGCCAGGTGGAATTCACCTCTCCCGCTGGACAGCGACGCTCATAGCGAAAGGGGGGGCGGCCGGAACGATCGGGACTGCCCGTGATCAGCAGCTCCCAGCGTTTTTTGCCATCGGCCTCCAGGATCGGACGGGAATAGAAGTCGAGCTCCCAGTCGGCCTGGCGGCTGCGTCGGGAATCGGCGCTGCCATCACTGGAGGCGGGTTCGGCCGTGATCATCCGGCAGATTGTTCTTGCTGCCTGAGGACGTTACGAGCCCTGTTGGCCCGATCGGCGGCTTCCGCCATCACCGTGTCCTTCTCGATCAACAGCTCTCCGGGTTGACCTTCCAGCAGGGCGGTGTTCAGGGCGATCCGACCGCGGCCGGGATCGAGCTCGGTGATCAGGGCCTTCACGGCATCCCCTTGATCAAACACTTCGCGAAGTGAGCGCAGGCTGCCGCCGGTGATCATCGACTGGTGCAACAGGCCGCTGATACCGCCGAGATCGACAAAGAAGCCGTAGGGCTTCACAGCCACCACCGTGCCCTCCACCAACTGGCCCACTTCCAGTTCGGCGAAACGGGCCGCCGTGGCCGCCCTCTTCTCTGACAGCACAAGCTTCCGGGTGTCGGCATTGACCTCGAGGAAGGCGACCCCCAGGGTCTTGCCCACCAGGGCTTCATGGTTCTCACCGTCCTGGAGATGGGACCGGGGAATGAAACCGCGCAGGCCCTCCAGGTCACAGGTGACGCCGCCGCGGTTGAAGCCGCTGACCTTCACTTGAACCACCTTGCCCTGTTTCTCCAGCTCCTTCACCTTGTCCCAGCTCTTGCGCAGGGCGAGGGCGCGGCAGCTGATCGTGACCATGCCATCGGCGTTCTGCTCGCGTGTCACGAGCACTTCCACCTCCAGGCCCTTGGGGAACCGCTCCTTGAGATTGGTGATCACCCCCAGGCCGCATTCGCTCTTGGGCATGAAGCCCGGCGCTTTGCCGCCGATATCCACATACACTCCATCGCTCTCGAGGCCGATCACCGTTCCGGTGACCACTTCACCGGTGGTTCCCACCGGTTCGTTGGCATCGAGTGCCGCGAGGAAGGCGTCTTCATCGAAGTCGAAATCGTCGACGCTGCGGCTGATCGATTCGTCCCGTGGAGACTCCTGCCGGGACGCTCCTCCCGCCCGTCTTTGCTGGTCTGCGGGGCCGAGCAGATCCGCCATCGACAGGCCCTCGAGCTCCGAGGTGTCGAAACGGCTCTCATCCGTGTCGGCAGGGGTGCCAAGCCGGCTCGGTGCGACGGGCCGGCTTGGCTCGCTTGCCGGTGCCACACCGGCCGCCTGGGCCGCCTGCTCGAGCTCCAGGGCTCGCTGTTCGGCTGCGACGGCCGCAGCCCGGGCCTCTTCCGCCTCGCGGCGGAGGCGATCCTGCTCCTCCTTTTTGCTGATGTGCATCACCAGCTGGGGCTTGCGCGGCGCAGCCGCTGCAGCGGGTGGCTTCGGCTGCTTGGGCTGCGGACTGCCGGATCCGGCCATGGGCCCTGGGGGGTCGTCGATCGGTCAGTCTGACAGGCAGGGTGGGGTGTCCTGCGCCCTTCTGTCCGATGCCCAAGCCGCAACGGCGCCTGGACCGTCTCGCCTGGCCGGAGGTGCGCGCCGGCTTGCTTCAGGAGGGGGCCACGGTGGTCTGGCCCTTCGGTGCCTGCGAACAGCACGGCCCCCAGTTGCCGCTGGCCACCGATGCCCTGTTCGCGGAGCGGATCCTCGCGGCGGTGCTGGAACGTCTGCCGGAGGCGCTTCCGGTCTGGTCGTTGCCGGTGCAGGCGATCGGTTTCTCCCCGGAGCACCTCGGCTTTCCCGGCACCCTCTCCCTGTCGGCCGAGTTGTTGATGCGTCTCGTTGAAGAGGTGGGCTGCCAGCTGGCCGATGCTGGTGTGCAACGCCTGGTGCTGCTGAATGCCCATGGTGGCCAGATCGCCCTGCTGCAGACGGCAGCCCGCAGCCTGCGGGCCAGCCGGCCGGCCCTGGCTGTGCTGCCTTGCTTCCTCTGGGCCGGCGTCGACGGCATCAGGGATCTGATCCCCGCTCCGGAATTGCAGACCGGTCTCCATGCCGGCCTGGCAGAAACCAGCCTGATGCTTCAGTTGGCTCCGGATCTGGTCGGTTCGGAGCGCCCTGTGGATGGGGAGCATCAGCGCGTCGACGCTGCTGTGACGCCACCGGCTGGCTGGAGCCTGGAGGGTGAGGCTCCCTGGGCCTGGATGAGCCGCGATCTCAGTGACAGCGGGGTGATCGGTGACAGCCGAGGCGCGTCCAGGTCGCTGGGGGAAGCTCTGGAAGCTGCCCTGGTGAACCACTGGTGCGATCGCCTCGAACGGCTGCTGGTGAGTGACTGGCCGCCCCGCCCTGAGGCCACGGGCTCCGTCCCGAGGTGGTGATCTCACCACGCATCAGCAGTCCAACCGCGGATGTGCTGGTTACAGTCGGATCCATTGCTAGCTCTGTGAGACCCATGCCGACCCTTGAGACGTCTGAGGTCGCCGTTCTTGAAGATTCGATGGCTGCAGGCTCCCAGCTGCCTGATTTCACCAGCGAGGCTTACAAGGATGCTTACAGCCGCATCAATGCGATCGTGATCGAGGGTGAGCAGGAAGCGCACGACAACTACATCGCCCTCGGCACGCTGATCCCCGAGCAGAAGGAGGAGCTGGCGCGACTCGCCCGCATGGAGATGAAGCACATGAAGGGGTTCACCTCCTGTGGCCGCAATCTTGGTGTGGAGGCAGACCTTCCCTTTGCCAAGGAATTCTTTGCTCCCCTGCACGGCAACTTCCAGACAGCTCTCCAGGAGGGCAAGGTGGTGACCTGCCTCTTGATTCAGGCGCTGCTGATTGAAGCATTCGCCATTTCCGCCTATCACATCTACATCCCGGTGGCGGATCCCTTTGCTCGCAAGATCACCGAAGGCGTGGTGAAGGATGAGTACACCCACCTCAACTACGGCCAGGAATGGCTGAAGGCCAACTTCGAGGCCAGCAAGGATGAGCTGATGGAGGCCAACAAGGCCAACCTGCCCCTGATCCGCTCCATGCTGGAGCAGGTGGCCGCCGACGCCGCCGTGCTGCAGATGGAAAAGGAAGATCTGATCGAAGATTTCCTGATCGCCTACCAGGAGGCCCTCGGCGAGATCGGTTTCAGCTCTCGTGACATTGCCCGCATGGCCGCTGCTGCCCTCGCGGTCTGATCCACTTCATCAGCTCCCACGTCGCCGGAACCGCTGCGTGCACTGTCACGTAGTTTCGGATACATGCTTTCGTGGGAGCATGGCCAACTGGTCCGCCGCACGGTGGGGCCCTGGTTCCTTTCTCTTTTGACCGTCGGCGGGACATGTTTGGTCTGATCGGACACTCCACCAGCTTTGAAGCCGCCAGGCAGAAGGCTTCTGAGCTCGGGTTCGATCACATCGCCGATGGCGATCTGGATGTGTGGTGCAGTGCCCCGCCCCAGCTGGTGGAAACGTTTGATGTGACCAGCCCCACCGGCCGAACCATCACGGGGGCCTACATCGACTCCTGTTTCGTGCCGGAGATGCTCAGCCGCTTCAAGACGGCTCGGCGCAAGGTGTTGAATGCCATGGAACTGGCTCAGAAAAAGGGCATCAACATCACCGCTCTCGGCGGCTTCACCTCGATCATTTTCGAGAACTTCAATCTGCTGCAGCATCAACATGTGCGCAGCACCACTCTGGAGTGGGAGCGTTTCACCACCGGCAACACCCACACGGCCTGGGTGATCAGCCGTCAAGTTGAGATCAATGCTCCTCGCCTGGGCATCGATCTCTCCAAGGCCCGCGTTGCTGTGGTGGGGGCCACCGGCGACATCGGTAGCGCCGTCTGCCGTTGGCTGTCTCAACGCACGGGCGTGGCCGAGTTGCTGCTCGTGGCGCGTCAGCAGCAGCCCCTGCTCGACCTGCAGAACGAGTTGGGTGGCGGTCGCATCCTGTCCCTCGACGAAGCTCTACCCGAAGCGGATGTGGTCGTCTGGGTGGCGAGCATGCCCAGGACGCTGGAAATCGATGCCGCCAGCCTGCGTCAGCCCTGCCTGATGATCGACGGCGGCTACCCCAAAAATCTGGATGCACGGATCGCCGGATCCGGCGTGCATGTGCTCAAGGGCGGCATCGTTGAATTCGGTAGTGATATCGGTTGGAACATGATGGAGCTGGCGGAAATGGAGAAACCGCAGCGCCAGATGTTTGCCTGCTTTGCGGAGGCGATGTTGCTCGAATTTGAGTCGTGCCACACCAATTTCAGTTGGGGACGAAACAACATCACCCTCGAGAAAATGGATTTCATCGGTGAGGCTTCGCGTCGACACGGCTTCTCCACCCTCAACCTCAGCGCCCCTGTTCAGGTCGCCGCCGCCTGACGTCCTTTCCCCCACCTTCCATGGCCCGTCGTCCTCTGCTCGAATTCGAGAAGCCCCTGGTGGAACTGGAGCAGCAGATCGAGCAGATCCGCCAGCTTGCCCGGGATTCTGAGGTGGATGTGAGCCAGCAGCTGCTCCAGCTCGAAACCCTGGCGGCGCGACGCCGTGAGGAGATCTTCTCCAATCTCACCCCTGCACAGAAAATCCAGGTGGCCCGCCATCCCCACCGGCCAAGCACTCTGGATTTCATTCAGATGTTCTGCGATGACTGGGTTGAGCTCCATGGCGACCGTCGCGGCAGCGATGATCAGGCCCTGATTGGCGGCCTGGGTCGGATCGGAGATCGTGCGGTGCTTCTGCTCGGCCATCAGAAAGGACGGGACACCAAAGAAAATGTGGCCCGCAATTTCGGCATGGCCACGCCGGGCGGCTACCGCAAGGCGTTGCGCCTGATGGATCACGCCGATCGGTTCGGATTGCCGATCCTCAGCTTCATCGATACGCCCGGTGCCTACGCCGGCCTGTTGGCCGAAGAGCAGGGGCAGGGAGAGGCGATTGCGGTGAATCTGCGGGAGATGTTCCGCCTGCGGGTGCCGATCATCGCCACGGTGATCGGAGAGGGGGGATCCGGTGGTGCGCTCGGCATCGGAGTCGCCGATCGCTTGCTGATGTTTGAACACAGCGTCTACACGGTGGCCAGCCCCGAGGCCTGTGCCTCCATCCTCTGGCGCGATGCCGGCAAAGCGCCCGAGGCCGCAGCGGCCCTGCGCATCACCGGCCCCGATCTCTGCACGCTGGGGGTGGTGGATGAGGTGCTTCCGGAACCGGCTGGTGGAAACAACTGGGCCCCGCTTCAGGCCGGTGAGGTGCTGAAGGAGGCGATCGAGCGCCATCTGGGCGAACTCGATGGGCTCTCAGTCGACGCGTTGCGCGAGCAGCGCTACCGCAAGTTCAGAGCGATGGGTCGGGTTCTCTCCACAGGGTCCGCGTCGGAGAACGATCACGCTGTCTAAGGTGTCGAAGCTTGCAACGGCATCTTGCCCTCAGTTCTGATCACCGGAGCGTCTCGAGGCATCGGTCACGCCGCCGCCAGACAGTTCGCCCAGGCGGGCTGGGATCTGCTTCTCGTCTCCCGCAGTGAAGCGGCACTCCAATCCCTCGCCAGCGAGTTGTCTGCATCCGGGCGAAAGGTCCGCTATCGGGCCATTGATCTGGCCGATCCCGAAGCCATTGCCGAGGGTGTCGCCGCCCTGTTGCGTGAGGGGCTCCGCCCCTCCGTGCTGATCAACAATGCCGGTGCCGCCTGGACCGGTGACCTGCTCGCGATGCCTCTCGAACGCTGGCAATGGTTGTTCCAGCTCAACCTCACCAGCGTCTTCCAGATGTGCGCCGCGGTGGTGCCCGTGATGCGCCCCTCCGGAGGTTTGGTGATCAATGTGAGCAGCCATGCCGCCCGCCATGCCTTTCCCGGTTGGGGTGCGTACTGCACCACCAAGGCTGCACTCGCTAGCTTCACCCGATGTCTGGCGGAGGAGGAGCGCTCGCATGGAATTCGGGCCTGCACGCTCACACTCGGTGCTGTCGATTCCCCCCTCTGGGACTCGTCCACGGTGAAGAGCGATTTCGACCGCCGTGCCATGCTTCCTCTCGAACAAGCGGCGGCAGCCCTTCTTCACCTCGCCCAGCAACCCGCCACGCAGGTGATCGAGGACCTCACACTGATGCCAGCGACTGGCGCTTTCTGATAATCGGCTTTCATGACTTCCACGCTTCCTGCTTCAGCCAACGGCCTCAGCCGTGAGACAGCGCCCTTGCTGTCGCAGTCAGTGTCTGAGCGCATTCGTGCCCGACTCAGATCTGCAGGCGTCACGTTTCTGGCCAACGACAACATTGCCGATCACATTCTCGACGGAGAACTGGAAGGGCTCGAGCAGGAAGTGGCGGACCGCGTGCGCGACCTCCTGCATGCTCTGGTGATTGATATCGAGAATGATCACAACACCGAGGAAACCGCTGAGCGGGTGGCTCGCATGTATCTGCATGAGGTGTTCAAGGGTCGCTATCATCAGCAGCCGAAGATCGCCAGTTTTCCGAATGTGAAACAGCTGGATGAGATTTATACGGTCGGACCGATCACGGTTCGCTCCGCTTGCTCTCATCATCTGGTGCCGATCATGGGCAACTGTTGGATTGGGATCAAACCAGGCAGTCGGGTGATCGGACTCTCCAAGTTCACGCGTGTGGCCGACTGGGTGTTCTCACGACCGCACATTCAGGAGGAAGCGGTGATGATCCTCGCGGATGAAATCGAGCGACTCTGCGAACCCCAGGGGCTCGGAATCATTGTGAGAGCTCAGCACTACTGCATGAAGTGGCGGGGTGTGCGTGAACCGCAAACCAGCATGGTCAACTCGGTGGTGCGCGGTGATTTCCGCCACGATCCAAGTCTGAAGCAGGAATTCTTCGAACTCGTTCGCCAGCAGGAAGCCCTTCTGAGCACCTGAGTTCTTCAGATTGCCGGCACTGGTCCGATGGCGTTGCTCTGCAGACGTCGGACCGTTCCGTCATCGGTTTGGACGGTGAGGACCGCCATCACTGAAGCGCCTGCATCATCAGGACCGATGCGGTAGGTACTTTCGCTGATGTCATCCACCAGGATCCAGGAGCCATCGCCCTGGCGCCGGTACCAGTGAATGTGCACTTCCTGCACGTTGTCCCCCTGAAGCATCAGCTGGGCACGGATCAACGCCCCTTGCCTGGCCTCCCCCACCAGTTCGAAACGCTTCAGGTTTTGGATCGTCCGCTCGATCGCTCCTTCCTCCTGTTGATCCTGGCTGATCTCCCCATCCAGGATCTGAATCTGCTGCTGCGGGCTCGTTGTGAGGCCCGGGACGCATTGGAGACTGCCGTTCACCAGGCGGCATCCCGCCAACATGCCCTGGCTGCGGCCCACACTCGCCTGGGTCACCAGCAGCAGGGAAGCCACACCGAGGGGGGCGAGGCGAAGCGGGGCAGAACCCATCCGAATGCTGACTCGAAGCGCTCAACCTATCCCGCTCCAGGGCGGATGGCATCGATCAGGTCCTTGACGCGTTGCAGGTCTTTCACCCCAGGCGCCGTTTCCAGCCGACTGGAGGCATCGAGGCCATGGGGCTGCACCCGTTGGCGCAGTTCCGGAACCCATTCGGCGCTGATGCCGCCGGCCAGCCACCACGGCATGCCAGCTGGCAGGCGGTCCTGAAGGGTGTCGAGCCAGTGGAGATCGAGGCGATGGCCGGTGCCTCCCAACTGGTCCGGGCTCCAGGCATCCAGCAGCAAGCCATCGACGGCATCGGCATAGCGGATCAGCTGATCCAGGTCGGCGGGGTGCCGGATGCGCAGCGCTTTCCACCACTGCAGCGTCGGGTGGTGTCGCCTCAGCTGGAGGCACCGCTCCGGGGTCTCCGATCCATGCAGCTGCACCACCGTCGGGCGGCCTGGGCCGCTCAGTCCGGCCGCGATGGCCCGATCCTCGAGATCCGCCACCACCCACACCCGCAGCACGGCGGGATGGTGCCGCTCCAGAGCCGAAAACAGCTCGCGACGTTCCCTCTCGGGCAGATCGCGGGGGGAGCCAGGAACGCCGATCACACCGATGGCATCAACGCCGAGGGCGGCGATCGCCAGGGCCTGAGCCGGATCCGTCAGTCCGCAGATCTTGAGGGCGAGGGGCGATCGGGACATGGAAGGAACTGTTTCTAGGATGAAGTCATTCCGGGATACTGCACAGCCCGGTGGAGGTTGACGCGTGGGTCAGGGCTGGGAGTTGATGCGGATCAGGGGCATTCCCCTGCGGGTGCATCCCAGTTGGTTCGTGATTCTGATGCTGGCCACGCTCGCGTTCCAGAATCAGGTCGCCTCGCTTCCCGCCGCTCAGGCGAGCGGTCCCTGGCTCAGCTGGGTGCTGGGGTTGTTCACGGCCCTGCTCCTGTTTGCGTCCGTGTTGCTGCACGAACTGGGTCATTCCCTCGTGGCGCTGCAGGAAGGGGTGAAGGTGCGCAGCATCACCCTGTTTCTGCTGGGCGGTGTCGCCAGCGTGGAACGGGAGTGTCCCACGCCGATGGGGGCTCTGCGGGTGGCTGCCGCTGGTCCGTTGGTCAGCCTTGTGCTGGCTGGGCTGTTCCTGTCGTCCATGCATCAGGCCAGTCACGTCAGCCCCCTGCTCGGCAACCTGGTGGGCCAGTTGGGAGCGCTCAACCTGGTGCTCGCCCTGTTCAATCTTCTGCCCGGACTCCCCCTGGACGGGGGATTGATCCTCAAGGCTCTGGTGTGGCAATGGACCGGGAGCCAGCGCAAGGGGATCCAGGTGGCCACCGCCACGGGCCGTTTCCTGTCTCTGTTCGCGATCGTGCTCGGAGCCTGGATGTTTCTGCGTGGTGGTGGCATCGGTGCCCTCTGGCTCGTGATGCTGGGCTGGTTCGGTCTCGGCGCCTCCCGGAGCCAGAGCCAGATCCTGGCGCTGCAGCAGGTGCTGCGCCGCGTCAGCGTGGCCGAGGCGGCCAGCCGTCGGTTTCGGGTGCTCGAAGCCGATCAGCCCCTGCGTCGCCTCTCCCAGCTGCGGCTGGCTGGTGCGGACGACAGCGACGGAGCCGATCCACTCGGCGACTGGGTGCTGGTGACGCGTGACGGTCGATGGGTGGGGTATGTCACCGATGCGCCCCTCAGGGATCTACCTGTGCAGCAATGGGACCGCCAGCGCCTGGCGGATCACCTTCAGCCCTTGAGCGAGCTTCCTTCCATTGCCGAGACGGCACCGCTCTGGCGGGCGGTTCCGGCGCTGGAATCCAGCCCGCAGGGCCGTCTTTTGGTGATCAATCGGGCCGGGCTGCCCGGTGGCACCCTCGACCGCAGTGATCTGGGAGAGGCCGTGCTCAAGGCCATGGCCTTGCGATTGCCACCGCCTTTGCTGCAGGCGGCTCGGCGACAGAACACCTACCCCTTCGGCCTTCCCCTTGTGCAGGCGGTGGAGGCGATGCGTGCTTCGGGGCTGCTCGATGACGACGGCACCGTTCAGGTGGGCCGCGTCTCCAATCGGTAAGGGCTCAGCTCCTCCTCGTCCAGGGTCAGGGGGGTGTCGATCCAGCGCAGAGGATCCCAGCGTTCTTCCAGGCTCGCTTGCAGGGCCTGGATCAGTTGCTTTCGGCTCAGCCCAGGCAGCGGGGCCGGTGCTGGACCGCCGAACAGTTCCGTCCAGAGTTGCGGCGGTGGTTCGATCAGGATTTCACCGTGCTGGAGCAGATGGCCGTGGCGCCAGTACTGGGCGCTGCCGATGCGCTTCTGCCCCAGCGTGTCCACCAGATCCGCCGGGCTGGCCGTGGCGAAACAGTCGCTGGCTCCGGCCTCAGCCGCTTGATCGCCGCACCGGAGCGGGTATCCGAGTCGGCGGAAGCCGTCCATCAGCCAGGCGGCAGTCTGGCCATAGGCCTGGCGTCGGCGACGAGGCGCCTGGGGCCAGATCAGGGCGTAGGTGAGACCGCCGGCATGAAGCACCGCACCACCGCCACTGGGGCGTCGCACCAAAGACACGGAGCCGGCGGCGGCCATGACGTGCCAGTGCTCCGGCAGACGGCCCTGGTGACGTCCCAGCGACAGCCAGGGGCCGCGCCAGCCGTAGAAGCGCAGCACGGGGCCGCTGTCGGCTTGCTGCAGGCTGCGCTCCAGCAACCACCGATCCAGGGCCATCTGCTCGGGCCCTTCCAACTCCAGGAATGGCAGTCGCCAGCCTTCCCAGGGGTGACTGGAGCGGCAGGATGCGGACGTTGTCTTGGCATGCATGGAGCTCGGGGATCTACTGGTGGTGGTGCCCCTGGGCCTGCTGGCCGGTGCCCTGGCAGGGTTGCTGGGAATCGGCGGCGGTCTGATCTTCGCTCCGTTGTTGCTCTGGATGGGGCTGACGCCGCATCAGGCTCTGGCCACCAGCACCTTCGCCATCGTTCCCACGGCCCTCGGAGGCACGCTCTCCCATGTGCGCCGCCGGCGTCTGCCGCTGCGGCCCGGGCTCGCCATCGGTCTGGCGGCGTTTCTGGCGGCCCTGGTGTTCAGCCGGCTCGGCCGCTTTGCGGCGGATTGGCATCTGCTCGGTCTCCAGGC
>AACY020296134.1_pt1 | contig 16228 bp, 14 predicted proteins | sample 267378 | NCBI WGS metagenome assembly AACY02 (sample SAMN02954345, study PRJNA13694) | marine metagenome | biome: aquatic; feature: ocean; material: water; isolation source: isolated as part of a large dataset composed predominantly from surface... | reverse complement strand
GTCCGGGCGGTCACGGCTGCGGCTTCTCCTCCCCGGCTCTTCGGGCCAGCGTGATCGCCTCAGAGAGCACGGCGCGGTCCCCGATGTGGTTCGCGAGGAGCAGGATGAGGCGCGCATTGAAGGCCTCGCTCGCCGCATCGGTCAGACCGTCATGCGCTTCGATGAGTTCCGCATAGAAGCCGTCCGGATCGGGGATGTTCGCGTCGAGTCTCACCTTGCTCATGGATCACTCCTGAGCCCGCGCGCCGCGAAGCGCGGCGTCGAGCGCGTCAGCGTCGCAACGCGACCATCGCGCGGCGACGTGCTGATCGGGGCGGATCAGGTAATGCGCTCCGGAACCCGCGCCGAGATAGCGCGCCGACAAGACGCCGCTCGGATCGTCGGAAGCCGAGATGCTCAAAACTCGTACCGGAGCGGGCCTTTCGCGCCGAGCCGTGGGCGGATCGGCGTCGATGCTCAGCAGCGTGAAATCTCCGCCCAAGTCCGACAACAAGAAGCCCTCGCGCAACGGCGCGTCCGGGCACGGCGCGCCGGGACGGCTGATCGCGGGGCCGCCGGGAAGAGCGTCGGGTCCGTTCAGTGGTGACGCGTCATAGATCGACGGCGTGGAGAGACGGCCGGAGTTCACGAGCGGCTGCGCGAAGGCGTGGCGTTCGGCGAGGGCGAGGACGGCGTTTCTGAAGGCGTGGCTGGCGCGCGATTTCGGGGTGATGAAGTCCGTGGCGCGGGTCGAGTGGAGGATGTTCTCGTCCGCAGCCGCGATACGCTCGGCGTCGTAGCTGTCGAGCAGGCGTTCGGACGCCTCGCCCCGGATCACCAGACCGAGTTTCCAGCCCAGATTGTCGACGTCCTGCATCCCCGAGTTCGCGCCGCGGGCGCCGAACGGGGAGACCTGATGCGCCGCGTCCCCGGCGAACAGGATCCGTCCGTGCCGAAAGCGCTCCAGGCGTCGGCATCGGAAGGTGTAGATCGAAGACCAGACCAGTTCGTAGTCGACGTCCTGCCCCAGCATCGCGTCGAGCCGGCGGCGGATGTTCTCCTCCTTCAACTCCTCCTCCCGGTCGGCGTCCCAGCCGATCTGGAAGTCCACGCGCCAGACGCCGTCGGGCTGCTTGTGAAGCAGCGTCGACGCGCCTGACTTGAACCATGGCTCGAACCAGAACCAGCGCTCCGTGGGGAACGCCGCCGTCATCCTGATATCGGCGATCAGGAAGCTGTCCCGGAACACGCGGCCTTCGAAGCCCAGGCCGAGCATGTTTCTGATCGGAGACCCTGCGCCGTCGCAGGCGACGACCCAGGACGCCTCGATGGCGTAGGGACCGTCCGGGGTCTCGACGTCGAGCGCGACGCAGTCCTCGCGCGGCGTGACGGCCGCGACGCGGTTCCGGCCCCGGAGCTGGATGGGAGCGCCGGCGGCCTGCGCCGCGCGGACGCGCTCCACCAGGAAACTCTCGAAATAGGGCTGCTGGAGGTTGACGAAGGCGGGGAACCGGTGGCCGTCCTCCGGCAGAAGGTTGAATTCAAAGACCTTCCGGTCGTCGTGGAACACCTTCCCGAGGCTCCACACGACGCCCTTCTTCACCATGGGCTCGGCGCAGCCGTAGCGGTCCGCGATCTCGAGGGTCCGTTTCGCGAAGCAGATTGCGCGCGACCCCTGGCCGACCCCGTCATGATCGTCCAGCAGCACGACAGGCACGCCCTGAAGCCCGAGATCCAGAGCGGCGGCGACTCCGACCGGTCCGCCTCCGACGACCACGACGGGGTGGCGAACAGGTTCGCGCGCGTCCTGATCCGCCGCGCGCTCATAGGGATAGAGGCGGTAGGCGACCGGATAGCGATCCTGGATCACCTGCTGAGACCCGCGATGGATCGGGGACCGCCCATCTCAGCCTTGCAGCGCCGACCAGAGCGCGGCGTCGCGCTCGGCCGTCCAGATGCGCGGCGTGTCGATGTCGCGCGCCTCGTCATAGGCCCGGGCGACGTTGAACGGGAGACAGTGCTCGTAGATCGCGTAGTCCGAGAACTTCGGGTCGCATGCAGCGCGCACGGCCGCATGCGCCTCCTTCAGCGAGCCGCCGGCGAGCGCCACCTGCGCCGCGGGGCGATAGGTCGAGCGCAGGAAATCCGCGGTGGAATCGAGCGCGGCGCCCACCGAGTCGCGCCCGACCAGCGCGTCGCCGCGCCCGGGCGCGATCGCGTCGAGATCGAAGCGTCGCACGGCCTCGAGGGTCGTCGGCCAATCCCGGAAATGCCCGTCGCCGCAATAGCAGGCGGATCGGTACTCCACGATGTCGCCGGTGAACATCACGTTCTGGTCCGGGACGTGGACGACGACGTCCCCCGCGGTGTGCGCCCGCCCGAGCTGCATCAGGTCCACGCGGCGCCCGCCAAGATAGACCGACATGCGCCCGTTGAACGTGGTGGTCGGCCAGGTCAGGCCGGGGATCTCCTCATGCCCCTGAAAGAGGCGCGGAAAGCGGCGGAACTCGCTCTCCCAATCCTCCGCGCCGCGCTCCGCGACCATCGCGCGCGCCGTCTCCGACATCAGGATCTGACCGGCGCCGTAGGCGCTGGCGCCCAGCACGCGAACGGCGTGGTAGTGGGTGAGCGCCAGATGGGTGATCGGCTTGTCGGTTACCGAACGGACGCAGTCGATCACCTTGCGCGCGAGGCGAGGCGTCGCCTGGGCCTCGACGATCATCACCGACTCGTCGCCGATGATGACGCCGGTGTTCGGGTCGCCTTCCGCGGTGAAGGCGTAGAGGCCGCGGCCGATTTCGGTGAAGCTCACGGTCTTCTCCGCGAGGTCGCCTGCGGATGCGAAGCTCTTGCTCATGCCGTCTCCACCGTCTGCTCTATCGCGCCGAAGATCGACCGGCCTTCGGCGTCGCGCATCTCGATTCGCACCCGATCGCCCCAGCCGAGAAACGGCGTGACGGGCGCGCCGCTTCGGATCGTCTCCACCATGCGCTGTTCGGCGATGCAGGAATAGCCGCGCCCGCCCTCGGCGACCGGACGACCCGGCCCTCCGTCCGGGCCGCGGTTCGAAACCGTGCCAGACCCGATGATCGTTCCCGCCGCGAGCCGGCGGGTGCGCGCGGCGTGCGCGATCAGGCGGCCGAAATCGAAGGTCATGTCTTCGCCCGCCTCCGCGCGTCCGAACGGGGCGCCGTTCAGATCGACGCGGAGCGGCAGATGAAGCTTGCCGCCGTCCCAGACCGGGCCGAGTTCGTCAGGCGTCACGGCGACCGGGCTGAACGCCGAAGACGGCTTGGACTGGAGGAAGCCGAAGCCTTTCGCGAGTTCGCCCGGGATCAGCCCGCGCAGCGAGACGTCGTTCGCCAGCATGACGAGCCGGATGCGGTCTCGCGCCGCCTCCGGTCCGACGCCCATCGGGCAGTCGTCGACGATGACGGCGACTTCGCCCTCGAAGTCGACCCCCCAGTCGGGGACCGCCTGCGCCGGAAGCCAGATCGGCTCCCTCGGGCCGAGGAAGGCGTCGGAGCCGCCCTGATACATCAGCGGGTCGCTCCGGAAGCTCTCAGGCATTTCGGCCCCGCGGGCCTTCCTCACGAGTTCGACGTGGTTCACATAGGCCGAGCCGTCCGCCCACTGGAAGGCGCGCGGCAGCGGGGCCGCGGCGCGCGTCTCGCTGAACGCCACAGTCCGGCGGTCGCCGGCGTCGACTTCCCTCGCGATCGATGCGAGCGCGGGCGCGACGTGGCTCCAGCCGTCAAGCGCGTCTTGCAACGTCGGCGCCACGTCCAGGGCGTCCGCGCAGCACGTCAGATCACTGGAGACGACGACCAGCAAGCCGTCGCGCCGCCCGTTCCGCAGCGTCGCGAGCTTCATCGGGCCGCGCCCTGCGCGCGCATGAGGTAGCGCACCCGCTTCGCGCCGAAGGCGCCCTCGCCGACGGGCGTGAAGCCGAGCGCCGCGTGGAAGGCGTCGGATCGCGGGTTCGGCGGCTCGACATTGACCTCGCAGGCGACGTCGGGGCGGCGGTCCGCCGCCGCCGCCGCGAAAAGCGCCGCGTAGAGCGCGCGCCCGAGACCCTTGCGCCGCGACCCGTCCGCGACCGCGACGCGGTCGACATAGGTGAAGCGCGGATGGCGCGCGCGGAACCAGAGGAAGTTCGGGCTGTCGTAGTCGGCGGTCTCGTCGAAGGCGAGCAGGAACGCCTCCGATCCGACGGCGAGCGCATGACGCGACGCGCGGCGCAGCGCCTCGAAGCGCGCCGGCGTGAGCGGAGAGACCGCCGCGCCCACCGCCTCGTTCAGCGCCAGCGCCCACGGAGCGTCGTCCGGCGTCAGGGGGCGGACGGCGCCGCCCCGCGCCGCCCCGGGATGCGCGCGCGCCGCCGTCATCTCCCGCCCGGCGTGCCGTCGAACTTCTTTTCGAGGCTTGTCCAGCAGTCGATGTAGTCGTCCTGCAGCGGCGCCTCCCTGGCGGCGAAAGCGGTCAGGTGTTGCGGGAAGCGCGTCTCGAACATGAAGCTCATCGTGTTGTCGAGCTTGTGGGGCGCAAGCTCCGCGTTCGACGCCTTCTCGAAGGCTTCGCGGTCCGGACCGTGCGGGAGCATCATGTTGTGCAGGCTCATGCCGCCGGGAACGAAGCCCTGCGGCTTCGCGTCATACTGGCCGTAGATGTTACCCATGAGCTCCGACATGACGTTCTTGTGGTACCAGGGGGGGCGGAACGTGTCCTCCATGACCATCCAGCGCTCCCTGAACAGCACGAAGTCGATGTTCGCCGTGCCGTCGATCCCGGACGGCGCGGTGAGGACCGTGAAGATGGACGGATCGGGGTGATCGAACAGAACCGCGCCGATCGGGCAATAGTTCTTCAGGTCATACTTGCAGGGCGCGTAATTGCCATGCCACGCCACGACGTCGAGCGGGCTGTGAGGGATTTCGCAGCGGTGAAACTGGCCGCACCACTTGATGGTCAGGGTGGATGGGCGCTCGCGATCCTCGAAGGCGGCCACGGGTGTCTTGAAGTCCCGGCGGTTCGCCATGCAGTTCGCGCCGATCGGCCCGCGGCCGGGCAGTTCGAATTTCGGACCGTAGTTCTCGCAGACGAAGCCGCGGCAGGGGCCGTCGAGGACCTCGACGCGATAGACGAGCCCCCGCGGGAGGATCGCGATCTCCTGCGGCGCGAGGTCGATGACGCCGAGTTCGGTGTGGAAGCGCAGGCCGCCTTCCTGCGGCACGACGAGGAGCTCGCTGTCCGCCGAATAGAAATAGGCGTCCCGCATCGACTCCGTGACGAGATAGACGTGGCTCGCCATTCCGGTCTGGGTGTTGACGTCGCCGGCCGTCGTCATCGTGCGCATGCCGTTGAGCCAGTCCAGCGGCGCCTCCGAATGCGGGACGGGGTCCCAGCGGTACTGGCCGAGCGAAATCACGTCCGGATCGATGTTCGGGGCGCTCTTCCAGTAGGGCAGGTCGATCTTGGCGTATCGTCCGGAGTGCTTCACCGAAGGCCGGATGCGGTAACACCATGTCCGCTCGTTGCGATGCTGCGGGGCGGTGAACGCCGTCCCGGACAACTGCTCGCCATACAGACCGTAATTGCACTTCTGCGGACTGTTCATGCCCTGCGGCAGGGCGCCCGGAAGCGCTTCCGTCTCGAAGTCGTTGCCGAAGCCGGGCATGTATCCGGTCCGGGCGGCGGCGTCGTCGGGCGCGACGACCATGCCGGAGGCGGGGGACTGTCGGTTCATCATCGCTCCGCGCTTTCCTGAACCAGGCCGCAGGATCGGCGGATTTCGGATCAGGTCAAGCCGGGGCGGCGGGGCCGCGCTTCAATCGGCGAGCGGCACCACCGCGGTCGCGTCCCAATGGAGGCGCACGGGGTCCTCCCAGACGATGCTCTGGCGCCCGAGCCGGGTCCGGTTGGCGCGCGCGACGCGGGCGATCGACCCGTTGGCGAGCCGCACATGGTAGATCGACATGTCGCCGAGATAGGCGATGTCCTCGACCACGCCGTCGAGCGCGTTCGCGTCATGCGGCGGATCGTTCTCGGGCTTCTCGATCACGAGCTTCTCGGGGCGCAGCGCGACCGATATGGCGTCGCCGCGCGCGGCCGAGAGCGCGCGCGACGCCTTCACCGGCGTCTCCACGTCCGGAATCCGGATGAGGCCCTCGGCCGGGTCCTCGACGCGCCCTTCGAGGATGTTCACGTCGCCGATGAACTCCGCCACGTAGCGGCTCACCGGGGCCTCGTAGATCTCCCGCGGCTCGCCGAGCTGGGCGATCCGGCCCTCGCGCATCACGGCGATGCGGGTGGCGAGGGTCATCGCCTCCTCCTGATCGTGGGTGACGATCACGAAGGTCAGCCCGAGGCTCTCCTGGATGTTGACCAGTTCGAACTGCGTCTCCTCGCGGAGCTTCTTGTCGAGCGCGCCGAGCGGCTCGTCGAGCAGCAGGAGCTTCGGCTTCTTGGCGAGCGCCCGGGCCAGCGCCACGCGCTGGCGCTGGCCGCCGGAGAGCTGGTTCGGCTTGCGGTCGGCGAAGCGCTCGAGCTTCACGAGCGCGAGCATCTCCTGCGTCCGCGCCTCGATCTCGCCCTTCGCGAGACCGTCCATCTCGAGCCCGAAGCCGATGTTCTTCGCCACGGTCATGTGCGGGAACAGCGCGTAGGACTGGAACATCATGTTCACGGGCCGCTCATAGGGCGGGATCGGCGTGAGATCCTTTCCCTCCAGCTCGATGCGCCCCGAACTCGGGGTCTCGAAGCCCGCCAGCATCCGCAGCAGCGTGGACTTGCCGCATCCGGAGGGGCCGAGCAGCGCGAAGAATTCGCGCGCGTAGATATCCACGGTGACGTGGTCCACCGCGCGCGCATCGTCGAAGTCCTTCACGACGTCGACGAGACGCAGATGGGGAACCGCGTCGGGATCCTTCCACGGCGCGAAGTCGGAGCCGCTCGCGGCGCGGGCGCCCTCGGGCATCGGCGTATTCCTCGAGGAGAAGGCCGGCCCCATGAGCGGGGCCGGCCGGGTCGAGTCAGGAGCCGGTCTTCACGCGCGTCCAGGCGCGCGTCACGACGCGCTGGGTGCGCGGATCGTAGGGCGTCACGACATAGAGCCGCTCGGTCGCCGCTTCCGACGGATAGATCGCGGGATCATTGATGACGTCTTCGTTCAGCAGCGACTTCGACGCCTCGTTGCCGTTGGCGTAGTAGACGTAGTTCGAAGCGGCCGCGATCACGTCGGCCCGCATGATGAAGTTCAGGAACGTGTGGGCGTTCTCCGGGTTCGGCGCGTCGGTCGGGATCGCCATCTGGTCGAACCACATCAGCGCGCCCTCCTGCGGGATCGCGTATTCGACGACGACGCCGTTGTCGGCTTCGGCCGCACGGTCGCGCGCCTGCAGCACATCGCCCGACCAGCCGACGGCGAGGCAGATGTCGCCGTTCGCGAGCGCGTTGATGTACTCCGAGGAGTGGAACTTCTGGATATGGGGGCGGATGGTCTCGAGCAGCGCCGCGGCCTCCTCGATCTCGGCCGCGTCCTTGCTGTCGCCGTCATAGCCCAGATAGTTGAGCGCGGCCGGGATCATCTCGGTCGGCGCGTCGAGCACGTGGACGCCGCAGTCCTCGAACTGCGCGATCGTCTCGGGGTCGAAGATCACATCCCAGCTCTCGATCTCCGAGACCCCGAGCCGTTCCTCGACCGCGGCCACGTTGTAGCCGATCCCGGTCGTGCCCCACATGTAGTTGATCGAGTATTCGTTCCCGGGGTCGTACTTCGCGGTGCGCTCCTCGATCGCGTCCCACATGTTGTCGAGATTCGGGAGTTTCGACTTGTCGAGCTGCTGGAACACGCCCGCCTGGATCTGGCGCTGCAGGAAGGTTCCGGTCGGGACCACCACGTCGTAGCCGGTGGACCCGGCCAGAAGCTTGGTCTCGAGCACCTCGTTGGAGTCGAACACGTCGTAGACGATTTCGATTCCCGTCTCCTCGGTGAACTGCTCCAGCACCGACTCGTCGATGTAGTCGGACCAGTTGTAGACGTTGACGACCTCTTGCGCGCCCGCGGGCGCGGCGAGGGCCAGCGCGCCGAGGGCGGCGGCGAGGCGGCGTGCGTCGGCCATGGTTCTCTCCCTGTCGATCAAGGCGACTTGTCTGGGCGGAGACTATCGGTTTCGCTGCGTTGCGCAATGTCCGCGCGGAGCGCCGCCGATGCAGGGTCCCTACCATTCCGATCTCTACGACACGGCCCGCGCGGCGCCGAGCTGGTGGGAGCGGACAGCCGCGCCGCCGCCTGCGCGCCCCGCGCTTGAAGGCGATATCGAAACCGAGATCGCGATCATCGGCGGCGGCTACGCCGGCCTCTCTTGCGCCGAGGCTCTCGGCGCGCGCGGGATCGGCGCGGTGGTGCTGGACGCGGGGGAGATCGGGTGGGGAGCCTCTGGCCGGAACGGTGGGATCGTCGGACTCGGTTCCGACAAGCTCGGGGCGACCGAGATCGCGCGGCGCTGGGGCGAGGCGGAGACGCGCGCCTATTTCGGCGCCTATGTCGACAACGCGCGGCGCATCCGCACCTTCTGCGAGGCCGAAGGCGTCGAGACTCAGGGCGCTCACGAAGCCTTCGTCGCGCAGACGCGCGGCGCGCTCGACGGATTGCGCTCCGAGGCGGAGGTGTCGGCGCGGTTCGGTTTGGAGGTCGAGACGCTGTCGCGCGAAGCCTACGCGGAACGCGGCTTCGAGGGGCCCGAACAGCATGGCGCGGTGCTGGTGCGGCCAGGCTTCGGGGTGCACCCGCTTCAACTCGCCCGGGCCCGGGCGGCGTCCGCCGAGCGCGCTGGAGCGCGCCTGTTTCCGCGGAGCGAGGCGGTGGCGTGGCGTCGCGAAGGACGCCGGCATCTTCTGGAGTGTTCGCAGGGCGCGATTCGCGCGGACCGCGTTCTGCTGGCGGCGAACGGCTTCATGCAGGATCGCCTCCACCCCGCCTTCGCCGCGCGGGCCATGCCGGTCCTCTCGATGATCGGCGTGACGCGGCCGCTGACCACGGCCGAGCGCGACGCCCATCGGTGGCGCGAGGACGGCGTGCTCTGCTCGGCGCGGCGCATGCTCTACTACTTCAGAATGCTGCCGCAGGGCCGGTTGCTGTTCGGGATGCGCGGAGACCTGTCCGGGTCCGAGGCGTCGGCGGGGCGGCTCGCCGACCGTCTGCGGGCGCATCTTGGACAGGCCTTTCCGCACTGGCGCGACATCCCCCTCGAGCATTTCTGGCGCGGCCCGGTCTGCATGACGCGGGCTCTGCGCCCGTCGATCGGGCTGTTGCCGGACGATCCGAGCGTCGCCTTCGCCTTCGGCTGGCACGGGTCGGGCGTCAACGGGGCGACGCTCGGCGGACGACTCGCGGCGGGCCTGCTCGCAGGGGACAACCGCGAAACGACGCCCGCGCCGATGCGGGGTCTGCCGCCGAGGATACCCGCGCCGGGCCTGCGCAAGGTCTGGCTCGGCGCGTGGCTCGCCGCCTATCGCGTCCGCGACCGGCTGGACGACCTTCGCGGCGCGCGCGCCCAATGAGGTCTCGGCCTCCCCGGCGCCGCGCCTCAGGCCGCGAACCGCTTCAGAACGGGTAGAGCAGCGCGATCGCGCCGAGGGCCGTCGCCAGCGCCGCCGCCTGCAACGGCAGGCCCACCTTCAGGAAATCCGAGAAGCGATAGCCGCCCGGTCCCAGAACCAGCGTGTTTACCGGCGAGGCGACCGGCGTGGAGAACGCCGTCGAAGCCGCCACCGCCACGCCGAGCAGCATCGGATGCGGATCGACGCCGAGCCGCGCGGCGCTCGCGAACGCCACCGGCGCGATCAGCACCGTCGTCGCCGTGTTGGAGATCACCTGGCTCAAGGCGGAGGTCAGCGCCATCAGCGCCGCCGTCAGCGCGAGCGGACCGGCCTCGCCAAGCGCGCCGAGAAGTTGCTCGACGATGAGCGCGAGCCCACCCGATTTCTCGAGAGCCGTCGCGGTCGGGATCATGCCGGCGATCAGCACGATGCTCTGCCAGTTCACCGCGCGATAGGCCTCCGGCATGGTCAGGCACCGCGTGAGCACCAGCGCCAACGCTGCGCAAAGCACGACGATGACGCTCGGCGCCAGCTGGAGCGTGAGCGCCGCGAGCATCGCCGCGACGATCGCGAGCGCAGCAGGGGCCTTCTCCCGCGCCGGAGGGTCGGGGTCGAACTCCAGCGGCAGCCGCAGCACGATCAGATCGTCCTGACCGCCGGCCAGCGCGCGGATGCGCTCCCAGTCCCCCGCCAGCAGCAGCACGTCGCCGCCCCGCAGCCGCGCATCGTCGGGCGCCGCGCGCATCGTCTCGCCGCGGCGGGAGAGCGAGAGCACGGTCAGACCGAACCTTTCGTGGAGATCCGCGTCCGCGAGCGCGCGGCCCGCAAGTTCGGAATCCGGTTTGAGAACCGTCTCGACCACGCCGAACCCGTCGCGCGCGGCGCCGTCGATCCGAAGCGGGCCGTCGATCGGCGCGAGCCCCAGCGCGCCGGTCGCCGGTCCGCCGCCGTCGTGCGTCCACGCCACAAGCACGTCGCCGGCCGCGATCACGCTGGCCTCCCGCACGGCGACCGCGCCGCGTCCGTTCTCACGCTCCAACGCAAGGGCGGTCGCGCCGATGCGCTCCGCGATCCGAGACTCTCCCAAAGTGCGCCCGTCCGCCGGCGAGCCTGGCTCGACGCGCAGACGCGCGACGCCGCGGTCGAGTTCATGGGCGGCCAGGAGCGCGGCGACGTCCGGAGCGCGGCGCGTGGGCGCGGCGCGCGCGGTTCTCGACCCGAGAAGACGGGATCCGAGCGTCGCCAGCAGCGTGGCGCAGACGACGAACACCGCCAGCCCCACCGGCGTGAAGGCGAAGAAGCCGAACGGCGTCGCGCCCCCGTCGCGCAGCGCGGCGTTGACGATCAGGTTCGGCGGCGTGCCGATCAGCGTCAGCATGCCCCCGATCAACGAGGCGAAGGCCAGCGGCATCAGGAGCCGCCCAGGCGCGACGCCGGTCCGTCGCGCGAGATCGAGCGCGATGGGGATGAAGACGGCGACCGCGCCGGTCGAGGACATGAACGCCGAGAGCAGCGCGACCGCCGCCATCATCAGCAGCAGGAGCCGCTGCGGGTTCCCGCCGCCCTTGTCAGCGATCCAGGCGCCCACCGCGCCCGCGACGCCTGTTCTCGAAAGCGCCGCCCCGACGAGGAAAAGCGCCGCGATCAGAACAGTCACCGGCGCGCCGAAGCCCGCCAGCGCCTCGTCGGGGCTCAGCGCGCCCGCCAGCACGAGCGCGACCACCGCGCCGATCGCGACGACGTCCATGCGGATGCGGTCGCTGACGAAAAGGACGACGAGGACGCCGAGGATGGCGAATACGGTCAGCGCGTCACCGCTCTCCGTCACGCCGACCGTTCCCACCCAGGACGTCGTGCGGCGATCGAAGCCTGAACCCGGACGGGCTCCGCCATCGAGACCTCCATGCTGAGGACCGTCGGAGTATAGCCGCCCCTGCTAGCGGCGAAAGCGGTCCGCTCACCCGTCGGGAAGGTTGTCGGCGACGAAAGCGCCGCGGTCGCCGCGCGGGCGCGGTGGACCGACCGTCGTGTCGGCCTGCGTCTCGAGTTCGAGTTCGGCGTTCAGCGTCGCGCCGAGGAGCGCCGCGTTCGCGCTGACCCAGAACCACATCAGCAGCGCCGCCACCGCGCCAAGGGCCCCGTATGTCTCGTTGTAGTTTCCGAAACGCGCCAGATAGATCGAGAACAGCACCGAGCCGATCAGCCACACGACGATCCCCGCGACCGCGCCCGGGGCCACCCAGAGCGGTCGCGCGTTGCGCCTCGGCGGCGCGTATCGATAGAGCGCCCCGAGGCCGAACGCCGCGGCCGCCAGCCCGATCGGCCAGCGGGCCAGTCCGCCGATCGTCTCGACGGTCGCTCCAAGGGGAAGCAGCCCGAACAGCGCCGGAGCCACGACCACTGCGCCGAGCGCCACGACGCCGAGCAGCATGAGGACCAGCGTCAGCAGGTAGGTCGCGGCCATGTCGCGGAAGAAGCCCCGGCTCTCCGGCTGACGGTAGGCGAGGGCGACGCCTGTCATCAGCGCGCGGACTCCGGTTCGGGCCGAAAAGACCGCCAGGGCGACGGCCCCGAGCGAGGCCCAGCCGAGCGCCGTTCGCCCCGCGCTCCGCAGCGACTCCGCCTGATCGGCGATCAGACCGTAGGCCGCCGGCGGCGCCACTTCGTCCAGCGCTTCGAGATGGCGCGCGATGTCGGCCGGATCGGCGAACAGGCCATAGAGCGCGCCGAGCGCCGCGAGCGCCGGCGCCAGAGCGAGCAGAGAGTAGAAGGCGCAGCCGGCCGCGATCAGGCTGAGCTTCTCTCGTCCGAAGGTGTCGATGACTCGCCGTCCCGCGCTCATCCAGCCGCGCCAGCCGAGGCGCATCGGGGAAGGCGCATGTCTCGCATCCTGTGTCGCGAAGGTCATGGGCTATCGGTCTCCTCGGGGTCGCGTTCGGCCATGCCGGCGCGCGGCAGCTCGGCGCGGATCTGGCCCCACACCAGCAACGTGAACAACGCCGATCCGCCGATGACGTTGCCGATCAACGCCGGCAGAGCGAAGTCGCGCGCAGCCGGGACGAGTCCCATCTTTCCGTCGAAGACGAGCAGCGCCGCCTCGACCGAACCCGCGACCACATGCGTCATGTCCGCCAGCGCGATCAGATAGGTCAGCGCGACGATGATGAGCGCCCAGCCGGCCCCGGCGGACGGCCCGATCCAGACCAGCGCCGCGATCAGCCAGCCGGCGGGGACGCCCCGGACCAGCGTTCCCTCGAAGCCGTAACCCGTCGCCTTGGCGGAGATGGCGCGCATCGCGTCGAGCGTCTCAGGCGGCAATGCGCCGGAGCGCAATGCGAAGAGCGCGAACAACGCCGCGCCGCCGATGTTGGCGAGGAGCACGACGCTCCAGATCTTCACCAGACCGAGCCACATCGCCCGGCTGCGCTGGATCAGCAGCGAGGCGACAGGCGTGATCGTGTTTTCGGTGAAAAGCTGCATCTGGCCGAGGATCACGATGAGAAACCCGACCGAGTAGCCGAGATTTTCGATCAACGGCCGCCACGGCGCATCCGGCAGGAAGCGGCGGAGCAAGCCCTCCGCGAGCACCGAAAAGCCGATCGCGAAGCCCGCGACGACACCGGACAGCGCAAGCGCAGAGACGGGCCGACGCGCTTCCAGCACGCCCTCGCGGCGGATGACCTCGAACACGACCGTCGGCCGCACGGCCGACTTCGACTCGATCTCCTCGAGTTCGCGCTCTCGAAAGGCGCCGCCGCTTTTCCGACGGCCTTCGTTTTGCGGTGCAAGCATGGTTCTTCTTGATAAGGGCGGGCGCGACCTCTTCTGCCCGACTCCGCATGACGCGTTGGCTCGTGGGTTAACGTGTTCCGGCGAGCTGGCTCAGGTTCCCGCACGCTGATGAGCGCCCTCAGCGGCGCGTAAGCGCGAAACTCACACGCCGCATCGTTAACCAGTGCCGGCGATACCGCCGTCGTTCACAGGCTTGAGCGCCTCTCGCGAACGCTCCAAGCAACCCTGCCGGTCCCGCATGCCGCACTTCTGAGCGCTCTACGCAGTAGGCGAACGCCGCAGTTTCGAATTGGTTGCAGCCGGAATTGCTGGAACCGGCGCGGACGCGCTCCGTTCCGCACTTGCATGGCCTATCCGTCGTTCACCGCCGACCGCTGTCCCTGGGTTCGTCTGACGAGTCCGGAGGACTCCGGCGGGCAACGGGTCGCGCTCATCCATGGGTTGATGGAGTCCAACGCGATGTGGGCGGCTGACGAGACAACAAACTGGTTGGCCGGCGCGGACGCGATCGCATTGCCCTTGCCCGGGCATCATCCTTGGACGATCGGGCCGAAGGCCGCTGAGACGTCGATGGCGGGAACGCAAGCCGCAGCGTCCCAAGCCGCGGCCATCGAGGACGCCTTCTCAGGCCGGCCCGCCCGCCTGATCGGGCATTCCGCCGGAGGGCTCGCAGCGCTGGACATCGCCCGCATCAGGCCGGATCTGGTGTCCGACATCGTGCTGTTCGGCGCCGTCGCCGACGGGCGACGCGACCGATCGCGCGATCGCCTCGCACGGCTGATCTCGGGGCCCAGGACCGGAAGGGTCGCCGCGGCCATCATGCTGCGGCTTTGGCTTGGCGACGCCGCCTGTTTCCATCGCGGTGTCCGGTCCGCTTGCGCAGGCGGCAAAGGCCGCCGCATGCCGCTGTCTGTTCGGGATGATCTGCGCCGAAGCGACCCAGAGGCGCTGAGGGGATGCGCGATCGCTGTGCTGGGGAGACGGCGCCGCGATCATGACGCAGTGTCCGCACCCACCCTGCTCGTGCTGGGCGCCAAGGACCCTGTCTCGCCTCCGGCGCATCAGCTTCGACTTCTCGGCGCATTGCCGCGCGCCCACGCGGTGGTCGTCGAGGCGGGGCACATGCCGAACCTTGAGCGGCCCGCGCTGTTTCAAGCGGCGATCCGAAGTTGGGGCGGCGCCGCCGCGCTCGGCTACGAGCCGCCGGTTCGAGCGGATGCGGGTGCTCGGGAACCCGCGGACAAATCATGCGCGCCGGTCGTCGCGTGACTTTCCAAAAGTCTCGGATTCCGACTTGGTGGTCGAGATGCGACCGGATTGCGCGCGCGGAATCGTTATGTCGCCTCACGCGCGGTCACCGTTTTCGACCCGCCTTCTTGGCTTCGACGTCAGCGCCGCCCGCTCCGCCCCCTCGGCCGGATGACGCCGGCGCTCAGCCGGCCGCCGCTTCCGCAGCAATTTCCGCGGCGCGCTTCCGTCCTCGCTCCGTCGCCGACTTCAATTGCCCGCAGGCGGCGAGGATGTCCTGCCCGCGCGGGGTTCGGATCGGCGAAGCGTAGCCCGCCCGGTTCACGATTTCGGCGAAGGCTTCGATCCGCTCCCAGGACGAGCGGCGATACGGCGCCCCGGGCCAGGCGTTGAACGGAATGAGGTTGATCTTCGCCGGCACGCCAGCGATCAGCTTCAGCAGACGCTTCGCGTCCGAGTCGCTGTCGTTCACCCCGTCAAGCATGACGTATTCGAAGGTCACGCGTTCCGCGTTGGACAGGCGCGGATAGGCGCGAATCGCCTCGAACAGTTGCGCGAGATCGTATTTCCGGTTGAGCGGTACGAGGATGTCGCGTTGCCCGTCGGTCGTCGCGTGAAGTGAGATCGCAAGCAGCGTTCCGGCTTCCGCGCCCCATCGTGGGATCGCGGGAACGACGCCCGAGGTCGAGAGTGTGATCCGCCGTCGCGATAGAGCGAGCCCCTCGGCGTCCATCGCGACGAGCATGGCGTCGCGAACGCTGTCGAAATTATACAGCGGCTCGCCCATGCCCATCAGCACGATATTCGACAGCAGCCGTCCCTCTCGCGGACGCACGCCGGGGATGGGCCACTCGCCGAGATCGTCGCGGCAGACGAGGATCTGCCCGACGATCTCGGCCGCGGTCAGGTTGCGAACGAGCTTCTGCGTGCCGGTATGGCAGAACGGGCAGGTCAGCGTGCATCCGACCTGGGATGAGACGCAGAGCGTGCCGCGGTCCTCTTCCGGAATGTAGACGGCTTCGAGTTCATGCCCGCCCGCGACCCGCAGAAGGTACTTCCGGGTGCCGTCTTCCGAAACCTGGCGGGTCACGATCTCGGGGCGCGCGAAGTCGAACGTCGCTCCGAGGAAGCGGCGGAAGTCCTTTGAAAGGTCGGACATCGCCGAAGGATCCGTCTCCCCGCGCCGATACAGCCAGCCCCAGAGTTGGCGAGCCCGCATCCGCGCTTCCTTCGTCCCGACGCCATGTTCGACCAGGACGGCCTCAAGAGCCGGTCGGGTCAATCCGACGAGGCTCGACCGCGCCGGTCGCGGCGCCGCCTTGATCGGCAGCACCTCGGGCTGAAGCGGCTGGGAAGCGGTCATGTCGTCTCCAGTCGGGGCTTAGGCGCTCGCGTCACTCGGCGCAGCGGGCGCGTGCGGTCTCAAGCGCGTCCGTGAAACCGAGCAGCGAGAAGGTGTCGATCGTTGTCGTCCCGCGGGTCGAGACGCCCGTCACCTGCGCTTCGATGCCACGGCGCATGGCCGCCACCATGGCGTCGTCGCGATCCGCGTTCTCAAGCCATGCGCTTTCGCCCTCGGAGAACATTTCGAACTCCGAGCCGCCGATCT
>AACY020554849.1_pt1 | contig 16250 bp, 18 predicted proteins | sample 267378 | NCBI WGS metagenome assembly AACY02 (sample SAMN02954345, study PRJNA13694) | marine metagenome | biome: aquatic; feature: ocean; material: water; isolation source: isolated as part of a large dataset composed predominantly from surface... | reverse complement strand
TTGTATTATCGCAGCATAATTCTGCTCACCTACAGGTAAAAAGACACCATCCTTTTTCTTTGTAGTTAGTGTGAGCATCGCAAATCCGCCTAAATTAAAGAGGATCATCTGGGATTTACCAGAACGCTCTTTTCCTATTCTTACTGCCTGAAAATATTGCATTGTGTACCACAGTCGTGATGAGAATTTAATTGCTAACATTTATGACTAGTTTTTTTATATCTATAATTATTGAATTCCAAAATCCTCATTGGAATAATTATTTGCGTACTTGGAGCAGCAATAGGTGTAATTGCTTTATCAGGCTCTCAAATCTTCAATGATGTTACTCAAGGCGGGATAGGAAAAATATCTCAGGAACCAGTAACTGTAAAACCTATTCAAATCGAGCTTGCAAAACTGGAAGTTCTATCAGTAACCAATGAAGAAGCAATAATCAAAGTTGACTTTAAGATTACTAATCCAAATTTCAAGTCAGTAATGCTTCAAGTTATCAAATTCAATCTTTATGCAGGTGACAAACGTGTAACAATAGCACAAATTGGTGATAGACCAGAAGGTGCAATTGAGGGCTCTAATTATTACACAATTCTCAACACCGCACCACAAATCATAGGAGATAAGATTACCATCAAGAATTCCGGTAATGATCCAGAGTTCTGGTCTGCACTTGAAAATAACACAGTTCAATGGAGAATAGACGGTGAGGCAAACTTTAACCTCAGTTCCATGACATCTGGCCATGAAAATATTGTTTCGTTCCAGTTTGCACCATAACTTCTCTGCAAAAATTGATGATTTTTAATCGGTTTAGTATAGTATCATAAAATTGATAAATTATGATATTTTGTAATAATGAAAAAATTTTTGGCAAAGTTATATAAGATTTGAGTTCAGAAATTTATCAAATGGCAGAAGCAAGTCTAGCAGCTTATGGCTCCGCAATAGGTGTCTTTATTGCATTTGCAGTTGTCTTGTTCGCACTTCGCGGCAAAGGACACAAAGAGTCACTAGAATAAGATCACTAGATCTTTTTTACTTATTTTTAGAACCAAACAATTCGTGAATTGATATCTGCTTTCCCTCACGCTTCTTGATGAAACATCTTTCATAATACTGGCAATTTGTACATTCAATTGATGGTTCTAAAATTGGGATCTTCTTATCAGATATAAGATTAGAATAGACGCGTACTCGTCTAATTAGCTCTTCAAACATTTTCTTTTCTCGATACAATGCAAAAGAAGTTTCCTTTCCCTCACCGGTCAAATAGATTATGACGCCTTCAGTTTTGTTAAAAATCCACATGCAACCATTAAGATACAAAACGTCAGAGGCAATTGGGTTCTCTGGTGCCTCACTTACGGTCTTGAATATTACTACAACATCATCTACTATCATGTCGGCCTGACCCTTCAGCTTTATCTGGTCTATAGGAAATTCGCCTAACTTTGAACCGTATGGTAGCTTACGAATAAGACCACCCAGAACATGACTGAATTCCTTTCCAGTTGTTTCGACCGAATCAAATCTATCAAAATACGATCTTCTCATACATTTTGTAATTTCATGTAAAAAAATCTCCTTGTTATCATTAACATCTGCAATCTGGATTTTAGTCTCTCTAGTTAACGCATCTAGTGCGGAATTGATAGTTACTCTATAGTCTTTGTCGCCCATCATATCAAATTCAACTCAATATTGAAGTGAGCTTTTTAGAAATTCTTTCAGAAAATGCAAGTGTAACAAAGTGGAAGCCAAATCCCACGACAGCCCCAGCAAGTAAGTTTCCAGTACCAAAGTAAATTCCTAAAAATAGCCCCAAAGCTGGAATTGTCAGAACAAGTGCCAAAAAAGTACTAACCCAAACTGTATTGACTAGTGTTTCTCCGCTAATATCTGACTTTTTTTTGTGTAATCTAATCAATGGCTAATTTTTTGGACTCTTTCAATATATAGCTTGAAAAAAGACTATTCCTGTTCGATTATAAGACGAGACATAGTTGTTTGAGGGTCAATTTTCTGTTCAACTGCAAATGCAATAGCTGCAATATTTCTGACCTCATATGATGTAAGTTTTGTAATTCCGACAATGGTAGAGAACCTGAACATCTTCGTAAAAGAGCGATTAACTGCACGAAAAATAGCCATTTCAAAATTATGCTCTAGTTCTGATACCGCATCTAGTTCGTTTTCAGTCTGTGGAATCAAATCTCGATATCTGCTAGATGCGAGCTCATCCATGACGCCTCTAACAGAATCCGATGAAATCATTTTTCCTAAGAGATCCCTTGGAACTGATGATGTATGAGTGACAATGAGATCCTTAATTTGCTCTTCATCAATATTCCAAAACTTGCCTCGAAGAATACTCATTACATTGTAAAAATCAATATCCATTCCAACTAGCTTTACGAGATCTTTGTCGTGAGAGCTCTTAATTGCCTTACCTAGCTGCTTGTACAAAATTTTATCCAAAAAGACATCAAATACCTGGATGTTCTTTTTATCATTGTAAATTGTAACTGCCTTGGCAGTTTCTTCACCAAACTCTATGGTAGCGAGACTGGCAACAGCTTCTTCCAGATCTTTTGCAACCAAGGATTTGACTACGACATCTCTTTGCTTGATTAGCTCTTCTGCATGCAAGTTAAGGTACGGCTCTATTTGCTCCTGTGTCTTGCCTAATGCCTTTCCTTTGAGAATCATTTTGAGGTTGGAAATTATAAATTTCAAATAGTATGCATCCAAAATATCCGAGTCGCCGGCAGTCTTGGCAATAGAATAATGAATATCGGCCAGCTTACTTCGTAATGCGGATTCAATTGTCGCAGCCGTATAGGGCTTTACTACCTTTGCAACAGAGTCAGCATACTTTGTATTCTTTATTCTCGTAATTAGCTCATCTAGATCTCTTGATTCTGCCAAAGTCTGAAGTTCTGCTTTAGATAGAAGCTTGCCCCTCTGACTAAACGACTTTACCGTGGCAAATACTCGCTGTGATCTTCCGGAACCCATGATCTCTGAGCGTCTTTTTAGCGGATTTTAATGTTTGGGGGTAAATTTTTTGAAAATCTTGACTTTCATTATACCCCTTGGAGAAATGACAAAGTTCTTTCTTTTTCTTGCTTTGACATGCTGACAAAAGACTCTAGAAACTCTTTTTGTATTGAGATTGACTCTTCGGAGAACTGTAAGAATTTGGATTTCTCTAAAGGAAGAAGATCAGTTAATCCACCGTCACAAAATGCCTTGACATAATTCCGGAACATGTAATACGCAAAGCTTGGGACGAATTTTGATAGAATCCTGATCTCTTCTCCGAATTCGTCAGAGATTTTAGCTGTCTTGATAAATGACTCTAGAATTTTTTCCCTATCGGTTAACTCATCAAGGGAAATGGCTACCAATTGTCCTTTGAGAGTCAGTTGATAAAATGGAATTCCCTTTTCTTGTAATGCTTTTGGGCCTCTGCGTAAAGGAAGACGACCTGCTTCCTCTACTATCTCTAAAGGAATCAGAATTTCGTCTAAATCCCGAAATATGCCAGAATAGATGTTCTTCCAAACAGTATTGTTTTTCTGTGCAATTTTCTGGGCGATTGCTGTCCTTGTCATATCCGTAGGGTTATTTTGAGTTGCTAGAGTGATGATAATCGAACGCTGTCTTACTGCCTCGCCTGTAAGCTCTTCCTTTTTTGTTTTGAATGTTTCAAAAATGGCAAGCCTAGCACTCATGACTGTACCTCATAACATAATTTTTCAAATTTATGATATTATCTTTAAATTAAGATATTTAACAATTTATCTATTTTTGGCCTAAAACATCTCAATGCTTAAATAATTTTCATCGTTGGAAACCTGCAATGAATAACAGGAATCACAAGTATGCTCTATTACTTGTGGTAGCAGTTGCCGCAACCTCGACAGGCGTACTGTCAGCAGCTTATGCACAACAAGTCGATGACGGCATGAGCGGATACATAACTAGTGGAACCGGTATTGATACTGGTAACCCAGCAGAGTGCTGGTATGAAACAGCACCTGGATCTGGTAGTTATGCACCGTGCATGATCGACACCGGTGATACCGCATGGATGTTAGTTGCAACCTCTTTGGTCTTATTCATGACCCCAGGTGTTGCATTCTTCTACGGCGGGTTGGCAAGATCTAAGAACATGGTAAACGTACTAGGTATGACTCTAGTTGTAATGGGTCTAATCTCAGTACAATGGGTTCTATGGGGATACTCTCTGGCATTTGGTCCAGTGAACAATGACGCAAACTTGTTCATGGGTTCACTAGATTATGTAGGATTCAACAAAGTATCTCATGTTGCACCTCTTGGTACACCAGCAAAGTGTACTGATCAAGTCTACTATACTCTAAGATCACCTTATGTTGTAAGTGAGGATGTAAAATGTAGCGCAATTTGGCCTGGAACAATTCCGCACCAACTCTTTGCGATGTTCCAAGCAACCTTCGCTATCATCACACCAGCACTAATCATAGGCGGCATTATTGACAGAATAAAGTTCAGCGCATTTGTGGTCTTTATCTTACTGTGGGCAACCTTCGTCTACGATCCAGTAGCACACTGGGTATGGGGCGGTGGTTACATGTTCGCAGGCAAGCTAGATCTTAATCCTGACCTAAAGCCGTCATTCCCACTTGACTTTGCGGGTGGTACTGTAGTTCACATCACTTCTGGATTCTCCGCTCTTGCTGGAGCTCTAGTTTTAGGAAGACGACTTGGATATGGCAAGGTTCCAATGGAACCACATAACATTCCAATGGTAGTCCTTGGAACAGGCATGCTCTGGTTTGGTTGGTTCGGATTCAACGCAGGAAGTGAAGTAGCAGCAGACGGAGTTGCAACATCAGCATGGGTTGTAACAAACACCGCAACAGGTATGGCAGCACTAACATGGATGCTAATGGCTTGGGCTCATACAGGCAAGCCTAGCGTTGTTGGTACAGCCTCAGGTGCAGTTGCAGGCCTAGTCACTATCACACCAGCATCTGGTTTCGTCGGACCGATGGCAGCATTGATCATTGGTATCGCAGCAGGAACTGTTTGCTATGGCTGTGTTTCATTCAAGAACTCTCGCAAATGGGACGATGCACTCGACGTTTGGGGAGTACACGGAATGGGTGGTTTCACAGGTGCAGTTTTGACCGGAACCCTAGCTAGCCCACACATATGGGATACAGGTAACGGAATTGGTGCATGGACTGGAACACCGGAAGGCTATGAGCAACAAGCTCTCAACATAATTGGCGCACTAATATCAGTAGGTTATGCATTTGGCATAACCATCGTCATCCTAAAAGTAATGGATGCGGTGTGGCCAGGCGGAATCAGAGTCACTCCTAAAGAAGAAGAAATAGGACTTGATTTAGCCCAACACGGTGAACGAGCATACGTAAACGAGTAAAATCTCAAAACCTCTCTTTTCCTTTTGTTTTTTCAAAATAGATTTAATGGATATTGTATTCTGTGAGTTGTGTTACTGTCCACTTTAGAACTAAAAAAAGAACTACAAAATCCAAATCTTGTGATAATTGATTCGCGCTCATTCAAGGATTATTCGGCCGGACATATTCCAGGTGCAGTAAACTTGGACCTTTTTGCATATCATTGGTTTGATACTACTCCTCAAGGAATGCAAATATTCAACGAGCAAACAAAACAGCTATTCTCCTATGTAGGTATTACTGAGAAAAAAAAAGTTGTCTTTTATGATGATGTTTCCGGCATGCTTGCTGCACGAGGAGTATGGATGCTGATGTATTTTTCACACAAAGATGTCTACATGCTTGATGGAGGCCTGAAAAAATGGCAAAAAGATGGATTTGAAATACAAACTCAAACAAATGGATTCTCACCAGCACATTTTGATGGTAAACCAAATCCGGAAATTTTTGCAGATCACACTTATGTCGAACAAAATATCGGAAAAGCAGTTTTAGTGGACGCAAGAACAAAAGAGGAATTTACTGGAACAGTAATCCGCGGCGCAAGGCGTGGACATATTCCAAGTGCCATAAATGTTGATTATGCGGCAAATATTTCTGAAAACGGTACAATCAAAGAAGATAGCCAACTATCTGAATTGTACAAAATCCCAAAAGACGCACAAATAATCACATATTGTCAGGGTGCATACAGAGCAGCCAATTCATTTTTGGTTCTAAGAAAATTGGGATATACAAAAATCAAAGTGTATTTGGGTTCTTGGGGCGAATGGTCAAACAGGTCGGAACTTCCAGTAGAATGATCTATTTTCTTTTCCAGACTATCTGGTTGTAGAGTAATTCTGGTACAACTTGTTTGAATGGTTGTGAACCACCATCGTACCACTTTGTAAAGAACTCGTATAAGTGCAATCTCAAGGACTGGATGTATACAATTAATCCTTCAATCATCATGATTCCCAAGTTTCCGCCAACAATTAGTGCTATACCACCAGGGGATGACCAACCTCCCATCGAGTTAAATGAATTATTTACTGTAAGCAATAATGCGGCATGCACCAGTAACATGATTCCAATTCTTGCATAACTAATTGTATGTGCAAGACACTCTACAGTCTTTCCTAGTAATACCTCCATGAGAACATTGGCTGCACTACCCCCATCTTCTGGGTGGTGTTTTGCATGCAAGATTCCTCCAACCATCATCGCACCAATGGAACCAATCACGACAACTGCCGCAATTCTTGTGACAATCCATACTCTGGCCCAATCTCCAAGGAAAACCGTAACCCATGGAACTACTTCAGTGTGAGCGCGAGAGTACATGTTCATGACATCATAGTTTGCACCAATTGCACACATCATGATTACAACAATTCCACCATAAAGTGTCAAGTTTGGAATTGCTTCCATGTAAGCAGTCAGCTTGTGACCTGACTTGTACAATTTTCTAATGTGCAAGACAAAGGCCAATACTAGGTGTATGATTCCAAGAAATATTGAGACTTTGAGAATGTTAATGACTTGTTCAAAGTTTAATTCTGCTACACTTAGAATTCCAACTAGCCATGATATGGAATGCAATGGACCACCCTCCTCTAGAAGGCCCTTGAATGGACTTAGATGATCAAGATGAAAACCAAATGCTTCTCCTGCACCTACTCCTGCAATGGCAGCTGATGCTCCTGAAATTGCAATAAGCATTCCCCACTTTGATAAAACTCCCTGTCCCTTCATTTTGAATAGAAAACCCATCAGCATTAACAATAGACCATGTCCTGCATCTGCAAACATTATTCCGTAAAATATTGGCCACATGATCGAAATCAGTGGAGTCGGATCGACTTCCTTTCTCTTTGGAATTCCCTGGCTTTGAGTGATTACCTCGAAAGTCTTAACCCATCTTGGGTTCTGAAATAGAGTAGGTGTAGCTTGAATTATTTTTGGATCACTAATATCTTCAGTAACTGACATCCATTGTTTCGTGACTTCTTTGAATTTGCCTTCCATGGTTCTTGGAATGTAGCCTTGGATTGCGGCAAATCTCCTAGTTCCAGCTGGCTTGCGCAAAGTCTCTAGGATCTCCTTGGCAATTCTTGCCTTCTCATGTAATGACAGCAAGTCTCTTCTACTCTTTACCTTGATTGCAGCAATCTGTTTCTCAAGGGCAGCAATTTTCTTTTCTAGTTCCTTGATTTTACTCTCTGCTAAAGAATATGCTTGACTTGGAATTTGAGGTAATGCACTAGGAATTGTAAATGGATTTGTGTTAAAGCTTCTAAAAACGCGTAATACCTTGTCAGTATCCTCTAGAGTGGAGATTGCAATGACTCCAGAATTGTCTTTGCTTGCAAGATCATATTTGTATAAAGTAATTCCATCAAGAGATTTGGAAATTTCGTTATAGTCAGATGATTCGATTATGAACAAATTTGTGTTAAAGTACTTCATTGTGCCTAGGCCGGACATGTCCACATTTAGATTCCTGAGAACTTGTAATGTTTCCTTCAGTGTGGTATATTCTGTTAGGGATTTTGTAAGCTCTGCATGTTCTTCAATGATGGTTCTTGGCGAATCAATTACATCTGGACTAGACTTTTCCAAATCGCTTATTAGATTTTCAATCTCGTCTAATTCGTATTCTTTCTTTTTGATTACTGTTCCCTTGAATAGAATCTCTAATATTCCGACTGTTGGGGGAATTTGCAATTCTTTGACAATGTCATCAACTGATTGGTAAATTTTTTGCGCTCTTAGTAAAAGGTCGTCTATTTCTGGTGTCACAAGATCATTTTCAGAGTCAATCTTGTGAAACCATTCAAATTCAGCCAAACGAGAAACAGCTTTAGGAGACTCGGATCTAGGTAAAATTACACTCCCTAAAATCAGATCGGCTACTACCAAGACACCTAGTTGCCACAAAAGTCGTTTATAATATCTTTCCAAGCAAGCAACTTACAAACATTAAAATCCGATTTATAGAAAGCCCGATTGTGTCTTCTGGACAAAATTTAGATAAAACAATCGACAAAGTCCTAACCGAAGCAGAATCTGAGATCGTAAAAAGTCTCAAAAAATCACTCTCGGAGGCACAAAATACTCTGGATTCTAACCAAAATGTACTAGATCAGGTTTATGAAAATATTATTGCCGAGGGCAAAAAGGAATCTGAAAAATTAGAAAAACAAATCACTGGCAACGCAGATCTGAGTGCTAGAAACTCGCAACTTGTTTTAGTTGAAGAGTCAGTTCAAAAAGTATTCCAAAAAGCGATTGAAAAAATCAAAGAATCAACTTCTGGAGCATCATATTCACAATTAATCACAAAATTAATTCAAGAATCAATTGATGTTTTAGGTACATCAAACATTGTAATTCAAACTAATAAAAAAGACAAAGACACTGTCAAGTCTGTAATTTCTAAATTCTCTGGTGCAACATTATCTGATGAAACAATTGATTGTCTTGGAGGAGTTTTGGCAAAAACAAAGGACGGTCTAACTAAATTTGATAATACTATCGATTCGAGAATCGATCGCATGAAGCCTTTAATAAGGAAGGATATCGCATCCAAATTCGGAAGGTAATAGGGAATGGTAGCAAAGGGTAGAATTGTTTGGGTTAGCGGTCCTGCAGTAAAAGCTGACGGCATGTCTGATGCTAAAATGTACGAGACAGTTTCTGTAGGAGATGCAAAATTAATTGGCGAAGTTATTCGTCTCACAGGCGATGTAGCATTCATTCAAGTTTACGAATCAACTAGTGGTCTCAAACCTGGTGAACCAGTTGTTGGTACAGGAAATCCACTGAGTGTTCTACTTGGTCCTGGCATCATAGGTCAAATTTATGATGGAATTCAGAGACCACTAAAAGATCTGGCTGAAAAATCTGGCTCTTTCATCGGAAGAGGAATCACTACAACACCTGTAGATATGACTAAAAAATACAAATTCACCCCAAAGGTCAAAGTTGGAGATACTGTACAACCAGGAAGCGTCATTGGTTCAGTACAAGAAACTGATCTAATTGAACACGGAATCATGGTTCCACCAGACCATGCAGGTGGCAAAATTACAAAAATTGTTAGCGAGGGCACTTATGATTTAGAAACTGAACTTGCAACCACAGATGGTAGCAAGACTCCAATCAAGATGTATCATTATTGGCCAGTACGAAAGCCAAGACCATACAAATCAAGATATGATCCAACCATTCCACTTTTGACCGGACAAAGAGTAATTGATACATTCTTCCCAATTGCAAAAGGAGGTACGGGTTCAATTCCAGGTGCATTTGGAACTGGAAAAACTGTAACACTCCACCAAATTGCCAAGTGGGCTGACTCTCAAGTTGTTGTATACATTGGATGTGGTGAAAGAGGAAACGAAATGACTGAAGTACTAGTTGAATTCCCACACCTAAAAGATCCTAGAACCGGAAAACCACTCATGGATAGAACAGTCCTTGTCGCAAATACTAGTAACATGCCAGTAGCTGCTAGAGAGGCTAGTATCTACACTGGAGTAACCATTGCTGAATATTACAGAGACATGGGCAAAGATGTAGTACTTGTAGCAGACTCTACTTCAAGATGGGCAGAGGCTCTAAGAGAAATGAGCGGACGTTTAGAAGAAATGCCTGCAGAAGAAGGCTATCCATCATATCTAGCATCAAGATTAGCAGAATTTTATGAAAGAGCGGGACGTGTACGAGCTCAGGGCAGTCCAGACAGAGATGGCTCTGTCACATTAATCGGTGCAGTCTCACCATCTGGTGGTGACTTTACAGAACCAGTGACTACCCATACCATGAGATTCATCAAGACTTTCTGGGCACTGGATGCAAAATTAGCATACTCTCGTCACTATCCTTCCATTAACTGGATGAATAGCTACTCAGGATATCTAGCAGACATTGGCAAGTGGTGGGGTGACAATGTTTCAAAAGATTGGTTTGAGCTAAGAAAAGAAGCATATGGAATCTTGCAAAGAGAAGATACTCTAAAAGAAATTGTAAGATTACTTGGTCCTGAAGCACTACCAGACGAAGAAAAATTGATTCTTGAAGTTGCTAGAATGTTAAAGATAGGAATCTTACAGCAAAACTCTTTTGATGATGTCGATACTTACTGCAGTCCACAAAAACAATTCAAATTATTGACATTATTGGTTGACTTTTACAGAAGAGGACAGGCTGCACTTCGTGATGGCGCATCACTATCAGATATTCGAGCAATGCCGGTAATTGCAACTCTTCTCAAAGCAAGAATGGAAGTAAAAGAAGACGAATTGGCCAAATTGGACTCGCTCTCTAACACCATTGAAACTGAATTCAAAAATATTTCTGGAGTAAAGGTATCGGCATGAGCTCACAAGGCGGAGTCCAGTATTCCAAAATTGCAGAAATTAAAGGTCCTCTAGTTGTAGTAGATGGCGTTGAAAGTGTTGCATTCGATGAGCTAGTAGAAATTCAGACAAACGACGGACAACGAAGACTAGGCAAAGTACTAGAGGTAGGAAACGGCAAAGCAATTGTTCAGGTATTCGAAGGAACAACAGGTCTATCAGTTTCTGGAACAAGCGCGAAATTTGTGGGCAAAGTAATGGAAATGCCAGTCTCTGAACAAGTTTTGGGCAGAGTTTTTGACGGATTGGGCAGACCAATTGATGGACTACCAGATCCAATTGCAGAGAAATTTATCGATATTAACGGCGAACCAATGAATCCAGAACAGAGAGAATACCCGAGAGATTTCATCCAAACAGGTGTATCAGTAATTGACGGAATGTTAACACTTGTCAGGGGCCAAAAACTTCCAATCTTTTCTGGTTCCGGTATGTCACACAACATCTTGGCAGCACAAATTGCTAGACAGGCAGCAGTTGTTGGAACATCTGATGAATTTGCAGTAGTCTTTGCAGCAATCGGAGTGCAATACTCTGAGGCAGAATACTTTAAGCGTAGTCTTGAAGAGTCCGGTGCACTAAAACGAAGTGTCTTGTTTTTGAATTTAGCAGACGATCCGGCTATTGAGAGAATCATCACACCAAGAGTGGCACTAACTGTAGCTGAATACCTGGCATATGATCTCGGAATGCACGTTCTAGTTATCCTAACAGATATGACAAACTATGCAGAGGCACTCAGAGAAATCAGTGCTGCAAGAGAAGAAGTTCCAGGAAGAAAAGGCTACCCTGGATATCTATACACTGATCTTTCTACAATATATGAGAGAGCAGGAAGACTAAGAGACAAAAAGGGCAGTGTAACCCAGATGCCAATTCTCACCATGCCTTCTGATGATATCACTCACCCGATCCCAGACCTTACTGGTTACATTACAGAAGGACAAATTGTACTTGGACGAGATCTTTTCAGACAGGGAGTCTATCCACCAGTGAACATTCTCATGAGCCTCTCTAGAATCATGAAGGACGGAATTGGCGAAGGCAGAACCAGAGGAGACCATCAAGAAATTTCTAATCAAAACTATGATGCCTATTCCAGATCACAAGAGGTCCGAGCATTGGCAGGAATTGTCGGCAAGGCAGGACTTACTGGCGTGGATCTCAAATATCTTGAAGTAGGTGATGGATTTGAAAAGGAATTCCTCACCCAAGGCATTGATGAGAACCGAACCATTGAAGAAACACTTGGACTGCAGTGGAAAGTTGTATCACTATTACCAAAGAACGAGCTAACCAAAGTTAAAGACAAGTTTATCGACCAATATTACAAGGAACGATAGCTAAATGTCTTTTGGACAAAACGTAGCAGCAACAAAAATCGAGTTGCTCAAGTACAAGCGTTCCAGCCAAGTCGCAGTAATGGTCCAAAAAATTCTCGATGACAAACGTAAAGTTTTGCTAAAAAACATTGAAGAAATGATCACCGAAGCAAACAAGGCTAGAGGAGGAATCTGGGAACCATTGCAGGATGTTTACAAGTCAGTTAACAATGCATACCTATCATTAGGTACTGCCACTGTTGATTCAGTTGCTCAGTCTACACCAGCAGTAATGGAAGTTGATACCAAAGTAAAGAGAATTGTAGACGTATCAATTCCTACCCTCAATGTAACTGAAAAAGATACAAAATCAATGCCTTATGGATTTGCAGATACAAATTCTTCAATTGATAGGGCATCAAAACAAATCAAGGAATTATTACCACGAATCTGTAAGGCTGCAGAGTACGAAAATTCCATTTTTGCACTAGCCAAGGCATTGGAAAAGACACAGAAATTACTAAATGCGCTAGAAAACGTCATTATTCCGCAATACCGACTCAGAATCAAGTTCATTTTATCTACACTGGAAGAAAGGGAACGGGAAGAATTCGCAAGACTAAAAAAAGTCAAGGCAGTAATGGAGAAGAAGAAGTAAATGGCAAAAGAAGAAATCAAGAAATTAGTCAAAGAATCTGTAGAAAAGCTAGATAAGCAATTCTCAGACGACGTTGCATCGATCAAAGATAATTTAGCTTCGTTCAAAAAGAAAACACTTTCAAAAATTTAATTTACAACGAGTGATGATTTAAATATGGAACGAATTGGAGCGTTAATGAAAATGAAACCAATCGCATACTTACTCTTTGCAACACTAGCAATATCTATTTCAGGATTAACTGGAGTTGCATTTGCAGCTGAAGGCGAAACAACACAATCATCTGGCGGTGACTACAAGTTACTCAGTGCAGCAATTGCATTTGGTGTAGCTGCATTTGGTGCAGGCATCGGTCTGGGCCAAGTAGGTGCTGCTGGATTAGCAGTTATCAGTGAGAATCCTGGACTTCAATCCAAGGTGTTCATTTTCGTAGGTATGGTCGAGTCAATCGCAATCTACGGAATCGTCATGATGTTCATCATCTTGGGACAATAAACCCCAAAAACTCTTTGTTTTAATTAATAATATTTTAGTTTGTTAACGTCTAAAATTCTTGCACAATATTTGCATTTTAAAACAAGTCCGGTTTTGTCAACTACTTCCATAACTGACTCGATGTCCTCTTTACTATTGGTGATGCAGTCAGGATTGGAACATCTAAAGATCTTTTCAATCTTGTTAGGAAGTGTAACGCGGCGCTTTTCAACTAGTTTGTAGTCCTTGATTATGTTAATTGTTGCCTTTGGTGATATTACTGCGAGTTTGTTAGTATCAGAGTCCTGAAGATATCTATTTTCCACCTTGATGATGTCTTTTTTGCTATATTTTCCGCTAGGAACATTGAGTGCGACTGTTATGACGTCTCCTTCCTGACCTGAGATGCCTATAGCCTCCAAGACCTTGAGACCCTTACCTCCCTCAATATGATCAATTACGGTGCCGTCCTTTATTCGACGAACCATCAGATTTGATTCCTGCATCAGAATACTTTGTATACTAACCAGTATATATCATTGAAAGTAATGAACGATTTTTATCAAAAAGACATCATATCTGTGCGTGATTTTGACAAGACAAAATTTGAGGCTGTATTTTCGGCAACTGATAAAATTCTAAAAATGGATCCAACTCAACGCAGAGAGATCGGTCGTGGAAAAACACTAGGATATCTTTTTTTTGAGCCAAGCACTAGAACTAGACTTAGTTTTCAGGCAGCCATCGCACTAATTGGTGGAACCTCACTTGGAATAGCTGATGTGTCTTCTTCATCCACAAAAAAAGGTGAAAGCCTAGCTGATACAATACGAATGATTTCAATTTACTCTGATGTTCTGGCATTGCGACACCCACTAGATGGTTCGAGCAGATTCGCATCAGAAATATCTGAAAAACCAGTTCTTAATGCAGGAAGTGGAACAGAAGAACATCCAACACAGGCAATTCAGGATCTATACACAATTAAAAAGGAAAAAAACAAAATTGATGGCCTAAAAATCGGCATTGTAGGGGATCTCAAGTATGGCAGGACTGTCTATTCTCTTTTGTATGCATTATCAAACTATGATGTAGATATTCGACTAATATCGCCAGAATCATTGAAAATAAGATCTGAATCCATCTATGAAGTAGAAAAAAAAGTATCACTGAAAGAATCTACGAACTTGGACGAGTTCATAGATGAGCTTGATGTTGTATATGTAACTAGAATACAAAAAGAGAGATTTCCAGACGAGGAAGAATATCAAAAGGTTCGCGGTAGCTACAAAATTGGACTCGATGTTGTACACAAGATGAAGGAAAATGCGATCATTCTACATCCACTACCTAGAGTAGATGAAATATCAACTGATGTTGATTCCACCAAGCAAGCAAAATACTTCAAGCAAGCTGAATATGGAAAATTCACAAGAGCAGCATTGCTTGGACTTGTCCTAAATGAATCTGGATTTTAGATAATTTATCGATAAACACTGCCAAACAAAAGACTTTTTCTAAATACTAATGTCGTTGTAATGGCCATACCCAGAACTAAAATCAAAAGTGGCCCAAATTCCGGAACAACAGAGATTGTAAATTCTGTACCCTGTCCTGTGCCGCGTAAATTATTGAATTGAATCGTAGTCTGTCCTTTCTGCGATTCCGTAAATGTATAATCAACATAGTCACCACCTATCTGGGCATTGGAAGATTTTTTGTAAAGCTCCTGTCCATTTTGCAAAATCACAAATTCATACGTGGTGTTTCTTAGGAGCTCTCCAGTCTTTCCATCCCTAAATGTAAAAATGAATTTTGTATTTTTGCCTGGCTCTATAGTTTCTGGTTCCCATGACATGTCGACCTGAAGTGATTCGCCTTTTGTCATTGCAACGACCGGAAAGACTATTTTTTGGCCAACTTTGAGCTCAAATTTCATATTTTCTGGATTTTCAACTCCTGCTGCCTTTTGTGCCTGTTTGAGATATCTCAAGGTATCCTGAGATAAGAGAAAATGAACAATACGCTCGTTTTCCACTGAATAATCATCTATTGTAACTCCTGATTTGAATAACTCTACTCCATTAACTGTACCAGAATAACTGGGTACCATAAAATCAGAAAATTCTTTTGGAAAGTGAATCTCCTCATGTACAAACTGTGTATGTGAGATATTCTGCTCTGTCCATTCAAAAGGCATGACTAGAGTTATGGAATTTGTCTCTGGGGAATAATCAAAACTTGAGACCTCTTCATAATATGATTTCACGCCAAAATTTACTTGTGTGCCATCAACTCGCTGTTCGTCAAAACTATGACTAGTTGTAGTAGTTATGTATGTCGAAAAAACTTGATTTTGTAACTGCTCTGATTCTAGACTCTTTATCTCTGCATCAAATCGATACAGTCCGCCTGACTTCAAAATAGGACCGGATATCTGGATTTTAGAATTTTCAGTTTCTATCCACAAATTTTTTTCTTTGTGTCCGGAAATTTTTATTTCAGAATCATCAGTTGGATTTACATCAATTCTTAATATTCCGTTTGTAGTTGCAAAAGTATCACTAAAAACCTGAACTCCCTTATGGTATAGACTGATTTGTAAAACCGCATCGATATTTTTTGACGTCATCGAATCAGACACTGTCATGATAATTTGTTTTTGGCCGGTAGCTGAGAATTCAGTTGGAATGATCTGTGTTGTAATAGATATTTTTTTATCATTAATATTTAGCGGAACCGTTTCCATGCCCAAACCATGTCCGTAAGCGGCAGAAATTGGCATCAATAAAAACAGTGCAAGTAATGAGAAAATCTTATTCATAATGTTACTAACTTTACATTATCCATTTTTTTGTTAATCTTGAAATTCTTTGTAATTGTATTGATTCTTTCGGCCTCACCGTCTAACATG
>AACY020310215.1_pt1 | contig 16265 bp, 12 predicted proteins | sample 267378 | NCBI WGS metagenome assembly AACY02 (sample SAMN02954345, study PRJNA13694) | marine metagenome | biome: aquatic; feature: ocean; material: water; isolation source: isolated as part of a large dataset composed predominantly from surface... | reverse complement strand
TTCCCTTCGGCATTGATGAGGGTGTCGGTAAGGGGGTTAAAGGCCAGGTCGCCGGCAATGGCCATGGCGGTTACCAATTCGGGGCTGGCTACAAAGGAATGGGTATTGGGATTGCCGTCGTTGCGCTTGCTGAAATTCCGGTTGAAGGAAGTAATGATGGAGTTTTTCTTGTCGGGATCGTTGGTATGCCGGGCCCATTGGCCGATGCAGGGTCCACAGGCATTGGCCAGTACCACACCGCCCATGGCGGTAAACTTGTCCAACAGGCCGTCGCGCTCGGCCGTATAACGCACCTGTTCGCTTCCGGGGGTTACCGTAAACTCCGACTTAACGGTGAGTTTTTTGTCGATGGCCTGCTGGGCGATGGAGCCGGCGCGGGTAAGGTCTTCGTATGACGAATTGGTGCAAGAGCCGATCAGGCCCACTTCCAGTTCCTGGGGCCAGCCGTTCTTTTTCACTTCCTCGGCAAACTGACTGATGGGGGTAGCCCGGTCAGGGGTATAAGGCCCGTTGATGTGAGGTTCGAGCTCGGAGAGGTTGATTTCAATGATCTCGTCGAAGTATTTTTCGGGATTGGCGTAAACTTCCTCATCGCCGGTAAGGTGTTCGGCAACGGCATCGGCCGCATCGGCCACTGCTGAGCGGCCTGTACCGCGCAGGTATTCTGCCATTTTTTGGTCGTAGCCGAAGGTGGAGGTGGTGGCGCCAATTTCGGCCCCCATGTTGCAAATGGTGCCTTTACCGGTGCAGCTAAGGCTTTCCGCGCCGGGGCCGAAGTATTCGAGAATGGCGCCGGTACCGCCCTTTACGGTGAGGATGCCGGCTACTTTCAGGATAACGTCTTTGGAGGCGGTCCAGCCGGAAAGGCGGCCGGTGAGTTTTACGCCAATCAATTTGGGAAATTTCAATTCCCAGGGCATACCCGCCATTACGTCCACCGCATCGGCTCCACCCACGCCAATGGCCACCATACCGAGGCCTCCGGCATTTACGGTGTGCGAATCGGTGCCAATCATCATTCCGCCTGGGAAGGCGTAGTTTTCCAGAACCACCTGGTGGATGATACCGGCACCCGGTTCCCAAAAGCCTATGCCGTATTTGTTGGAAACCGATTGGAGGAAATCAAATACCTCTGAGCTCTTTTCCTTGGCCTTGGCCAGGTCTTGCAAGGCGCCTACTTCGGCTTGAATGAGATGGTCGCAGTGTACGGTAGAAGGCACTGCTGCCTGCTTGCGGCCGGATTGCATAAATTGAAGCAGGGCCATTTGGGCGGTGGCATCCTGCATGGCCACCCGGTCGGGGGCAAAATTCACGTAGCTTTTGCCGCGTTCGTAGGCTTTATCGGTTTTTCCGTCCCAAAGGTGGGTGTAGAGGATTTTTTCGGCCAGGGTGAGGGGTTTGCCAACCACTTCGCGGGCTGCGGCCACGCGTTCGGGAAATTTGGCATACACCGCCTTAATCATATCCAGGTCAAAGATCATAGTTTGTGCTTGTTTTAAGGAGCACAAAATTAAGAATTCTGGCCTGTTTTAAGGCTTTGGGCCCCGGGCGGCTTTCGCCGGAAGGCCTTTGAGCCTAGGCCCGCCGGTGGGCCATAATTACCGGGGGCATGCCGTTAAAGGGATTGGCCCGGCCCAATCCGGTAGATTGCATGGTTCGGGCCCGCTTTACTGCGTTTACGCCAAAGCGCTCCCGCATCCGGTCCATGGCCTGGTAGAGCTGCACGATCTCTGCCCGGTCTTCAAAGAGGTTGATTTGATGCCCGCCTCCCACCAAGTGGCTAAAGCGCAAGCCGATCAGGCGCACCAGCAGGCGCTTTTGGTAAAGCTTGGCAAAGAGTTCTTTGGTGGTTGCAATCAGGTGGTGGTCCTGACTGGTATAAGCAATGCGGCGTTGCAGGGAGTAGGTGTTGAAGTCGGAGTAGCGGATTTTTACCGTTACGCAGGCGCTAAGCTTATCGCCCTGGCGCAGTTGAAAAGCGAGGTTTTCGGCCATAGCCACCAGCAGGGTTTCCAGCTTGTCCACGTCGATGGTGTCGCGTTGAAAGGTGCGCTCCAAAGAAATGGATTTGCGCTCCTGATAAGGTTCCAGGGGGCGGTGATCAATGCCATTGGCCTTGTGCCATATGTCCAGGCCGTTTTTGCCCAAAGCCTTTTCCATCACCTGGGCGGGCATTTGCTGCAGGGTGCCGATGCGCTTTACGCCCATCCGGTTGAGCAGCATTCCCGTTTTGGCCCCTACCTGGGGAATCTTGCGCACCAAGAGCGGGGAGAGGAAGGGTTTTTCCTGGCCCCGGGGCACTTCCATTTGGTTGTTTGGCTTGGCCTCTCCCGTAGCAATCTTAGCCACCGTTTTGTTGATCGATAGGCCAAAGGAGATGGGCAAGCCGGTTTCGCGGATGATCTTCTGCCGCAATTCGCCGGCCAGCTTGTAACAGCCAAAAAAGCGGTCCATCCCGCTCAGGTCGGCGTAGAATTCGTCGATGCTGGTTTTTTCAAAAAGGGGAACCTCTTCGCGGATGATTTCGGTAATCAGATTGGAGTATTTGCTGTAACGCCCGCTGTCGCCCCGTATCACCACCGCCTGGGGGCAAAGCTGCAGGGCCGTGCGCATCGGCATGGCCGAGTGGATACCGAAGCGACGCGCTTCGTAACTGCAAGAAGCTACCACCCCCCGGCTGCCGGTACCTCCCACCAGTACCGGTTTACCCAGCAAACGCCGGTCTTGCAAGCGCTCTACCGACACGAAAAAACTGTCCAAATCCAAGTGGGCAATTGCCTTGAGCTCCGCCATAGCTATTAAAATTAGAATGACAACAAAAGTAGCGCAACTCACTCTATTCTGAAAGCAAAAGAAGGCCTGAGGCGAGAAAAGATGAGCTGGCCCGGAAGCTCTGCATCCCGCTTGCAACGGGGCTTAAGATCCAATTATCAGGTCTTTGGCAGCTGGGGGCCTAGCCTAAAAAAAGAGCCAGTAAAACTGGGGGGGCTGTTCGGTATTGAACTCAACCGTAGGCAAGGGTACCTTTAAAAAGTTGAGGCCCTTGAAGAGGGTCTTGAGGAATTTGCTCTTGACGGGAATTTTCCGCAAATCGATGTCGGGTGCCAGATAAAACTGACGCTGGTATTCCACCCAGGCCAGGTCGGGCCGATCGTAAAGGACGTTGGGATAGCTGTTGATCAACATTCCGTCGCCGCTGTAACCCACCGCCATATTGAGCCACTCCGGCCAAAAGTCCCAACCAGAAAGGCCGTTTACGTTGGCCGAGAGCCAGTAGGTTTGGGCGTTGTAGTCTTTCAGGGGCCGATCGTACCAATAATCGCCCAAATTGTTGGAAAAGCCCTCCAAATCGGGGTAGGGGGAGGGCGAATAGGAAAACTTCATAACCAGGTATTGCTCGCCCCAGAGCAATTCCTGACCCATCAAGAGAGCCGAGCCGGCAAAGTTGGCCGCCAAATCGCCATTGGAAAAGCCGTACTCTTCGGAAAAGCCGTCCATGATTTCGATGCCCAGCAAAAAGAGAAAAGAGCTGCCCGCCCCGATCCAATAGGCACTGCGTCGATCCAGGCCCGCCCATTGGTAGAGTTCAGCGTTGAGATAACCCAGGTAATAGGCCGTCATCCCGTGGCCGATCTTGTCCATTTGCAGCCAGGAGTCGTTGTCGTTAAAGAAATGAAAATCGCGCTGCCCCTGTTCCGCGTACCAGATTTGGCTCAAGTACCAATAGCTGCCGGTAATGGCCACTCCTTCCGCCAAACTCAAACCCAAAACCCGGGCCCGGTTTGGTTCTTCTGCCCGATCCCAAAAGGAAGGGGAAGGCGCGTATTGTGCCTGACCGATCTGCAGCAGCAAACAAAAAATGAAACCCCCTATTGCCCGTTTAGCCATTGGATGTATTTGGCGCGATTGCGGTTGTGCTCCTGCAAATTACGGGCAAAACTATGATAACCGGGACGCTCAGGGTCGGCGGCCATAAAAATAAAGTTGTGTTTGCGGTAATTTAACGTGGCCTCAATGGCTTGCACGCTGGGGAAGCGGATCGGGCCGGGGGGTAAACCGGAATGCCGATAGGTGTTGTAGGGCGAAGGATGGCGCAAATGGCGAAACAAAACCCGTTTGATGGCTTTGGGCTCGGCAATGCCTTGCTGCCGCTGCTCTTCCTGAATGCCGTAAATTACGGTTGGATCTGCCTGGAGCTTGATCCCCTGCCGGAGGCGATTGAGGTAAAGGCCAGCCACGGTGGGCATTTCGTCAGGCTGGGCGGTTTCCGCTTCTACAATGCTGGCTAAGGTAACCACCTCCAGGGGCGTCATCCCCAGGGCTTCCGCAGCATCCCGGCGTTGCGCCCAAAAGAGTTCTGCCTCGCGTACCATCCGCTCCAGCACCCCTTTGGGATCGGTGTTCCAAAAAAAGCGGTAGGTATTGGGCAAAAATACCGCGGCTGCTTCCTGCCGACTCCAGCCCGTGCCCTGCCAGTGCCCCTCCGTTTGAAAATAGCGGAGATAAGCAAGGGAGTCGGCTTCCAGGTGCCGGCCAAAAATACCCGCCAACTCCGCCAAACTGCTGATTTGATTGAGGGTAATATCGAGGGGAGCCTGTTCACCGGAGCGCAAACGGTTGATGAGGGCATTATTGCTCCAACCGCTTTCCAGGCGGAACCTTCCCGCCCGCACCATGGCGGGGTAGTTTTTCTTGCGGGCCACCCAAACAAAGCTCTCTGGGTTCTTTAAGTGGGGCCTCAGGCTGTCTACCACGGTTTCAAAGCTGGCGCCGGTGGGCAGGTAAAGGAATTCGCTTTCGCGGGAAGCAGACCAGGCAAAATTGGGACCGTAAATGCTGCGGTAGGTGAAAAAGGCAAAGGCAGCACCGGCTACCAGCAAGAGCGCCATTATCAACAGTACCAAACGCCAGCGGGGGAAACTTTTCATCGGGAAGCAAATTGATTGAGCATATTTCGGGCGGCTTGGTTTTCGGGATTGATGCGCAAAACCTCGCTCAGGGCATTTTGCAGGGCGGCAGCATCTTCGCGCAGGGCCTGCAGGCGGGCCCAATTGAGCCAGGCCATTTCGTAATCGGGGTAGTAGTGCAGGGCCTTTTGCAAGTATTTTTCTGCCTGTTCCAAATCCCGGGCCTGCAAGGCTAAAAATCCCAGATTGTTCAAGGCTTCGCGATGCTCGGGAAATTCTTTCAGTATGTAATGGTAATGGCGCTGCGCCTCGCCTGTCTTTCCGCTTTGCAGATATACGCTGGCCAGTTTGTTGCGGAAATCCAATTCATAGGGGGCCAGTTCCGTGGCCTGTTTGTAAAAGAGGCGGGCAATGGCTGGTTTGCCCATCGCTTGGTAGGCTTCGCCGATGCGGTAACAGGTCCAGGCCTGGGCATTGTCCCAGCTGCTTTGCTTCAATTGGGCCAGGGTTTTTGTCCCGCCCTGAGTCTCTACCCAGTTAAGCAGGGCAGGATAGTCCTCTTTTAGGTAGTGATAATAGACTTCCAGGCCCAGCTTTTCCGGGTGATCTGTGGCCAGCCGGTTCAGAAACCGCCGGGCGCTATCCAGGTGATAGGCCTGCGCCCGAAAGCGCTCCGCGTGCTGAAGATAGGCCAGGGCCTTGCTGCGATTGTCGGGCTGGGGCTGATTGACGGCCTGCAAGCCCAAAAAGCGGCTTTCTGCCAGACTTTGGGCCTTGGTTTTGGTGGGTTTGCGGAGGTAGTGGTCGTGTACGGTAACGTGGGGAATGTCGCTTGAGCCGCTGGAAGGCATATGGCAGGCCACGCAATCGTTGTCGCGGGCAGCCATCTCTGCTTCTGGCGCCGAGCACAATGCTACCTTTTGGGGCCGATGGCAATTTTGGCAACTGCGGTTGAACTGGTTTTGGGCTGTTTTCTTTACCGAAAGGTGGGGATTGTGGCAGGAAGTGCAGTTGAACTGGCCCTGCCCCGCTTTAAAGCACTTGCTCATTTTAAAGCGATCTACGTGCGAAGCCATAATAAAACGATCCTCCTGCCCTTCATAGCGGGGCAAATACACTTCCATCACCTCGCTCAATTGCATACCCGGCTTAAAATCGAAAAAGCTTTTGCCCGGTTTGAGTACGGCATTGCCTTGCAAATGGCAACGTTGGCAAATTTCAAATTGGAGCTGCACCGGGAGCTTGCGGGGATTTACAATGCTGTAATCAATGGCTACAGCGGTATCGGTGAGGTCACCCGCGAGGATCTTTTTAACGTGTACTTCGCCGGGCCCATGGCAACGCTCGCAGTTTATGCCCTGGTCGATGCGTTTGAATTTGTTGGTAGAGCCAGCCACAAAGCCGGTAGGCATGGCGTTGTGGCAGCTCATGCACTCCAAACCGATGGGCCGGGAAAAGCGGCTGTTGGCCCCGTTCTCAAAACCGGGCGGGAGGTCAAGCTGGCCTTTCTGGGCGTACCAGGTAAAGGGCGCCTGAAAGAGGTAGCCGCCCCTATAGATCAGGTGGGAATTGGTGTGCTGCCCACTGCCGATTACGTAGTCGATGGGCATTTGAAGGCGGTGAACGGTGTCTTTTCCGCGCAAGCGAAACTCTTCCAGAAACAAACGATCGCCTTGCCAATAAGGGCGGTAATAGAGGTCGAGGTCGGCATCGTAAAGGCGGCTGCTGTTTTTGAGCTCGGCCTTGCTCTTTTGAGGAGTTGCCGGTCCGAAAGAGCGTCCCATCCCGGTATTTTGAAAGGTGGCGTGTACGTCGCCGTGGCAGGAGCGACAGGTTTCCATCCCCACGTATGCCACGCTGTCCGCATGATTTAGGTAGGCCACTTTATTGTCGCTTTCCGGCCTTTGCTTTTGGCAGCGGCTCAACAGGGCCAGGCCGGCTACCATCAGGATCTGCGCAAGCAAAATCAATACCCGCTTCATTTTTCCGTCCGCATCTTTTGATAAACGCAAACATCGCAATAAGCTTGCCCATTCCACCACCAGTCGGTTAAGGTTCCGCTTTCGCGGAAGGCGTTTTGGGTGAACACCCAGCGACTGGGGGCATTTAGCAAGGGCACGTGGGCGTAGAGTTGGTGCAGTCCCAGCCAGGCAAAGGCGTAGGCACTAAGAAGGCGCAGCGCCTCAGCAGCCATCCCGCGACCCCTCGCTTCGGGCTGGGCAATAAGCAGCCCCACCGCGGCCCGGCTGTGGCGGGGCTCAAAGTCGAAAAGGTCGATGGTGCCAATACTTTGTTCTTCGGAACGTTCCACGACCATTAGCCGCAATTGCCGGTTGCGGTACCAATCCTGCTCGTCGCGCTGCAGATAGGCCTGAAGGCTGGCCCGGGAGTAGGGGTGGAGGGTGCCCGAAATGGGCCAATGGCGGCTGTCGTTCTCCCAGGCCAAAAGGAGGTCCGCGTCTTCCGGCTCCAGGGCCCGAAGGCGCACTTTTTCTCCGCACAATTCGGTCATAGCTCGATGCTTCCGCGATAGACGGCCTGGGCGGGCCCAAGCAAAAAAACCTGTTGGTAGCCGCCGTCGGTCCGCTCAAATTCCACTTGCAATTCTCCGCCCGGAGTACCCAGTTTTACCGGGCTCGCCAAACCCTGGTGCTGGTTGAGCAACAAAGCGGCCGCGGTAGCGCCGGTGCCGCAACTGTAGGTTTCCGATTCCACGCCCCGCTCAAAGGTGCGCATTTGCCAGCTTTGCTCATCGAACCAAAGAAAATTCACGTTAATGCCCTCGGCGGCGAAAGGAGGTGCCTGGCGAATGGATTGGGCCAGAGTTATAAAATCGGGACCGGGATCTTCGGGGCAAAAACGCAAAAAGTGGGGCGAACCGGTATCAACGGTCCAATCATTTCCGTGGGGCTGCGGCGCGGGTGCATCGCCCATTTGCAATTTCACCTCGCCGGAAGGCAACAACTCGGCCCGGTGCAAACCATCGATGGCTTCAAAGCGCATCTGCTGCTCTGCATGACCCCCTTGCCAGGCGAAATGAGCCAAACAGCGTCCGCCGTTGCCACACATGGTACTCAGGCGACCGTCGCTGTTGTAATAAACCATTTTGAAATGGGCCTCAGCAGAGGGTCGCAGCAAAATAAGGCCGTCGGCACCTATGCCAAAACGGCGGTGGCAGAGAAACTTGATCTGCTCCTCCCTGAGCTGCTGTTGCTCCCCCATATCGTCGATGAGGATAAAGTCGTTGCCGGTGCCGTGGTATTTGCTAAAGTTGAGAGTCAAAACAAGCGTTAAATTGACGTTAATTGGACCGCCGGCGTTTTTTGCGCTTTAAGGCTGGAACAATATTTGGAATCGTTAGCACCAAAGTAAAAGATTTACGAGGTATGAAAAATTCACTGAAGCTTATCTTAATTGCGGCCCTGGGGGGGATGCTTTCTCTGGGGGGCTATCGCCTCATTTTCCCTGCACCGCAGGTGAAAACCTATATTGAACCGGCACCAAGTCTGCGCTTTCAGGGCCTGCCCGCCAATTACCAACCCAACGAGGACAACAGTTTTGTGCTGGCGGCTGAAAAAACGGTCAACAGCGTGGTGCACGTAAAAACCGCGGTGCGCTCCCGCTATCAGGCCCAGAGCCCGCTGGAGTTTTTCTTTGGCATGCCCCAGCAGCGCCAACCGGGTGGTCGCCTGCAAATGGGCACCGGTTCGGGGGTGATTATTTCCGCCGATGGCTACATCGTAACCAATAACCACGTGGTGGCCCGGGCTGAGGATATTTTGGTTACCCTCAACAACGGTCAGGAATACGATGCGGAAGTGGTGGGTGCCGACCCCACCACGGATATTGCCTTGCTGAAAGTAGAGGCGGCCGACCTGCCCTATGTTACCTTCAGCAATTCCGACCAGTTGCAGGTTGGGGAGTGGGTTTTGGCGGTAGGCAATCCTTTCAACCTCACCTCAACGGTAACCGCCGGTATAGTAAGTGCCAAAGCCCGCAACATTGGCATCATCAACGAACGGGCGGCAATTGAGTCTTTCATCCAAACCGATGCGGCTGTAAATCCCGGCAACAGCGGTGGAGCCCTGGTTAATACCCGCGGTCAATTGGTGGGAATCAACACCGCCATCAGTACCCGTACCGGCAGCTACGAAGGGTATTCCTTTGCTGTACCCAGCAATATTGCCAAAAAGGTGGTGGAAGACCTCCGCGAATACGGTACCGTACAAAGGGCGTTTATCGGGGTAAATATCCGCGACATTAGCCCCCGCCTGGCGGATGAATTGGAACTGGAGGTTACCAATGGGGTCTACATCGCGGGGGTAAGCGACCAGGGAGCGGCCGCCGAGGCAGGTATCGAAAGTGGAGACGTAATCGTGGCTGTTAATGAACGTCCCGTGCGCAAAACCAGCGAATTGCAGGAAATTATCGGCCGCAAACGTCCCGGCGAGGAAGTGCAGGTAACGGTGCTGCGCAAGGGCAAGGAGCGTAAATTCTCGCTCACTTTGCGCAATGCCAACGGTACCACCAAGCGCATCAGCAAAGAAGATATTGAGTTTCTCACCCTGTTGGGCGGTACTTTCCGCAGCATAAACGACGAAGAAAAAGAGCGCTACGGTTTGCGCTACGGGGTGCGGGTAACCGCGGTTAACAGTGGCATCCTGGCCGAACAAGGCATCCCCGAGGGCTTTATCATCACCAGTGTAAACCAGGAAGCCGTTTATCAACCCGAAGACATCAACGCCGCGGTTGAAAACAAGCCCGAAGGACACCCGGTGGTCCTTTTCGGTATGTTGCCCAATGGGCGCCAGAAGTACTATGTGTTTGAGTGGTAAAGCCCAAAGCGTCGGTTTCGTTTTGGATTGACCCCTTTAGGGACGGTAGTCTGGCCGGTATTCGATGGGTCGATCGCGCAGGAAATCGTAAAGCGTAAGCCGCCGTACGGTATAGTAAAAGTTCCAAAAGCCCCGCAGCGCTTGCAAATAGCTCTGCCGGGCTTGGTCTTTTTCCGACTGGGCGATGTTGAAATCGGTAATGCTGATCTTGCCGGTTAAATAGCGTTGTTTGGCCACCAGGTAGCGCTTTTGCGCTACGGTATCGGCCTTGGCGGCGATGCGCAGCTGGTCGTATTGGGCGTTGAATTGCATGACCTGCAGAAATACTTCCTGCTCGAAGTTTATTTCGTCTTGTTCGATGTTCACCTGGGCCAGTTCCCGGTTGGCCTGGGCCTTGCGAATTTGCGCTTTGGCCTGCCCCCAATCGAGAAGGGGTATGTTCACCCCCAAGACCACGCTTTGTTGGTCGAGTAGGGGACCGCTGTAAACCGTGGGCAGGTCATCGGCCGAGCGGGACAGACCAAAATTGGCATTGAGGTTGAAGTTGTAATTGGTATTGCCCCGGGCTTGGGCGACCTCTTGTTCCGCCTCGAGGCGCCGTCGCCGAAAGGCCAAAACTGCCGCCCGGTTTTGGCGGGCTTGGGCTAGGGCATCTTCTACCGTTAGCTCCATGCGTGGCACTTCGGTGGGTATGCTCAGGTCTAATTCTTCCTTAATGGGGATGCCCAAATAGCGCTTAAGGGCCTGGGTGGCTACTTCGTATTGGAGGGTAGCTTGTTGAAGGCTATTCTGGGCGTTCAGGTAATTCAGTTCGATTTGGAGCAGATCATTTTCCGCGATTTTCCCCAGGTTGTATCGGCCTTGGGAAATTTTGTAGATGGTATCGTTGTTTTCTACGTTCAAACGGGCAATGCCTACGGCCACATCGGCGCGCAGGGCGTCGAAGTAAAGCCGGCTGGTTTCGGCCGCAATTTCTTCCAGATCTTCGCTGTACTGCCGCCGCGACTCTTCGTAAAGCAAGGGGCTGATGCGCCGCTGCCATTTCAGGTCGTTGTAGAGAAACATGGGTTGAAAGTAACTCACCGTCAGTGGGGTGGAGAAATAGCTCAGCCGGGCGGTAGGCTGAATAACGTCGGTGCGCTGGAGGCCGGAGGAAAGGGATACCCGCCCTCCGGTGAGACCAATGTTTTGATCGAGGGAAAGCCGGGAAGAGAGAAAGAGTTGTTCGCTGGCGCGGAAGTCAAAGGTGCCGTCCGGCTGGGTTACCCGGTCGATGGCGCTGGAATACTGAGGCAGGGTTCCACTCAGGTTGAGTTGGGGTAAGAAGCTTGCCTGGTACTGCCGGAAATTCCAGTAGCGGTTTTCTGCCAGGTTAAGGGCCCGAAAGTAGGAAGGCGACTTTTCCTGGGCTTTTTGGATGGCTTCGGCCAGGCTCAAGGGCCGGACTTGGGCGGTTAATCCCCCCCGAGGGATAAAAAACAACAAAGTCCAAAGCAGGAGAAACTTATTCATAACGCAGTGATTCAACCGGGTTTTTGCGCGCCGCCTTTCGGGCTGGAGACCAGCCAAAGAGCAGGCCGGTGGCCGAGGCCACTCCGAAGGAAATAAGGATGGACCAGCCGGAGACAATGGTTTCGATAGCGGCCAATTCGGCCACCAAATAGGCCGCCAACACTCCCAGACCAATGCCCAGGAGGCCGCCGCTGAGGCTTATGAGCAGGGCTTCGAGCAGAAATTGATTTATGATGTCGCGCTTTTTGGCACCAATGGCCAGCCGGGTACCTATTTCGCGGGTGCGTTCGGTAACCGAGGCCAGCATAATGTTCATGATGCCGATGCCGCCCACCAAGAGGGAAATGCCCGCGATGGCACTGAGCACCAGGTTGAAGATGTCCTTGGTTTTTTGTTGCTGTTCCAGCAGTTGTTGGGGGATAACGATTTCAAAGTCAACCACTCCGTTGTGGCGGCGCTTGAGCAAGCGCTGCATGACGTTCGCGGTGCTGCCCAAATAGGCACTTTCTTCTACCTGTACCATCAAGCGGTCTATTTGGTGGTAATTCACCGGGGCTGGGAGGGCCTCTTCTTCTTCATCGCCACGCCGTCGATCTACCTTGAGGATGGCTCGGTTTTCGTAGCGTACCAGCACCGTATTGATCGGAGCGTAAATGTCCAGGTTGTAGTCGCGGATTCCGAGATTTTCCTGGGCTTTTTCGCTTACGCTGATCGCCTCGGTTACGCCGATTACCGTGAGCCAATGCCTCCCGACCTTGATTTTTTGTCCCAAGGCATCCTGATCGGGAAAAAGTTGTTTTTTGATGCCGTTGCCGATGATGCACACCGCTGCCCCCCGGAGGAAATGCTCAGGGCTGAACATTTGCCCCTGACGGAGATGCTGGTTGGCCAGCACAAAAAAGGCGGGCCGCACCCCAATGAGCTTGGTACTGCGTCGCCGGCCCTGACTGATCACATAAGTTTCGAGGATAATTTCGGGGCTCACCCGCACGACCGAGGGAAGGACTTGGGAAATACTTTCTGCATCGCTTAGGTCCAAGCCCTTGCTGAATTTCTTTTCTTCGGCCCGTTCTGCATCTTCGCGGATGGATTCGTCCTTTTGTTCCACCACCGGCCTAACCTCGATATTGTTGACTCCCACCAACTCGATCTGGCGCAGGATCTCCACCTGGGCACCCTTGCCGATGGCCAACATGGTAATCACTGCGGCCACTCCAAAAATGATGCCCAGGGCAGTTAAGGCCGAACGCAAGGTGTTGGACAGCACCGCGCGGTAGGCGATCTGCAAATTCATGCGAAGCCGGGGGTTGAGCATCAGTTCTGCGCCGGTTTGAGGGCCAGTAGTTCACTGGAGCGGCCTCCGCTGGGCTCGTTGAGGTACACGGTAGTGCCTTCCTCGAGGCCCCGCCGCACTACGGCATATTCGCCGTTGCTGGGCCCCAGTTCTACCATTTGGCGTTTTACCGCAACCCCGCGGTCTACGTATACAAAAGCGGTATCGCTTTGGGTAAATACCGCTTCAAGGGGTACCTGCAGTACCTGCTCCAGGGTTTGGGTGATGATGCGGTTGCTGGTGGTCATTCCCGGGCGGTAGGTACTGTCGCTCTCGTTTACCAGAATATAAACCTCAAAAACTTTACTGTCGTCGTTTTCCCGCTCTTCCCCCACATTGGCTACGCTGGTTACCACTCCGGTAAGCCGGGCTTCCGGAAAGGCATCAAGGCCAATGGCCACGGGCTGACCTTCCTTCACTTTGCGGATGTCTACTTCATTGATGTAGGTTTTGCTCTCCATCACGCTCAGATCGGGTAGGGTGGCCACGCCGGGATCCCAGGGCGAAATGGTCGAGCCCGCTTTCCGCTTGCTCCCTCCCCATTCGCGCTTGTAAATAACCATGCCGTTTTTGGGGGCGGTAATGCGGAACTCCTTTTCCAGTTTCACCAGGGCGTCATAGCGGTTTTGTTCCTGGGAAAGAGAGGCACTGGCCTCCCGCATCTTGGCCACACTTTGTTGGCGGGTGATTTCGTAATTTTCAATGGTTTGCTTGAGGTTCTGCTCCAGTTTCTCCAAATCCAGTTTAATGCGCTGTACGGTGGCCGGGGGCTCGTAGGCGCTTTGCTTCAGCTCCACCTTTTTTTGCCGAATGTCAAAGCGCAAAGACTCGATGGTGCTCCTTTTTTCGCGTAGGGTAAGACTGGTATCGAGGCGGGTTTGTATGAACTGGCTTTTGGCTTTTTCCAGCTCGGTGGCCACATCGCTCATACGGCTGCTCAGTTCAGACTTGTCCAATTCGGCCACGAAATCGCCTTTCTCCACGTAAGTCCCTTCCGGCACCAGATCGGCAATTTTGATGTTATAAAGCCGGTAGCGCCGCATGGTGGTGGGACCCATAATGTCTTCGGAGTTTTTGGCCATCAATTCTCCGGAGCTGGTTACCGCATCTTCAAAGTCGGCGCGGATAACCGTTACGGTCAGGTCTCGGCTTTGTTCGGGGTCCTCTTTCAAGGCCCACCAGAGAACGATGAGGGCAAGGGCCAGAACACCGATCAGGAGGTTCCGATTTTTTTTCAAGGCAGAGATTTTTTTAGGGCATTGCGCAAAGTACACAAATTGCCCAAAGACACAAGGGTGGGCCTAAGGCCGTCGCCAATCTTCGGGTACTTCTACGCCCATTACGTAGCGGTTGATGATATCCAGTTCCTCGGCCCACTCCCAACCGGGAAAGCCTTTGAGGTCCTGGTAGCTTACGACGTAACTGTAAGCGCGCTGAAAGCGATTGGCCAGGGGATAATAGCTCCAGTGCCATTTTTCTTCGCGGTAACCGGTGTCGCGCCAGGGATTAAAGGCGGTGTAAGGTTGAAAAAAACCGTAAGTGCCGGCGTTTTCCTGCAGCCAGGCGTAGATTTCCGCTCCTTCCCCGCTTTCAAAGTAGTCGTTTTGCAGGGCATTGAGGTCAAAATCGGTGCCCCAGTGGTGTCGGCTGGTGCCGGGCATGGAGCTGTACTCCATTATTTTCAGCACTTTTTCCCGGGCGCTTCCGCGGAAGGTAAGCCATTTGCGTTGCCAAATCTTTTTTTGGTGGAGGCGGTTGCGGGTAGCGGAGATGATGCGCAGCTCAATGCCGTCCTTTTGGGCTGCACGCCACATTTTCCGGTAGGCTTTGAGGGTTTCGCGGCGCAGATAGCGGCCGCTCTGATCGGCCATTTTGCTGGGAATGGCCTCAAAGTCTTCGTGCTGGCTGGGTTCAAAATCGCCCAGGAGCTCGGCCTTTCGGTAGGTTTCGCCAGGCGAAGCTCCCCAAAGGGGGAACGCAAACAAAAGGAGAACGAATATTGGCTTCATGCTTCAAAAATGGGGTAAGTCGCGAAAGCGCCGCCTTTGGCGCAAAAAGAAGTCGCCTACCAAAAATCCGGGATAAACCCCTTTGAGCAAGCCCCAGGCTTGGGTCGGGCGGCCCAGCTTTTGGCGGCTCAAGCGGGAAAAGTCGCCATAAAAGGCAAAGTGCGCCCGAATTACTGCCCAAAAATGCGGAAAGCGGCCTTGCAGCAGAAATTGCAGTCCCGCCAGGCCATCTAAAAACAGGCGGGCCAGAATTACCGGCAAAGCTTCGGTGGTGGGCAAATTGAGAAAGAGGATGCAAAGGTTGTTGCGGAAGTTGAGAAAAGTTTTGTGGGGGGCGGCGTGCTGCAGGGTAGCGCCCCCGAGGTGATAAACTACCGAGGCAGGCTCACAGGCTACGCGATGGCCATGGTTTTGCAAGCGCCAGCAAAGGTCAATCTCCTCCATATGGGCAAAGAGGTGTTCGTCCAAACCGCCCACCGCCCAATAGGCCGATTTCCGCACCACCAAACAGGCACCGGTGGCCCAAAATACCTCCCGGTACTGATCGTATTGGCCCTTATCGCGCTCCAGCGCATCAAAAATCCTACCCCGGCAAAAGGGATAGCCCCAGCGGTCGATAAAACCCCCGGCGGCCCCGGCGTATTCGAAGTACTCCGCTTTCTTCTCGTCGCGGATCTTGGGCTGGAGGGCAGCCAGGTGGGGATCGGTATGGAAACGGTGCAGCAGGGCTTGCAACCAGCCCTGGCTTACCCGCACATCGGAATTGAGCAAAACCACCAATTCTTCGGGAATTTGCTTCAAGCCCCGGTTGTAACCTCCGGCATAGCCCCGGTTTTCTTCCAGGTGCAGGCAAACGACCTCGGGGTAATTCTCGGCCAGCCAGGACCGGCTGTCGTCTTCCGAGGCATTGTCGATCACGTAAAGCCGTGCTTCCGGCGAAAGCCGCAGCACCCCGGGCAAAAAGCGTTCGAGCAGTTGACGCCCATTCCAGTTCAAAATGGCTACCGCTATTTCAGGCATGTTTCCAGCGTTTGTGGCTCCAGAGCCAGGTGTGGGGACTGCGGCGTATGGAGGCCTCCAGGGCCTGCACGTGCCGATCGGTGATTTCGTAGGGCGCCGTGGATGGGGCATCGGCATAGAGCAGGTGGGCCACCACCTCATAATAGCCCCGTTTGACCCGCTCGATTTCAATAAATACCACCCCTAAATTGCAGGCCCGGGCCAGGTTTTCCACCCCCAGGTGTACCGGGGTCTGCCGGTTGAGGAAACGGGTGCGGTATTTTATTTTGCCCTTGTGGGGACTTTGATCGGCCATGAAGACGTAGAGTGGCGTAGGGACGGTATTGTTGAGCATGAAGGGATAGGTGTTTTTCATGCGGAACAGTTTGAGGCCAAACTGCTCCCGAATGCGCACGATTAACCGGTTGAAGCGGCGGTTTTTCAAGGGGTGATATACCGCAAAACAAGCCTGGTCAACCATCAGAGGAGCACACATGGCCGTCCATTCAAAATTGCTCTGGTGGCCCATCACCATGATCACCCCTTTACCGGCCTGTTGCAAAGCGCCAAATACTTCGGGGTTGCGCAAGCGCATGCGCTTGTGCATGGTGGCCTGCGATACGCCCAGGCTTTTGATGGACTCCACCAGGATGTCGGCAAAATTGCGGTA
>AACY020564842.1_pt1 | contig 16272 bp, 16 predicted proteins | sample 267378 | NCBI WGS metagenome assembly AACY02 (sample SAMN02954345, study PRJNA13694) | marine metagenome | biome: aquatic; feature: ocean; material: water; isolation source: isolated as part of a large dataset composed predominantly from surface... | reverse complement strand
TGTTGCTGTCATTTCTCCTTTAAGGATACTTGTAGCTGCATCTGGAGTAGCATCAAATCCGACAACTACTACATCATTCATATCTGCATCTTTAAGAGCTTGCATGGCACCTAATCCCATGTTGTCGTTAGAAGCAAATATTGCTTTGATGTTAGGATTTTTCAAAATTATAGACTCTGTTACAGATCTACCTTTTGCTGTATCCCACTCTGCAGTTTGTGTTGCTACAATGTTTAAACCACAATTTTTAAATCCTTTGATTGCACCATCTCTTCTAAGTAACGCAGTAGACTGAGACTCGATACCCGTTAAAATTGCAACGTCAGAACCTTTTGGAGTTTTATCACATATAAATTTTGCAGCTAATTCTGCACCATTCATATTGTTTGTTCCAATAAATGTTACACCTTCGTTTATTCCTTTGGTGTCAACAAATACTACCGGAACTCCACTTTTAATAGCATCATCAACAATTGGTGCAAATGCATTTGGATCTCCTGGTGCTAGCGCTAAAGCATCAACACCTTTTGCAAGTTGGTCCTCAACTTGATTTATTTGTGCCTGAACATCACCTTCTTGAGGAGGCGCAATTAAAATTAATTTAACTCCTAATTTTTTAGCTTCTTCCTCAGCACCTTTTGTTACAGACGCCCAGAAAGGATTTCCAGATCCAGGACCCTTAATGCTAAACAAGATTTTTTTACCATGTCCATCAGCAAAAGAAACTGAACCTAAACTAATTGATAAAAATATTGCTGTAAAAAAGACAACAATTTTTTTTGTTAAGATTTTCATTTATTTATTCCCCTATTGTTATTTGAATAATCTGAATTAAATAAAAATTTGAGAAAAAATTCAACTGTTTATAAAGTTAAAACAACTTTTACGTGTAAAACTAATTATAATTATTTTCTAGTTCCTAGGTCTCTTCTGAGAACATCAATGTAAACAGCTATTACAATAATTGAACCAATTAAAACCTGCTGCCAAAATGAACTTACATCCATTAAATTAAGTCCATTTCTTAAAATACCCATAATCATGACGCCAGCAAAAACTCCTAACACTGTTCCTCTTCCACCAAAAAAACTTGCTCCTCCTATAATACATGCTGCAATAGCATCTAATTCGGATTGTAAACCTGCATTAGGATAACCAGAGTCAGTCCTTCCTGCTAAAATTAATGCACCAATGCCTGATAAAAACCCACAAAGAGAATATACTATGATTAAAATTTTATTTACGTTTATACCTGAAGCTCTAGCAGCACTTGGGTTTCCACCTATTGCGTAAATCCACTTTCCTGTTCTACTGTGATTAAGAAAAAACCAAAAAATAATATACACAACCGCGATTAAAACTAAGCTTACGGGCAAGTACTGTGACTTTTCTAATCCAAGCCATGTTAAGTCAATTCTACCATGACCAAGATATCTTACTTCATCTGTGAAACCACTAATTGGAGTTCCACCTGATATTAAATTCCCTGTTCCTCTAAATATATAAAGTGTCCCTAAGGTCATTATAAATGGATGGGGCATCCTCAATAAGGTAATTCCTGCTCCGTTAAACAAACCACATAAAAATCCTGCTATTAGAGGAGTTATGACAACTATAAACCAAGGCGCTCCTGCTTTAGCTACAATTGCTAAAACCATCAATGACAACATCATTATTGAACCAACAGAAAGATCTATCCCAGCAGTTACGATAACCATGAAGACCCCTAAAGCCAACATTGACTGCCAGGAGATTTGCTTAAAAACGTTGGTTACATTTCTCCATGATAAGAAGACATCTGGCTGCAGAATGTGCATTACTAATATCATAAGTACAAGCAATAAAAGGATGCCGTACTTTTCAATGTAGGGCATTAATTTTAAATACAGACTGTCTTTTTTATTATCTTTTTCTTCCATTTATTTTTTACCCATAATCCATCCAATTACTTCATCCCTTGTCGTATTTGAAAGTTCAGACTCTGCAAAATTTGTGCCTTGAAATAGAGCCATTACTCGATCACAAACTGAAAATATATCATCCATTCTGTGACTTATAACAATCACGCCAACACCTGTTTTTTTTAAACTATTAATAAGATCTAAAACTTTTCCAACTTCTTTAATTGCAAGGGCTGCTGTAGGCTCATCCATAATAACAACTTTTGCATTAAATGCTGTTGATCTAGCAATTGCAACAGCTTGTCTTTGACCTCCAGAAAGTTCCTCGACTTTTTGATCTGCACTCTTAACATTTATCTTGAGTTTTCCTAAGTGAGCATTTGTTAATTCTTTTATTTTATTAAAGTCTAAAAATTTTAAGAAACCCACATTTTTAGTTGGTTCTCTTCCTAAAAAAATATTTTCTCCAATTGGTAAATTTCCAGCTAGAGCAAGGTCTTGATAAACCATTTCTAATCCTAAGTTTTGTGAATCTTTTGGACTTTCTAAAATCTCTTTTTTGCCCTGAAAATATAATGAACCTGAACTAGGTTTATATAACCCTGATAAAACTTTCATCAGCGTTGATTTCCCTGCTCCATTGTCACCAACAACTCCTAAGCATTCACCTGCATGCACTTTTAGGTCAACATTTTCTAATGCAGTAATTGTTCCAAAGTATTTTGTAATTCCTTTTGCTTCTAATAGTGGATTATTCAAAGTTGACATAAATTACGAAATTATAAAAAAATCAGTTAATTGCAACAGGTTTTGACGCAAGAAGATTGACAGTTTTCTTATTTGCTATTTTACAGAATTTTGGTTTTAAATTTTTTGTTATTAAACTCATATCTTTTAAAACAATGTCTCCCATATCAAAAAAAGCTGACTTTAATGCTCCTGCTCTGTGAGCAGAAAACAATATATTCTTCACTTTTCTCAACGAACTATTCTTTGAAACGGGTTCTTCTGGAAAAACATCAGTTGCAACTAGTATATTTTTTTTTTTAACATATTTTATTAAGTCATTAAAATTTACAACTGCTGCTCGACTCATTAAAATAAAGCACGAGTTTGGTTTCATTTTATTTAAGAGTTTTTTATCAATAAAGTGTTTATTTTTGGTAGTGACAGTTGCCAGTACATATATGACTTCACAACTTTCAAACATCTTATTTAAGCTGATACTTTTAAAACCTAACTTTTGAATATTAAGCTTTGGTATCCATGGATCATAAACATTAATATCTCTAGAAAATGGTAACAATAATGGATAGAGAGATTTAGCAAGATCTCCAAAACCTAATAATCCAATTTTTTTTCCTGACAACAAAGATGCATTAATATTACTTTCTAGACCATATTTTTCTTTTCCTTTGATAAAATCTGAATGAGCGGTATGGATGTTTCTTAGTAAAGACAAGGTCATTCCCAGCGCTATTTCAGCCACTGGTTTTGAAAAAACTGGAGAAGTTGCAATTACATGAATACCTTTTTTAAAACAATATTGATAATCCATATTATTCATAAAATTACTTTCAACATTAATGACTGCTTTTAACTTTTTTGCTTTAATAAGTAGATCTTTTGATAAATCAGGTTGTCCTATAATAAATGAGGCATTTTGAATATTTTTATCATAAAAATTTTTTTTATTTTTTTTTGGAGCATAAATAAGTTTGTAGTTTGATTTTAATTTTTTGAATTTATCTTTAGAGAAAATTAACTTTAATGTTCTTGGAAAAGGATCCAGAATAGCGATATGTTTTTTCATTTAAATAAGTAAACGCTTCACTTCTTCTTCGGTAAATTTTTTTGGTTTTTCACATTTAGTAGTTATTTTTTGTGGGATCCCAGTACTAGCAGCTCTCATTGTAGATTGAATAATATCTAAAACATGAAGAGATAGTTCGCCTGAACATCTATGCTTCTTTTTTTGTTGAATTGAATAAAGCATTTCAGATAAACCGACACTTCTATAATTAGCGTTAGTAGGAGACTCATTTGACCTTACACTAGAAGAGGTAATATTTATTTTTCCTAAATGCATTTTGTCAGTTTTATGTTCTCCCCACCTACCTCCCTCAGTAACTGATATATAAACAGACCCACCAAACATATTGGGATCTGGCACTATAATTGAACCCTTAGTTCCATAAAGCTCCATGTGATTTCTTTGATGATTAACTACATCAAATGATAGAGTGACCTGAATAATCGCTCCTGTATGAAATTGAATAGTTGCTAAATAAGTTGTAGGCGTTTCTACTTTAAAAGATCTGTTTTTTTTTGGCCCAGCTCCGTAAGTTCTTTTTTTAAAAGCTGTTAATGTTCTTCCTTGTACTTGTTTTGCTGGTCCAAGCAAATTAACAAGTGTTGTAAAAAAATAAGGTCCCATATCAATTACAGGGCCACCTTCTTTTCTATACCATGATTCTGGCTTTGGATGAAAGGACTCTACACCAGGAAAAGCAAAAATTGCATTACCAAGTTTTATATCTCCAATTAAATCAGAGTCGATCAACTCTCTTGCTTTTTGGACTCCTCCACCTAAAAAAGTGTCTGGTGCATTGCCAATATAAAGTTTCTTTTTTTTTGCCAAAGCAACCAGCTCTTTACCTTTTTCAAAATAAGTTGCTAAAGGTTTTTCAGAATAAACATGTTTGCCAGCATTTAGAACTCTTTTAGATACTGAATAATGAGATTGGGGAATTGTTAGATTAAGAATTGCCTCTATCTCATCATCTTTAAGAAGTTCGTTAACTGTTTTAGATTTAATATTATACAATTTCGCACACTTATCGGCAGCTTTTGGATTAATATCTGCACAAGCAACAATTTTAAAATTATTAAAATATTGATGTCCCCTAAAATAGGTCTCAGCAATATGTCCACACCCTATCAAACCTACCTTAAATACTTTGTTCATTAAAAACTAGATACCTTGTCTTTGTTTGGACTTACCGTCTTTATGAATTTTTAAGGCTTCTTTGTTTTCTTTTGTTGAGGGAATTTCTAAAGTTGGACTATCCCAGAAAGCTGAACCTTCCACCCATTTATAAGCATGAGTTTTTATTGAAATAACGTAAGTCACCTTTGACTTCTTTGCTCTATGAAATGCTTCTTCAAGATCTGAAATTGACGTAACGTGTTCTGATTTTGCTCCCATACTTTCAGCATGCTTTGCAAAATCGACGTCAACTAATCCAGGGGTTTTAGAGCTCTTCAATAAATTATTAAACTCTTTTCCACCTTTAAACAATTGCAGTCTATTGATAACTGCAAAACCTCCATTATCACAAACAATTATAATTAACTTATTTTTTGTAATCACTGATGAATAAATATCTGTATTGTTGAGTAAATATGATCCATCACCTACAAATGAAATCACTTCTTTATCTGGGTTAGCCATTTTTATACCTAACGCACCTGAGATTTCATAACTCATACAGCTAAAACCCCATTCACTTTCATGTGTGTTTAATTCTTTTGGACGCCAAACCTGAACAACTTCACCAACAAGACCACCAGCAGCAGTTACCGCTATATCAGTTGGATCTGAATTTCTATAAATAGCTCCGATTACTTGAATATAGCTGGGTATTTCTTGGTTTGTTGGTGCGCTCTCTTTATCTATGTGTTCATTCCAAATTTTTAATTCTCTTTGAGATTTTTGATTCCATTCATCACCTACTTTCCAATCTCCTAAGGCTTTAGAAAGTTCAATTAATGAAACTTTTGCATCCCCTACTACTGCTTGAGCTAAATGTTTGTTTGCATCAAATCTTGAAACATTAATTGATAGAAGTTTAAAGTTTTCATTTTCAAAATTAGCCCATGACCCTGTAGTAAAGTCAGCAAGCTTCGTTCCAACTGCAATTGCAAGATCAGTTTCTTTAGCTAGGTCATTAGTATTTTTTCCACCTAGACCCCCTATTTGACCAGCATAATGAGAGTGATCTCTTTTCATTGTTGAATATCCCATTACAGTTTGTGTAACAGGTATATTATGTTTAATTGCAAAGTTACTTAATTCCTCCATTGCATTAGAATAAAAAACTCCTCCACCAGAAATTATAATTGGATTTTTTGAATTTTTAATTTTTTCAGCAGCTTCTTTTATTTGAAAATCATCTGGTCTTGGTCTTCTTATTGAGTGAATTTTCTCTATAAAAAATTCTTCTGGATAGTCAAATGATTGTCCTTGAATATCTTGACACAAAGATATACATGCTGGACCACAATCAGCTGGATCTAACATTGTTTGAACTGCATTTGGAAAAGATTGAATAATTTGCTCTGGTCTTGTTATTCTGTCAAAATATCTTGTGACTGGTTTAAATGCATCATTTGCTGTAATTCCAGGATTATTAAAATGTTCTACTTGTTGTAAAACTGGATCTGGCATTCTGTTCGCGTAAGTATCACCAGGTAAAAATAAAATTGGTAATCTATTGCTCATTGCAACAGCTGCGGCTGTAACCATATTAGTTGCACCGGGTCCAACGGACGAAGTTGCTATAAAAATTTGCTGTCTTCTTTTTCCTCTAGCATACCCTATACCTGTTAAAGCCATATTTTGTTCGTGATGTCCTCTGTATGTTGGTAAATCTTTTTGATTTTCTTCTAAAGCTTGTCCTAAACATGCAACATTTCCATGTCCAAATATCCCGAATACTCCTGGAAATAATGGCTGCTTTTTGCCATCAATTAATATTTTTTGTGAAATTAAATATTTTACTATTGCATGAGCACAGGTGAGGGTTACTTTTTTCATAAAATTTGTATATTTTTTTTTCGTATGGTGTTTATATTTGAGTATATTTATAAATTAAAAAACCTAACTAAGTAAACCAAAAAAACTATGTATAACAAGTTTGGACAATTCATCGACGGAAAATGGCAACAGTCAGAAAAAAAAGAAACATATGACGTTATTAATCCTGCAACAGAAGAGATAATTGGTAGTGCATCAAAAGCATCTTCTATTGAAGTTCAAAAGGCACTTAAGTCTGCTGAAAAAGGACTAAAAGTTTGGAGTAATACAACTCCATGGCAAAGATCATACGTTCTTAGAAAAATTGCAGATTTAATGAGAGAAAAAAAAGATGTTCTTGCAAAATGGTTAACACTTGAAGTTGGAAAACCTTTGACAGAGGGTGTTGGTGAAGTTGGAGGAGCAGCTGATATTTTTGAGTGGAATGCAGAAGAGACAAAAAGAATTTATGGCCAAACAGTTCAAAGTAGATTTCCAGAAACTAGAGTTCATGTTTATTATCAGCCAGTAGGAGTAGTAGCTGCGTTGATACCGTGGAATTTTCCAATTGTTTTAGCAGCAAGAAAAATTTCAACAGCGTTAGCCGCAGGTTGTTCTGTTATTTGTAAACCTGATGTAATTACTCCTGGTGCTGTCATGGAATTAGTTGATATCTGTAAACAAGCTGGAGTTCCTGATGGTGTTGTAAATCTTTTGTCTGGTGATCCAGCAGAAATTTCAAATGAATTATTGGAATCTGATATTGTTAAAAAAGTTTCTATTACAGGGTCAACAAGAGTAGGTAAATTAATACTTAAAAAAGCTGCAGACAAAGTACAAAGAGTTACAATGGAACTAAGTGGTCACTCTCCATTTATAGTATGTGATGATGTGAATATTGATAATGTAGCCGATATTGCTATAGCAGCTAAATTTAGAAATAACGGCCAAGTTTGTATATCCCCTAATCGATTTTATATTCAAGAAAATGTTAAAGATGAATTCATCAATGCTTTTATAAATAGAGCAAAAAAATTAAAAATTGGTAATGGTATGGATGAAGGAGTAAACCTTGGTCCATTGACTACTGCTAAAAGATTAGATGAAATTGAAAAATTAGTTGATACAACAAAAAAAGAGGGTGCAGAAGTTTTAATGGGAGGAAAAAGACCGTCAGGTTTTAATAAGGGTTTTTATTATGAGCCAACAGTTTTTGACAAAGTAGAAGATAACTTTACGATTATGAAAGAAGAACCATTTGGCCCGTTAGTTCCCATGTTAGCATTTAAATCTTTTGATGAGGTCATTGAAAGAGCGAATGATAATGATTTGGGTCTATGTAGTTATCTTTATACTAACTCAATGGATAAAGCTAATAGAGGGTCTGAACTTTTAGAAACAGGATGTGTTGCTGTAAATACGGGTGCAGTAGCAATTGCTGAAGCGCCATTCGGTGGAATAAAACAAACTGGATACGGACGTGAGGGTGGATCAATGGCGATAAAAGATTATTTAAATGTAAAATATACTCATATGGCCCTGAAGGCTTAGAATGAGAAAAAATAAAATTAAACAAATGATGAAGGAGGGTAAATCAGTCATTAATGGATGGCTACAAATTCCAAGTACAGTTTCAGCAGAAGTAATGGCACATCAAGGATGGGATTCTCTTACAATTGATATGCAGCATGGATTAGTTGATTACACCAATGCACTTCCAATGCTTCAAACTATATCTACAACCGATGTTACACCTCTAGCACGTGTAAACTGGAATGAACCTGGTCAAATAATGAAAATTCTAGACGCGGGTTGTTATGGCATAATTTGTCCAATGGTAAGTAATCGAAATGAAGCAGAAAAGTTTGTTAAAGCGTGCATGTACCCTCCTTATGGATATAGAAGTTTTGGTCCAGTCAGGGGTCTAATTTATGGTGGAGGGGATTATGCAGATCACGCTAATGATGAATTGCTTAAGTTTGCAATGATTGAAACAAAAGAGTCTTTGGAAAAACTAGACGAAATAATGTCTACCCCAGGTTTAGATGGAATTTATATTGGTCCTGCTGATTTAAGTTTGGCGATCGGTGAAGCACCAGGTTTTGACAGACCGACAGAGTCAAAAGCATATTCTGAAATTTTAAGGATACTTGAGCATGCAAAAAAAAATAATATTTTTTCTGGTATTCACAACGGTAGCCCAGAGTATGCTCTTAAAATGATTGATAAAGGTTTTAATTTTGTAACTATCGGTGCAGATCAAAGAGCTATGAGCTCAGGCGCAAAAGCGATAGTAGATAAAATGAAAGGTTCTTTAAAAAAAGAAGAGTCAAGTACTTACTGATAAATAAACTTTATAAAATCAATAAACTACATGAAAAAAATTCTTATTATTCAGCCTATACATCAGGAGGGTATAAAATTATTACAAAATAACTCTGAATACGAATTTGAAGTTGTAGAAAATATTGAAATAAATTTTTTAAAAAATAAGATTAAAAATTGTGATGGTGTTTCGATCAGGACTGCTAAACTAAGTGGAGAGGTAATTGAGGCTGCAAATAATCTTAAAATTATTTCAAGACATGGAGTTGGTTATGATAATATTGATTTAAAGGTCTCAAAACAAAAGAATATCACTTTAGCAATTACAGCAACTGCAAATGCTGTGGCTGTAGCTGAACATGTAATGTTTATGATTTTAAATATTTCTAAAAGAGGCAATATGTACGATGACACTGTAAAAAGTGGAAAATTTAATGAAAGAAATAAATTACCTAAAACAGTAGAGCTTTGGAATAAAAATATTTTAATTGCAGGATTTGGTAGAATAGGACAGGCATTAATTAAGAGATGTTTAGGTTTTGAAATGAATGTTTTTGTTTATGATCCTTACGTATCTAAAGAATTTATTGAAAAAGAAGGTGGTACAAAAGTAGAGGATTTAAGTGAAGCTTCAAAAGATATGGATGCAATATCACTTCATATCCCTTTAAATAATGAAACTAAAAATATAGTTAATTATGAATTACTTAAATCTATGAAAAAAAATTGTATCATAATTAATGCTGCAAGAGGAGGTATCGTTAACGAAGTTGATTTAGATCGAGCTTTAAATGAAGATTTAATCTTTGGTGCTGGTTTAGATGTATTTGAAACTGAACCTCCTATTGAAAACAATCCTCTTTTACAGAATAAAAAAGTCTTTTTAAGTCCACATACAGCAGCTTTCACAGAAGAATGCATGACAAGAATGGGTAAAGAGACTGTTCAAAATATATTTGATTTTTTTGATGGTAATTTAGAAAATTCTAAAAAAGTAAAACTATAAGGCTATTTTTAGATCAATATTTTCACACACTTCAGATAAATATTTGAAACCTTTTTTTGCATACTCTAAAGGATTTGCTTTAGCTGGATCTTGTTCTGCTTCTACAACTAACCAGCCTTCATAATCAATGTTTTTTAGATACTTCAGCAAAGGTTTGTAATCAATACATCCATCTCCTGGTACGGTAAAAGCTCCCTTTAAAAATGCCTCTCTAAAACTCCAATCTTTTTGAAGAGATTTATTTAAAATATCCTCTCTCATATCCTTACAGTGAATATGAATAATTCTGTCTTTATAGTCTTCTGCTATTTTTACAGAATTACCATTAGCAAATAGCATGTGACCAGTATCTAGTATTAATTTGACTTGGTCACTTGTGTTATCTAACAGTCTTTTTGTGTCGTCTTCTGTTTCGATCACTGTGCCCATGTGATGATGATATGCTAAAGGCATATCTTGGTCTTCTAAATATTTTCCCATCTCAGAAATTTTTTTACAATATTCATTCCATTCATCTTTGTTCATTTGTGGTCTACTGGATAAGGGTCTATTAGGCTTCCCCGCAATTGAATCTGATACTTCAGCAAATACAATACATGGTGCTTTACAATCTTGAAAAAGTTTTAGTTGCTCTTGAATTAATATAATTTCATCCTTTACAGAATTTTTTCTCAAATTTGCACCGTACCAGCCTGAACATAACTTTAGGTTATATTTTTGTAACAATGGAATGAGTTCCTCTGATTTTTTTGGAAATTTCCCTCCAGACTCTATTCCAGAAAAACCTGCTTCACTTGCTTCTGATAAACACTGATCCAAAGGAGTGTCACCACCAAGTTCAGGCATATCATCATTGCTCCATGCTATTGGTGCTATTCCTAATTTTACTGACATAATACTTATATTTGTTATGATATATAAAATCATAATCTAATGAATACAAATAAATTATCCTTAGGTATTGTAGGTGGAGGTCCAAAATCTTGGATTGGTCATGTCCATCGAATTTCTGCAAGATTTGATGACAAGTACGAAATAGTAGCTGGTGTATTTTCAAGAAATTCAAAATTGTCAATTAACTTTGGAAAAACTTTGGGCATCTCTAAAGATAGATGTTACTCAAACTTTAAAGAGATGGCTTTGAAAGAGTCAAAAAGAAATGATGGTATTCAAGTAGTCTCGATAATGACACCTCCATCAAGTCATCAAACTATTGCTGAAAAATTTATTGAAAAAAATATCAATATTATCTCGGATAAACCATTTGCTGGTAATCTAGATCAAGCCAAAAAACTTTATAAAAAAATAAAATCAAATAAAAAAATTAAATATGCTTTAACTCATAACTACTCAGCTTACCCGATGGTTAGAGAAGCTAAAGTTTTAATAGAAAAAGGTAAAATTGGCAAAATTGAATATGTGAATGTTGAATATATCCAGGATTGGTCTGGTGGAACAAAAATCAATTTAAGAAATGCCAAAAAAAAACTAAAATGGAAAATAGATAATAAAATAGTTGGTGCATCTGCCGTTCTTAATGAAATTGGAACTCATGCTTACCATTTAGCCACATATATTTCAGGACTAAAAGGAGAAAAAATTTTTGCTGACATAAAACAAATTTCAAAAAAAATTAAAATGGATGATAACGCACAAGTAATGATTAATTTTACAAATGGTGCAAAAGGTATGTTTTGGACAAGCGTCATGGCTAAAGGTGGAGTTTATGGTCTTAAAATCAGAGTATTTGGATCTAAAGGAAGCTTAGAGTGGGTTCAAAATGACCCAAACTATCTAAAATTAAATCCAGACAAGGGGGCAGTAAGACACCTTGAAAGAGGTTTTCACAATGCTGAGCTTTCAAAAAAATTCTCAAGAATAAAATTTGGACACCCAGAAGGATATTTGGATGCATTTGCAAATATTTACAGAGAATTTGCTGACTCATTAAAAAATAAATCAAAAAAAAGATATTTTTATCCAAATGAGGATGAAGGATTAGAAACAGCAAAATTTATAAATGCTTGTAAAGTTTCATCAAAAAATAAAAGATGGGTAAAAATCAAATAAATATTGCATTACTTGGCCTTGGTAGAATAGGCCAAATGCATGCATTAAATTTAATTAATCATCCAGAATTCAACTTAAAATATACATTTGATATTGATAAAAATTTAAATAAGAAATTTGGAAAAAAATATAAGTCAATTCCTATTAATAATCCCAATGTTGCATTCAATGATAAGAGTGTAAGATGTATTTTTATAGCCACAAGCACTAAAACACATTTAAATTATATTGATAAAGCAGTTAGAAATAAAAAAGTTGTATTCTGTGAAAAGCCATTAGATTTGAGTTTAAAAAAAATTAATGAATACAAAAAAAAACTTTCTAAGTTCAATCCAAAGATTCAAATTGGTTTTAATAGAAGATATGATGCAGGACACAATTCTTTGAAAAAAAATCTTCTTAATGGAAAAATTGGAAAATTAGAAAAAATAATAATTACAAGTCGGGACCCTGCACCTCCTTCAACTGATTACTTGAAAAATTCTGGTGGTATATTTAAAGATATGATGATCCATGACTTTGATTTAGCAAGATACTATGTAGGTTCAGATGAGTTTAAGCACTTATTTGCAACAGGTGAATACTTTAAAGATAAAAAATTTAAAAAAGTAAAAGATTTAGAATTAGCTACAGTTGTAATGAAAACAAAAAAGGGTATTCAGTGTGTAATAACAAATTCAAGACATTGCAGTTTTGGTTATGATCAAAGAGTTGAGTTATTTGGTAATAAAGGGATGGTAATTTCTGAAAATCAGAGAGATTTAGAAACAGCATTCTATTTTAAAAATTCAACAGGCAGTAAACGATCTTTTAAAAATTTTTTTATTGAGAGATATTCGGAGGCATTTAAAAACCAGCTAAATGACTTAGCAAGACTTTGTAAAAAAAACATAAAACCACGGGCAAATTTTGAGGATGGAAGAATGTCATTGATATTGGCTGAAACAGCAAATAAATCATTAAAAACAAAAAAATTTGAGCTGATTAAATTTTAAACCATCACATTGATTTTATAGATTAATAATATATTTAATTCACCTATGAAAAATATTAAGCCATTTGGTCCTTCAATTGGAAAAACAAAAATATCTAAAAGGTTTTTAAATAAACTTAACGAGGAATTTGATAAAAAATCAGATCTCAAAAAAACTGATTATAGCTCAGAATTAGCTAGCCAAATAAAAAATGAAATTAAAATTTCAAACAACTTTATTAAAAAATACTTATTAAAAGAGCTGAGAAAAAATATTAAAATTTTTTTAGCTAAAGAAAAAGTTAAAAATATTAAAGAAATTAGAGTATTAAATTTGTGGGTCGTAAGACAATTTAAAGGTGAGTATAACCCTATTCATTATCATGAGGGAGATTTATCTGGTGTTGGCTATTTAACTTTACCAAAAAATATGACCAAAAATATTTTAATTAAAAATAAAAAAATTATAACTAACGGAACTATAGATTTTATAAATGGACAAAAAGCTTTTCTAAGTAACAGTATTTATAACTTAGTTCCAAAAACTGGAGACTTAATAATATTTCCAAACTATCTTATGCATACCGCATATCCATTTAACATAAATGGAGAAAGACGATCTTTTTCTTTTAATGTAAAAATTATTTTTAGAAAATAATACATGAATAAAGATTTTTTTAAAAATATTAGAATTTTGGATGGTGGTATGGGGCAACAATTGCTAGCAAAAGGATTAATATCAAAAGGTACCTTATGGTCTGCTACTGCTAATTTAGATAAAAATTTTCATGATTTAGTTGTGGATGTTCACTTATCTTTTATAAATGCTGGATCTGAGGTCATACTTACTAATACCTTTGCGGCACGAAAAATTAGATTAATACAAAATAAAGTTGATGAACATTTTAAATATATAAATGAACAAGCTTGTCTATTGTCAATTAAAGCAAAAGAAAAATCTGGAAAAAATGTTTTAATTGCAGGTAGTTTGCCATGTCAAAATGATACTTATCTTGAGGATCAAAGAGATAGTAAAGAAGTAGAAAAAGCTTTTTATGAACAAGCAAAAATTATTGCTCCTTATGTAGATTTTTTATATTTAGATGTGATCTCAAGTGGAAGGGAAATTGATATAGCTTCAAACGTTGCAATTAAATTAAATAAACCTGTTTTATTGGGCATACATGTTAAAAAAAATAACTTACTCCCCTCTAATGAGAGTATTACTGAAGTTTTACAAAAATACAGAAATGGGAATTGGATTGGATTAATTACTGCATGTGTCTCTCCAAAAATTGCTGAAGAGTGCACATCTGAAATTAAAAAATTAAATATTCCTTTTGGCTTTAAGGCTAACCTTTGGAAAGTAGAAGAGCCAACACCAGTTCAAACATTTAATACAGCTAAACCAGATGAAATTGGTACAAATCCAAACGTTACTCTTGGGAAAAGAGATAATAATTCAGCAAAGATGTTTTATGATTTTTCAAAAAGGCTTGTTGAACAAGGAGCAACAATACTTGGAGGATGTTGTGAAACTACCCCAGAGGATATTGAGGAAATTGCTAAACTAAGATAATTTTTTTCTATCCGCTCGTCGCACAAAGTAAATTCCTATACAAACTGCAGTCAAAGAAATTAGAACTTTAATTGTAATTAATTCTTCTAAGAATATGTATCCTAGAATTGTACCAAAAATTGGAATTAAATAAGAAACTTGTGATTGAAAAATTAATCCATTTTCCTTTAGTATTTTAAATCTTAATAACCATGCAATTCCTGTTGGAACAATCCCTAAATAAATAACAGATATTAAAGAGTCTGTCCTAGGTGATACCTGCCATGGCTGTTCAATAAAGGATACTAATGGTAACAAAATTATTGTTGCCCAAATTAAAATTGAACCTGTTACATTTTCATTTTTTTTCTTACTAATTTTTAATGTTAAAACTCCACCAATTACATAACATGTGGATCCAAGCAAAATTAACAAAGCTGAAGTAAAATTGTTCTGATCAATTAAAAGATTGTCAGAAAATAAGAAAATTATTCCTGAGAAACCTATTAAAATTCCAAATGTTTTAATTAAATTAAATTTTTCATTTTTCGTATAAAAATGACCTAATATTGTGGAACTCAATGGTGTTGTTGACATTAAAATTGCAGCTAAATTACTTTGAACAGATTTTACTCCGTAGGCAATTAAAAAAAATGGTGCAACCAAATTTATAAATCCTATCATTGCAAACCAATGCCAGTCTTTTGAAAAAGCCTCTATTTTTATTTTTTTATAATAGCAAAGAATAAGAACTGGAATTGCTCCAAAAAAAACTATTAAAAAAGCAATAGTGACTGGACCAAATGAATAAGTTGCTATCTTAATATTAAAAAATGCAGATGCCCATATTAAAGATAATATAGTTAATAAAGTATAATCTATTAATTTTGGTTGCTTCATTCTGTTAAATCATCCACTTCTGCATTAGTTAATTTTTTTAATTCAAAAAAACTAATTCCAAAAATTGCATTTGGATGTCCTGCTGCGGCAAAAACTTTTGAAAATCTCTCTAAATTTTTATCCATATATATTTTTATTTTCACTAAATGACCTATCGGAGATACACCTCCTATTGTGTAACCAGTAACTTGCTTAACCTCCTCAGGACTTGCCATTAACACATCTTTTTCGTTCAATTTTTTTTTTAACTTATTTAGAAGAGCATCTTTTGTCCCCTGAAACTAAACAAAGACAAAATTTATCGCCTATTTTAAAAAGTAGGCTTTTTACAATAGCACCAACATTGCAACCTAAAGCTGTAGCTGCATCATTTGCAGTTCTTGCTGTTTGTTCTAAAATGACAACATCTAGATTTGGATCAAAGTCGTTAAGAATTTTCTCAACTCTTTTAACTGTTTCTTTATCTAAAATGGAATTCACTTATTTGCTATTATGATTAATAATATTGATTAAATACACTACTTATGTGAAAATTGCATAAGTGTTATTTATTAAATAAGCAATATTTATATGAGTTTATTTGCTACTTAATGCTCAGAAATTACATAGGAGACATAATGAGTGCAGAAAACGTTTTAAAATTTATTAAAGAAAAAGAAGCTGAATTCGTAGATTTAAGATTTACTGATCCAAGAGGAAAACTTCAACATTTAACAATGGACGCAACAATTGTTGATGCAG
>AACY020353142.1_pt1 | contig 16275 bp, 16 predicted proteins | sample 267378 | NCBI WGS metagenome assembly AACY02 (sample SAMN02954345, study PRJNA13694) | marine metagenome | biome: aquatic; feature: ocean; material: water; isolation source: isolated as part of a large dataset composed predominantly from surface... | reverse complement strand
GGGCCAGATCCCGCCCAGACCCAGGTTGATGGGCAAAAACAGGATGCCGGCGCCGACGGCGGTGCCAAACAGGCTGATGACCCAGTGGGTGTCGTGGCGGCGCCAGGGGGTGGCGCTGACGGTGGTGGAGCAGGAACCGGACAGCTCCTTGGTGACGTCTACAGATAAACTCATTACTAATTCACTTTTTGTCAGTGTTTTAATCTGAGTTCATTGTGGTTTATCGGGATTTAATTCTCAAAAATCCACCCTGAAACATATCACTACCATTAAGGGCTTCAGCCAGTGAGATTGGGAATGGAATCGGGATCACATAAATGAGTAAAACTGAATTTTGTTAAATTAACGAAATTTAAAACCAAATTTTAACTCTCAGTCAATTTTTTATTTTGGCCAAATGATCGTTTGCAGAATTACCTGAAAAATCGTGCCATTCCGATGCCCTCTCTTGTGATGATTCACTGTCATTCCCGCGCTTTGCCAGCGGATATTTCTGTTCATCCCCGATGAAACCAGCGGATCACACCATGCAATCAGGCGGCCATGGGGCCGCCTGATTGCCGTCAATGATGACCTGTTCACCCGCTCAGTGCGCCAGAATGCTGCCCCAGGCGAGATCCGGATCCCCCATCACGATGAAGTCCGGGTTCTCCAGCGACTCCGTCTCGTTGTAGCGCAGCGGCTGCAGCGCCAGGCTGAGGATGCGGCCACCGGCCGCCTCGACGATGCACTGGGCGGCGGCGGTGTCCCACTCGCCGGTGGGGCCAAGCCGCACGTAGCAGTCGGCCGCCCCTTCCGCCACCAGGCAGGACTTGAGCGAGCTGGAGCCAAGCGGGATCAGCTCGTAGTTGATGGCCGGGTTAAGGCGACGGGTCAGGTTCTCCAGCTTCTGGCGGCGGCTAATGGCCACCACCAGCGAATCGGGCTGATCGTGCTCGTGATGCATGGCGCTGATGGGATGCACCTCGCCGTTCGCCTCCTTGAAGGCGCCATGACCGCGCACCGCCCAGTAGAGGACGTTCGACTCGGGGGCATAGATGACGCCGAGCACCGGCACGTTGTCCTGTACCAGGGCGATCAGGGTGGCGAAGTCACCGCTGCCGGCGATGAACTCGCCGGTGCCGTCGAGGGGATCCACCAGCCAGTACTGGCGCCAGTTGGCGCGCTGGCTGAAGGGGATGTCGGCCGCCTCTTCGGTCAGCACGGGAACATGGGGAGTGAGCGCCGACAGCGCCTGTTTGAGGTAGGCATCGGCAGCAAGATCGGCACTGGTGACCGGGGTCGCATCCTCCTTCAGCTGACGCTCGAACTGACCGCCGTGATAGATTTCGTGAAGGATCCTGCCCGCTTCGCGCGCGATCTCCTTGACCCCCGGCACCCAGGCCAACAACTCCTGCATCTTGTTATCCTCTGTATTCAAACTGCCCGTCTGCGGGCTACTCTGCCTGCTCCGCCAGCCAGCGTTGGGCCAGCAGCAGCGCACTGATGCTGCGCGACTCGGTGAAGTCGGGTCGCGCCAGCAATTCGTCGATCCGGTTCAGCGGCCAGGGGATCACCTCGAGGGGCTCGGGCTCGTCCCCCACCCGCTGCTCGGGGAAGAGATCCCGCGCCAGCAAGATGTCCATCCGGCTGGAGAAGTAGCCCGGCGCCAGCGACACCTGCTTGAGCAGGGTCAGGCTGTTGGCGCCAAAACCCGCCTCCTCCATCAGTTCCCGGTTGCCCGCCTCGAAGGCATCTTCACCCGGGTCGATCAGCCCCTTGGGGAAGCCCAGCTCGTAGGAGTGGGTGCCCGCCGCGTACTCGCGCACCAGCAGCAGGGTGTGGGCATCAAACAGCGGCACCACCATGACGGCGCCCCGGTTGCCGCCGCGCATCCGCTCGTAGACCCGCTCCTCGCCGTTGGAAAACTTGAGGTGGAGCGACTCCACCTTGAACAGCCGGCTCTCGGCCACGATCTCGGCCTTGAGGATCTCCGGCTTGCTCTTGTCATGCGCCATGGTGTCGACGCTGAGGTGGACGGGTTTGCGTTGGTGAAGGTCACTCATCGGGGCTGGCTGCTCGTTAAAAAATCGTGTTTCAAGAGTAAACGACTCCCCTCTCGAACACCACGGGGCAAGGGTGGGAAAGCGGCGGGAAAAATCCGGTATAATGCCCACCCGTTTCGACCCGACCACCGAGGCCCCATGCCGACCCCACTGCCCTGGCACCAGATAGACACTGTCCTGCTCGATATGGATGGCACCCTGATCGATCTCCATTTTGACAACCACCTCTGGCAACAGCTGGTCCCCGAGCGCTATGCCGAGCGACTCGGCCTGCCGCTGGCCGAGGCCAGAGTGCAGATCGAGGCGCACTACCAGGCCGTCAGCGGCACTCTCAACTGGTACTGCGTGGATTACTGGAGCGAGACGCTGGGGCTCGACATCCGTGCCCTCAAGCAGGAGATCCTGGCCAAGATCCAGTGGCGGCCCCACGTCATCCCCTTCCTGACCGCCCTGCGGGCCGCGGGCAAGCAGCTGGTGCTGTTCACCAATGCCCACCCCGCCAGCCTGTCGGTGAAGGATGCCCAGCTGGGGCTGGCCGGCCACCTGGATCTGATGGTGAGTACCCACGAGCTGGGCTGGTCGAAGGAGAGTCAGCACTGCTGGCAGGCACTGGCTGAGCGGCTGGCGTTCGACCCGGCCCGCACCCTGTTCGTGGATGACAGCGAGCGGATCCTGCGCGCCGCCGCCGACTACGGCATCGGTTATCAGCTCGCCATCCAGAACCCGGACAGTTGCCAGCCCGAGCAGCACATCACCGCCTTCCCGGCGATCCGCGACTACGCCGAGTTATTGCCGCTGGCCATGTAAGCCAACAGGGCTACAAGGCTCTCGAACTGACGGATAAACAAAAGGGCTGCCCAGGCAGCCCTTGTCGATCCCGGGTCGCTCACCCCTGCCACGTCACCAGCCGGTACTGCTTCTTGCCCCGGCGCAGCAGCAGGTAGCGGCCGAACAGCCGGTCGGCCGCTGTCAGTGGTTCATCCCGGCGGATCTCGCCGTTGAGGCTGATGGCCCCTGCCGCCAGCAGCTCACGGGCGATGCGCCTGGAGTTGGCCAGACCGCTCTCCACCAGCAGGGTCACCAGATCTGTTTCCCCCTCGATACGCCAGCCCGGCATGCCATCCTGCGCCAGCTGGGCCAGATCGCTCTCGCCAAGGCGGGCCACCTCGCCACTGAACAGCAATTCGCTGATGCGCTGCGCCGCCGCCAGCGCCCCCTTGCCGTGCACCAGCTCGGTCAGCTCGTCGGCCAGCACCTGCTGGGCCAGCTTGCGCCCCTGCCGCTTCGCATCCTCCGCCTCCAGCGCCTCAATCTCGCTCAGCGCCATAAAGCTGTAGTAGCGCAGGAAGCGGTAAACATCCTCGTCCGCGGTGCCGAGCCAGAACTGGTAGAAGGCGTAGGGCGAGGTGAGCGCCGGATCGAGCCAGATTGCGCCCCCTTCGGTCTTGCCGAACTTGGTGCCGTCCGCCTTGGTGATGAGCGGCAGCGTCATGCCATACACCTGGGCCTGATGGAGACGGCGGGTGAGATCCATGCCGCTGGTGATGTTGCCCCACTGGTCGTTGCCGCCGATCTGCAGGGTGCAGCCGAGGCGCTGGTTGAGCACCGCGAAGTCCTGGGATTGCAGCAGGGCGTAGGAGAACTCGGTGAAGGAGATACCTTGATCCGGGCGGGCCAGCCGCTGGCGCACCGATTCGCGGGCCAGCATGGCGTTGACCGAGAAGTGTTTGCCAATGTCGCGCAGAAAATCGAGGGCGGACATCTGCCCCATCCAGTCGGCGTTGTTGACCAGCAGCGGCGCCGCCAGCCCGTCGCTGGCCGGCAGCAGCGCTTTTATCTGGGCCGACAGGCTGGCCACCCAGCCCTGCACCGTTTCGGCACTGTTGAGGTTGCGCTCGGTCGCCTTGAAGCTGGGATCGCCGATAAGGCCAGTGGCACCGCCCACCAGCGCCACCGGGGTGTGGCCCGCCAGCTGGAAGCGGCGCAGCATCAGGAGCGGCACCAGATGGCCGATGTGCAGGCTGCCGGCGGTGGGATCGAACCCGCAGTAGATGGTGCGCGGGGTGGCGAGGTGAGAGGCGAGCGCCACCGGGTCGGAATTCTGGGCCACCAGGCCGCGTCGGGTCAGCTCATCGAGCAGGTGGGGGTTGATCATGGGGTCTCCAACAGCAGGGGGAAAAGGCCACATCCTCGCCGCTCTGGCTCGCCCCGAATATGTCCCCCAGGGGACAGTTTTGCCACTCTCGTGCTAGCATCCGGCCATAGTGTGACCATCGCGGGGAGCCTGCCCGCCACCCGGAAGCCATCGCCATGAACCAGCATCCATGATCCAGCCCCTCACCACAGATACCCTGACCCGCAGCATGACCGAAGTCGTCGATGCCCTGCACGGCAGTGCCTTTCCGGCGGCGCTGGTGCGCCTGATCCAGCAGCAGGTGGCGTTCGACTGCGCCCTGCTGCTCGGGGTGGGGCAGCGCCCCGTCTACCTCTACGACAACCTGCACCATCAGCGGGCCCTGCTGTTCGATCGCTATCTCACCCGCCATTTCAGTCAGGATCCCTTTATGCAGGCGCTGGAACAGGGTCTGGGGGCCGGGGTCTGGACGCTGGCGCAGGTGTCGCGCGGGCGGCTCGACCCCGAGTATCGCCACCACTTCTATCAGGCCACCGGCTGGCAGGAGGAGGTGGGACTGATCCTGCCGGTACGCGATGGCCTCACCCTGATGCTGTTTCTGGGCCGCCTCGACAAGCGCAGCAGCCTCAGCCGTGACGAGCTGGCTCGGCTGGAGGCGCTGTTTCCGCTGGTGCATTCGCTGTGCCGCCAGCACTGGCGGGAGGAAGCCGCATTGCTGGCACAGAGTCCGGTACTGCCGGGTAGCGCCGATCTCAAGGGGACGGTGGAGCAGGCCATCGCCAGCGTGGGGGGCGCGAGCCTCACCCGCCGCGAGCGCCAGGTGGCGGGATTGCTGTTGCAGGGGCTGGATACCGAGGCCATTGCCGGTGCGCTCGGCATCGGCAGCGGCACGGTGAAGAATCACCGCAAGCACCTCTACGCCAAGTTGCACCTGCGCTCGCGGGCCGAACTGTTCCGCTTCTTCCTCAATCACCTCATCACGGCGCCGGCCGGCACCACCCCATAACGACACCACCCCGCCGGGGCGGGGTGGTGTTGATGCATGCCAGATCAGACAGCAAGGCCGTCAGATGCGGCCCTGGTAGCGCAGCGGGAAGCGCCCCTGACCGTCGGGCTGGCCGAGGAAGGGCAGCCCCTGCTTCATCTGCTCCGGCAGATCGGGCCCGGGTTTCAGGGTGCCCTGGAACAGGTACTGGCGATTGGCCTGCAGCTCCAGCTTGCCCTGCACCTGTACCGCCTCCGAGCCCTGCTTAAGCTCGGCCACCAGCCGGGAGTCGATGCAGGTCAGCTTGATCTCGGGATCCCCCAGCACCAGCTTGCCGGCCGGGGTATCGGCATCGGCCCCGTACCAGTAGAGGTTGCCGTAGAGGTTGTCACACCAGGGGTTGCCCTGGGCAACCTGATCGAGCTTGAGCTGCAACTGGCCAGCCACCGTCACCGGCACGGGCAGTTGCATCGGCACCCGCGCCAGCAGCCAGGGGGCCGGCACGTTGAGGGTGATGTCGCGGCCAAAGGCAGCGCCGCTCCAGCCCACCACCCCCTGCCCGTTGAGGCCGCTGCGCTCGCCAAAGCGCAGGGACACCTCAGGGGCAAAGCGCAGCAGCGACCAGCCGTTGAGCTCCCAGCGCAGCTGGGTCAGCGACTCGCTGGCGTATTGCAGGCGGGCAACCTGGCCGCTCCAGAGGGTGCCGCTCACCCCTTCCAGCTGTACCAGGGGCGGCAGCGGCAGGTAGCGCACCACCAGGGACGCCGGCAGCTTGGCCAGCAGGAAAACCAGATAGGCCGCCAGAAACAGCACGGCAATCAGCACTCTTTGCTTCATAGAAAACGACTCGACTGCAAACGCCCGATCAGGCGCGGGGCCCTGCTCGGGACGCGTTGTTTCATTGGGGACGGCTCAGCTGCAAGCGGCGTACCTTGACCAGGCCGGGCGCCAGATTCTCGCGGGCCACCTCGATCACCTGCACCTGCACGCCATGGCGATCCGCCAGGGTCGCCAGCCAGATCAGCAGGTCATCGAACGCTACCGTGTCGATCCACACCTGCAGCTCCTGGCCCTGGGGCTGCAACCGGGCAATCTTGATCTTCTGGTTGAAGGCAGTGCGGTTGACCACCCCTTCCAGGGTGCCGCTGGTATCGAGCTGGCGGCCCTGGCCACCCTGCAGCGCCAGCACCTCTTCACCCTTCTCTTTCAGCCAGGCGAGGGTCTGCTGCTGGCTCAATACCTGCCGCTCGCGCTCGTCGATACGGTTGCCGATGGGTTGCCAGATGACCCAGTAGCAGAAGCCGATCAACAGCACGCTGCCGCCCACCGCCACCAGCCGCTGCTCGCGGGCGCTGATGCCGCGCCACCAGCCTTGTAGTTTGTCCATCATGATGATTTACCCTTCAGCACCAGTGCCCCTTCAACCTTGCCTTCGGTGCTGCGCACCTCCCCCTGCTGCACGTCGAAGCGCTTGCCGGCCAGCTCGCGAAAACGCTCGATCTCGGCAAAACCGGGGGCCGTCACCTGCAGCCTGAGCTCGCCGCGAGCCGCGTCGAAACGCAGCACCTCGGGCTTGAGGCCGGGCACTTCGGCAAAGGTGGGCGCCAGCTCGGTCAGCACCATCAACACCCCGTCCTGCGGCGTCTGCCCCAACTGCTGGAGGTGCTGGGTCATCTGGCTGCGCACGTTGACGATGCGACTCTCCCCCGGGAAGATCCGGGTGTAGACCTGCCGGATCTCCGCCTTGAGCGCCTTGTCCTGCTCCGCCAGCTGATAGAGCTGCACGCCGCGCCTGGGCGAACGCCACCACCAGCAGCGCCCCGGCCACCACCGCCACCTTGCGCCACTGCTGCCAGTAGCGGGAGTATTCGGTCTGCGGTCGGTAGGGCCCCTGCAGCAGGTTGGCCTGACTGGCGAGTGCACCCCGGGCCAGCAGCAGCATGGGCAGCTCAGGATCGGCCGCCTGCCAGCTGGCCGCCGCAATGGCCGGCGGCGGGGTATGGCTGTGAATGGTCACCGGCGCCGGCTCCGCCGCCAGCAGCATGGCCAGCAGCGGCTCGTCGGCGACGATGCCCTGACAGGGGCCCTGGCGCAGCAGCCACTCCTTGCCCAGTTGCAGCGCCGACCAGCCCTCGCTCGCCTGCGGCAGCGCCAGCACGTCCGGCAGCAGTTGCCGACTCTTGAGACCGGCCTGCTCCAGCCAGCCGAGCCAGGTCTGCATCTTCTCCTTGTCGACCGCCATCAGGTCCACCTCGTGACCCTGATGACCCAGCACCACCAGGTGCAGCTCATCCACGTCGGAGGCGATTTGCTCCTCCAGCAGATAGGGCAAGGCGGCCGCACTCTGGCGGCTGTATTTGCCCGGCAGGCTCACCCGCCGGAAGATAAGATCGCTGCCGGGCACCAGCACCACCGCCGGACGGCCACCGGCCCGCTCCTGCAGCTCGCCAAGGGCATGGGCCGAGGCCAGGGTACCGGAGGCGATCACCTCCTCTTCCCCGCCCGACCACACCAGCCACTCGACCGGCTGCTGCGCATTGGTCCCCAGACGGATGACCAGACTCTCGCTCACTAATGTCTCTCCTGCCATGCTCGCTCGCATCCCTCGGGATGGGCGGGCGCGCAGCCATGGGCTGCAGTCCAATCGGGGGATGGCGCGGGCCGGCCAACGGCCGTCGCCCGCCTCCCTTGTTATTCGGCGCCGCCATTCAGACGGCGCAGCATCACCAGCTTGTTGTCCTTGCCGCGCACGAAGACGCTCTCCAGCCGAGCCCGGGTATCACCCACCTCGGCAATCAGCCTGGCCTCGAAATAGCTGCTCTTGACGTCCAGCGCCGCATCCAGCCCCTGGATGTTGCCCACCTGCACCGGCATCTGGTCCGTCATCTCCTTCTTGTTCTTCCACCCCTTCTGGGGGCGGCTGGTCAGCACCCGCTTGGCATCGTCCAGCCCCACCTTGTCCAGATAAAGCGCCACCAGCAGGGCCGACTGTTCCGGCCGGATGGTGTTGACGTTCACCACCAGCTTGTCGTTGGGCAGGGCACACACATAGGGTGCCAGACGGGCGTACAGCTTGGCGCTCACCCCGCGCACCGCCCGCAGCTCGTCGGTGCCGAGCATCCACTGGTTGGCGGTCAGATAAGGGGGGGTGAGCCCTTCGTAATAGGCATCCTCGGCGCCGTAGCTCGACACCAGCACGGTATCCTTGTCGGTCCAGTCGCGAATGGCATCGGTCAGCTGCACCGCCTCGTAATCTTCCACCTCGAGCTGCTTGAGCAGCACCTTGAACACCTTGACCGGATAGGGCTGCTTCTCCAGATCGTCGCCGCTGATCCCATCCTTCAACGGCACGCTCAGGCTGTTGAGGTTGAAGCAGGATTGCAGATCCCGCACCCGGCCGGTGAGCTTGCCGTCATCCATCGGGAAGACCGCATCCTGGCGCGCCCAGTTCTGCCCCAGGCTGACCACGTTGGGGTCGTCCTTGAAATCCTGGGCCAGCACCTTGCTCACCAGCGCCTCCGCCGACATGGCATACCACCAGGCCTGCTTGCCGGCGGTGAGGTTGGCGGTACGGCGCAGCTCCAGCTGCAGGCGACCGCTCATGTTGCTGGCGATGATCACCATCACCGACAGGATGAGCAGCACCACCAGCAGGGCCATGCCCCCCTGGCGGCCTGGGCGGGAAAAACGACGATCAGCTGCCATTTTCAGCCCTCTGACCACCAGCACCGATCAGGAACTGGCGACGTCGAATAGTGCCGTCATCCTCGGTGACGGACAGGGGAAAATGACGCTCAGTTACCATTCTCTGCCCTCTGACCACCGGCCCCGATCAGGAACTGGCGGCGGATGGTGCCGTAGTCTTCCAGATCCAGCTCAACCGCCAGCCCGTAGGGCAGCACGTTGCGCTGGGTCCACTCCTCTTTCCAGGCACCCTTGTCGTAGAAGTAGAGCCGCAGCGCCGTCACCCGCTCCAGCATCGGCTGGATGCGCGGCTCGGTGCCGATCACTGGATCCGGGTAGAGATAGCTCAGCCGCTCCAGCTTGTGATCCTTGAGGCGCCAGCCGACCCGCTGCAGGCCGGAGCGTGGCAGCATGCCGTCCGGGTTGAGCCAGCCGCCGCGCATGAAGGCCATGCCCCAGTCGTCGCTCTGCTGACCGAAGCGGGAGGCCGCCAGCAGCACCTTGTTGTTCTCACCGTCGATGCGGCCGCTGCGCGGCACCATCTGGGTGATGTCCCGTTCCAGCACGGAGAAGGCCAGTTGCAGCTCGGAAAGACGAGCCTCCTTGCGCTTGGCCACCTCGTCGCTGGTGAGCACCCCTTGCAGCACCTGATAGGCGCCCAGGCTCAGGCCGGCAAAGATGGCGATGGCCACCAGCATCTCCAGCAGGGTAAACCCCGCCTGACGCCGGCTCCGGATCATGGAGACTCGTTGGTGAATGTTCATCGGCTGATGCCGGCTCCGGCTTATGGAGACACCTTGATGCAGGTTCATCGGCTGATATAGGTCCGGATCATGGCCACCGGGCTGTCGGCCTTGGGCGCGGTACGCACTTCCATGTCCAGCGCCTTGAAGTTGCTGTCGGCGGTAGCGACGCCGCGATAGCGCCAGTACCAGGTCTGGCCCGCCATCTGCTCGTCCCCTTCCACCCAGCTGTCACCGGGCCACTTGGCTTCGAGCTTCTGCTGTACCAGCTGGTTCTCCACCACCCAGGTCGCCAGGGTCTTCTGTTCCAGATAGTTGAGGCCGGAGAGGTGCTCGCTGGCGGTCTTCATCACCGCCAGCCCGGCGATGGCGAACACCGCCAGCGCCACCATGACTTCCAGCAGGGTCATGCCGCGGGCGTTCATTCCTCTTCCTCCTCGTCCTGCAGCAGGCGCAGGCGGCCGAACTCGTCCGCCTTGACCGTGCGCACATAGCGCAGATCGTCGTCCTGCTGGGTCAGGGTCAGCACGAAGGGGGTCAGCTCTCCACCAGGAAAGATGAACACCTGCGGCGTGCGCTCCTTCTCGTCGCGCCCCTTCTCGTACTTCTCGTCGGATTCGGTCCGCCAGCTGAAGCCCTCGAGCTCGATGGCCAGCCGCATGTTGTCGGGCAACTCGACCCGATCCAGCAGCTTGTCACCGCTCATCACCTGCCACTTGCGATCCTTGGCCGCGCGCTGCATGAACTGCCAGCTGTTGTCCTCCAGCCGCAGGCCCACCAGCCGGCCATCCATCACCGAGTACTCCTGCGCCTGCTGCAGCACTGCCATGAAGCGGCGCGTCTGCTTGTCGAGCTCTCTATCCCCCCTGGCGCCGCCCATGCTGAGGGTGACGGCAGTGGCAGCTAGCCCCATCAACATGGCCACCAGCAACACTTCCAGCAGGGTAAAACCGGCCTGACGACGGGCAGAAGAGGCCACCTTCATTCAGGCAGCCTCGAGATGACTCGGTGAGCGCGACGCGGCGGGATCACTTATTGGAAATCCTTCAGGTTCCAGTTGCCGATGTCGTCATCGGTACCGGCTTCGCCATCCAGCCCCATGGAGAAGATGTCGATCTTGCCGAACTGGCCCGGGCTCAGCATCTGGTACGGGTTGCCCCAGGGATCCTGCGGCAGGCGCTTGATGTAGCCCCCTTCCCGGTAGCTGCGCGGCTCAGGTGCGGCGGTCGGTTTGTTGACCAGCGCGTCCAGCCCCTGCTCAGTGGTCGGGTAGCGGTTGTTGTCCAGCTTGTACATGTCGAGGGCGTTTTCCAGCGCCACTATGTCGGAGACCGCTTTCTGCTGGTCGGCCTTCTCCTTGTTGCCCATCAGGTTGGGCACCACCAGGCTGGCCAGGATCCCCAGGATCACGATGACCACCATCACTTCCAGCAGGGTAAAACCCGATTGACGACGCTTTTGCATGACTTACTCCCTCACGAAATGAGATGGCATGAACCATCAACGATAAATTGTTAAACCTCGATCGTTCGATGACGCCTGTCGGCTAATCGAACCTACGGAGTTGATTGGATTGGTAGGTTCGAATAGCGAAGCGTATTCGAACGTCCGAACCTTACATATTCACCATATTGTTCAGCTCCAGGATCGGCTGCAGGATCGACATCACGATAAACAGCACCACCCCGGCCATGGAGACCACCAGCATGGGTTCGAACACCCCGAGGGCGATATTCACCTGGGTTTCGAACTCCCGATCCTGGTTGTCCGCCGCCCGCTCCAGCATGTTGTCGAGCTCGCCGCTCTGCTCGCCGGAGGCGATCATGTGCAGCATCATGGGCGGAAAAATTTTGGTTTCATCCAGCGACTTGCGCAGGCTGGTCCCCTCCCGCACCCGCTCGGTGGCCTCACCGATACGCATGCGGGCAAAGTCGTTGGAGAGCACTTCGCCGGAGATCTTCATCCCCTCCAGCAGCGGCACGGCGCTGGCGTTGAGGATGCTAAGGGTGCGAGCGAAACGGGCGGTGTTGAGACCGCGGCTGACCCGACCGATCACCGGCAGGCGCAGGATCAGCTGGTGCCAGTGACGGCGACGCTTGTCGTCGGTCAGCCACCAGCGCCAGACAAAGCCACCCAGCAGCAGCAGCAACAGGAACCAGAGGCCGTAGTGCTGCATCAACTCGCTGGTACCGATGAGGAAGCGGGTGGTGGCCGGCAGTTGCTGGCCCATGTGTTCAAACTGGGCCACCACCTTGGGTACCACGGCGGTGAGCAGGATGGAGATGACGCCGATGGCGACGCAGGTCAATACGATGGGGTAGATCATCGCCTGCAGCAGCTTGGTGCGCATGTGCTGACGCTGCTCGGTGTAGTCGGCGAGGCGGTTGAGCACCTTCTCCAGGTGACCGGACTTCTCGCCGGCTGCCACCATGGAGCGGAACAACTGATCGAACACATGGGGGAAGGCCGCCAGCGAATCGGCCAGCGAATAGCCCTCCACCACCTTGCTGCGCACCGTGGCCACCATGCTGCGCAGGTGAGCCTTCTCGCACTGCTCGGCGACGGCCTTGAGCGCCTCTTCGATGGTAAGGCCGGCCCCCACCAGAAGTGGCCAGCTGGCGGGTGATCATCGCCAGCTCAGCGGTGCTGGCACCACGGCGGAACAACACGAAGCGGTTCGCCTCGCGCTTGGCCTTCTCGGTGGTCTCGTTCACCTCGAGCGGGGTCAGTCCCTGCTCGCGCAACAGCTGGCGTACCTGGCGGGCGGAATCCCCCTCCAGCACGCCGCTCTTGTTGCGTCCCTTGCCGTCGAGGGCCTTGTATTCGAATGCTGCCATCTCAGTCTTCCCGGGTCACGCGCAGCACCTCTTCGAGGCTGGTCTGCCCCTTGAGTACCTTGTCGATGCCGTCGCGGCGGATGCTGGGGGTATGACCCCGGATCAGCCGCTCGATGGCCAGCTCGCCGCTGGCGCTGTGGATCGCCTCGCGCACCGCTTCGTCGATCACCACCAGCTCGTGGATGCCGGTCCGGCCACGATAGCCGGTGTGGTTGCACTGCTCGCAGCCCACCGGTCGCCACACCTGCTGATCCGGCGCCAGCTCGATGCCCATGGCAATGCGCTCCTGATCGGTGATGGGGCGCGGCGCGCGGCAATCGGGGCAGAGGGTGCGCACCAGCCGTTGGGCCAGCACCGCCAGCAGTGAGGAGGAGAGCAGGAAGGGTTCGATGCCCATGTCCCGCATCCGGGTGATGGCACCGATGGCGGTGTTGGTGTGCAGGGTCGACATCACCAGGTGACCGGTCAGCGACGCCTGCACCGCGATCTGGGCAGTTTCGAGGTCACGGATTTCCCCTACCATCACCACGTCCGGGTCTTGGCGCAGAATGGCGCGCAGGCCGCGGGCGAAGGTCATGTCCACCTTGCTGTTGACCTGGGTCTGGCCCACCCCTTCGAGGTCATATTCGATGGGGTCTTCGACGGTCAGGATGTTGCGATCCCGCGAGTTGATCTCGGAGAGGGCTGCGTAGAGGGTGGTCGACTTGCCCGAACCGGTCGGGCCCGTCACCAGAATGATGCCGTGGGGCTTGCGAATGAGTTCGCTGATGATGTTGCGGTTGGCCAGCGTCATGCCAAGCTGCTTGAGCTCGAGCCGCACGTTGTTCTTGTCGAGCAGACGCAGTACCACCCGCTCGCCGTAGCTGGACGGCATGGTGGAAACCCGCACGTCCACCGCCCGGCCGCCGATGCGCAGTGAGATGCGGCCATCCTGCGGCACCCGCTTCTCGGCGATGTCCATCCGCGACATGACCTTGATGCGCGACACCAGCAAGGAGGCGAGCTTGCGATGGGGCCGCAGGATCTCCCGCAGCACCCCGTCGATACGGAAGCGGATCACCAGGGCCCGCTCGAAGGTCTCGATGTGGATGTCGGACGCCTCTTCTTTTATCGCCTCGCTCAGCATGGCGTTGATGAGGCGGATGATGGGGGCGTCGTCGTCGGCGTCCAGCAGGTCTTCACTCTGGGGCAGCTCTTCGGCCAGCGCGAAGAAGTCCATCTCGTTGCCGAGATCCTCCATCAGCTGGCGTGCCTCGGAGGAGTCGCGCTGATAGTGGGCCATCAGCAGCTCTTCGAAGGCTTCGCCGTCCATCTGCTCCACCGTGAAGGCGCAGCCCGCCACCCGCCGCACTTCCAGCAGGGTTTGCGGCGTCACGCCCTGGCGGCAGAGCAGCACCGGGGCCCCCTGCCGCTCGGTCAGGATCACCCCGAAGTTGCGGGCGAAGGCAAACGGCAGCTCGGGCAGGGCTGCCGGCATGTCGACGCCATCCAGCTGGTATGCCGCCATTACTTGTTACCCACGAATGGCTGGGACCCGCCGCTCGTCTGCGGGGCCGACTGTGTCTGCTGGAGCTGCTTCTGCACCTCGGGCGACATGGTCACGCCCTGGCCGTACTCGGGCAGCACCTGGCGCTTGGGCGAGGTGAGATAGCCCTCCTGCGCCGCCGCCTCCTGCTGCTCGGAGCGGAACTGGGAGTACTTGTTGCTGGAGATACCGCTGTAGACATCGGCATCACGCAAAATGGTCGGTCGGATAAAGACCATCAGATTGCGCTTGGAGGTCGAGTTGGAGGTCGAGCGGAACAGATAACCCAGCACCGGGATGTCGCCGAGCAGCGGCACCTTGGAAACCTTCTCCTGGGTCTTCTCGTCCATCAAGCCGCCCAGTACCACGGTCTCGCCACTCTTCACCAGCACCGCGTTCTTGATGGTGCGGGTATCGAAGGTCGGGCCCAGCGTGCTGGTACCGGGTGCCTGGGTCTGCGCCACGCTGGAGACCTCCTGCTCGATGTTGAGCAGCACGGAATCCCCTTCGTTGATCTGCGGCGTCACCACCAGCTTGGTCCCCACCGTCTTGCGCTCGATGGTGTTGAACACCTGATCGCTGGTGGTGGAGCTCTGGGAGCCACTCTGCACCGGCACTTCCTGGCCGACGTTGAAGGATGCTTCCTTGTTGTCCATGGTGACGATACTCGGCGTGGAGAGAATATCGTTCTTGGTATCGGTGGAAAGCGCCGTTACCAGCGCGGCCCAGTTGCCCTTGTAGAAGCCGGCCGCCATACCGTTGAAATCCTTGGCCAGCGAGGCCAGGCCAGTGGTGGTGCCGTTCTTCTGGTAATCCTTGGCCGCGATGGCCACCGAACCGATGGGCAGACCGGTGTCGGTGAACTGGGTGCCACCGCCATTGGTGTTGGCCCACTGCACCCCGAGGTTGAGGCCGTCGCCATCGGCGATCTCGACGATGATCGCCTCCACCAGCACCTGGGCACGGCGGATGTCGAGCTTGGCGACCACCTGCTCCAGCTCGGCCATCACGTCCGGCTGGGCGGTGATCACCAGCGCATTGGTGGTCTCGTCGGCGGAGATGGCCAGCTTGCCGCCGCCGATGCTGGCACCGCCACCCCCTGTGGTGGTGGCCGCGCCGCCCTTCTTGTCCGCTTCGATGCTGGAGCTGACGCCCTTGAGCACCTCCACCAGATCCTTGGCCTTGCCGTATTTCAGATAGAAGACCCGGGTGTTGCCCTGGCTCTGCAGGTCACGGTCAAGCTGGTGCACCATCTGGATGATGCGGGCGCGCGCCTTGGGCTCGCCGCTCACCACCACCGAGTTGGTGCGCTCGTCGGCCACCACCTTGGGGGCCAGCAGCAGGGAGGTGTTGCCGCCCTGGTTGTTGCCGTCCTTGTTGAGGTTGGTCACCAGCCGCACCATCTCGCCGGCGGAGGCGTACTTCAGCTTGACGATATCCACTTCCTGGTCGCCCGCCTTGTCGACCCGGCGCACCACTTCCACCAGCCGGTTGACCACGGCGGCGCGGCCGGTGATCAGCAGCACGTTGGAGGGGTCGTAATGGACCACGTTGCCACCGCCGGCGTTGTCGTTGAGCTGGCGCAGCAGCGGCGCCAGTTCGCGCACCGAGACGTTGCGCACTGGCACAACCCGGGTCACCATCTCGTCACCGCTGCCGGGGTTGCTCTCGTCCACCACCGGGATGGCGGAGGTCTTGGCATCCTTGGAGCGCACCACCTTGAGCACGCCGTTGTCCATCGGGACCACGGCGAAGCCATAGACGTCGAGCACGCTCAGGAAGAACTGGTAGTACTGGTCTTCGTTGAGCAGGTCATAGCTGCGGACGTTGATCTTGCCGCGCACCGAAGGCTCGATGATGATGGTCTTGTTCAGGTTCTTGCCGACCGTGTTGATGAACTCTTCGATGTCGGCATTCTTGAAGCTGGCGGAATACTCGGTGGCCCAGGCAGAACCTGCCATCATCAGCGCCGCAGCCACGGTGGCCAGACGCCAGCCCTTCCCTTTATTTATCATTCTTGGTGCTACTCCAAATCATTATTCTGACAAGCCGACATAAACGTCGTAGAGCTGTCCTTGCCGCTCGACGGTGACGGTCATTTCCGTTGCGCCAGCCACCTGCTGCATCGCCTGCATGGCCTGAGCGTTATCCCGCAGATCCAGCCCATTGATGCTGACCGCCATGTCGTTGGCGACCAGCCCCAGTTGATTGAACAGTTCCGGATTGCTGCCCGGATTGAGGCGATAGCCGACCATGCGGCCATCGACCCGGACCGGGGAAATATTGAGGTAATCGGTGATCTTGCCGGGGTTGCCCATCAGC
>AACY020535458.1_pt1 | contig 16284 bp, 15 predicted proteins | sample 267378 | NCBI WGS metagenome assembly AACY02 (sample SAMN02954345, study PRJNA13694) | marine metagenome | biome: aquatic; feature: ocean; material: water; isolation source: isolated as part of a large dataset composed predominantly from surface... | reverse complement strand
CCTGAAGCGCCTCCACCAGCAGTTGCCGCCCCGGGATCAGGGCGGGGCTGAAGGGCGGTTGCAGGGGGGTGAGCCCGAGCAGATCGGCGCTCACCCGCACCTGACCGTCGCAGTCGTCTCCGGCACCGATGCCGATCACAGGAATGCGCAGCGCCTGGCGCACCCGGCTGGCCAACTGGGCGGGCACATGTTCCAGCACCAGGGCGAAACAGCCGTTGGCTTCCAGCGTTTCCGCCTGGCGGAGCAGGGTGTCCTGGCTGCGGGGATCTTCCGCCTGCCGCCGGTAGCCAAGGCGATGCACCGCCTGTGGCGTGAGCCCCAGATGGCCCATCACCGGGATCCCCATCCGCACCAGCCGGTCGATCACCTGCACGATCTCCGGTTCAGCTCCCTCCAGCTTCACGGCGGCGGCGCCGGAGTTCTTCAGCAGGGTTCCGGCGGCTGCCACGGCCCGCTCCTCGCCGCATTGGTAACTGAGAAAGGGCAGATCGCACACCACCAGGGGCTGGCGCTCCAGCGGTCCAGTGAGGCCACGACAGACCGCCTGCGTGTGTTGCAGCATCTGCTCCAGCGTCACCGGCAGGGTGGTGGCGTGGCCCAGCACCACCATGGCGAGTGAATCACCCACCAGCACCAGATCGGCGCCGGCTGCTTGCACCAGGGCCGCCGAGAGGGCGTCCCAGGCGGTGAGCATGGTGATCGCTTGCCCCGACTGCTTGAACCGGATCAGGTCGGCAGGTCGCATCTACCTCTCCAGGCCAACGGGGGTCCATTGCTAGCATTACAACGACTCGGACCCATGCGGTTCAGACGCCTAAACCTGGTCAGAACCGGAAGGGAGCAGCCACACGGGATGCTCTGAGCAGGCGTGGACTCCGGGTCACCCCACCCGCCAAGCCACAGGTCAGGCTTCAATCGTTGGTCGACTCGCGACGCAGCTGACGCTGGCGCAGAAATTGAGGAATGTTCGCGCCGGAATCCTGGCTCGATGACGGCGTGTAGGGCGTGGATTCAGATCGTGTCGCGGCCCGTTCGGTGCGGTAGGGCTGGCCGTTCTCAAAACCGGTGGCGATCACCGTCACGTGAATTTCTCCCTCCAGTCGCTCATCGACGACGGCGCCCACGATGATGTTGGCTTCCGGATCCACCACGTCGTAGATCACCTCGGAGGCGGTGGTCATGTCTTCGAGGGTCATGTCGCGACCGCCGCTGATGTTGATCACACACCCCTTGGCGCCATCGATGCGGGCCGCCTCCAACAGTGGGCTGTTGATCGCAGTCTGAGCGGCTTCCACGGCGCGGGAGCGGCCGGAGCCGACGCCGATCCCCAGCAGGGCGGTGCCGGCCTCGGTCATCACCGAGCGCACATCGGCGAAATCCACATTCACCAGGCCTGGGCAGGTGATGATGTCGCTGATGCCCTTCACGCCCATGCGCAGCACGTCGTCAGCGCTGCGGAACGCTTCCTGCAAAGGGGCTCCGGCGATCGCATCGCGCAGACGATCATTGGGGATCACGATCAGGGTGTCGACGTGCTCGGCGAGGCGGGCGATGCCCTCATCGGCCTGACGCATGCGGCGGCGACCTTCGAAGCTGAAGGGTTTCGTGACGATGCCCACGGTGAGGGCGCCGCTTTCTTTGGCCACTTCGGCCACCACAGGAGCGGCACCCGTGCCGGTGCCACCCCCCATGCCGGCGGCGATGAAGACAAGATCAGCCCCTTGCAGTGCCTGTTGCAAATCGGCGCGGGATTCTTCGGCTGCTTTCTGGCCGATGCTGGGATTGCCGCCCGCTCCCAAGCCGCGGGTGAGGGTCTGGCCCAATTGCACACGATGATCGGCCGCCGACTGGAGCAGGGCTTGGGCATCGGTGTTGAGCACCCGGTAGGCCACACCCTCCAGATCGCTTTGGATCATGCGGTTCACGGCGTTGCTGCCGCCCCCACCCACACCGATCACCTCAATCCGCGCAGACTGGCTGGGGAGGATGCCAGTGGAATCGGCATGGGGGGACTGATGTGCTCCCATCATCTCCATCGTTGCGGCCGAACCATTGAGCTGTGGGTGCATTATGTCCTTGCGGGTTGCATCCGCCGCTGATTCTGATCAGCCTTGTCGCCCGAACCCCGATCTGCAACGAAGCGTCAGGATTCGCTGGCGGGAGTCTTGCCGGCACGGAGCTGAAGTTCCGGTTTGGCGGGATCACTGAGATCGATGCTTGTGCCCGCTTTCTGGCGCAAGTGGCTGGGGAGACTGCGGCTGAGTTGGGCCATGCTCACCACCTGTTGATCCAACAGGTTCGGGTCCGCGCCCAGGTCCACCCTGCCCAGAGCGGCTGTCTGAATGCTGATGGCCCCATCCGGAGCGATGCTGATGCGCTGCAAGGGGCTCCCCAGGGCATCCCGTCGCTCGAACAGTCGGGCGATCATGGGCCGCTGGCGCGCTGTCCAGCCCGTCACCAGGATCGAGGTTTCCGGCTGATCGCCCCGCGAGGCCACGGTCTGGGGCATCCATTGGCCGTTGCGATCGACCATGCCCTTCTCCATGCCCCCGGGGCTGACCCGACGGGCGGCCGCCATGGGGCGACGATCCTCCAGGTCCACATCCAGGGCGGGCGGCAGGAGTCGGCGATGCACAGCAGCTGATTGCACCGGCAGTTCCCGCAGCAGGGTGCGTTCCAGCGCCCTGGGGTCGAGGCTGAGTAGGGGCAGGGGGAAACGGAGACCCGCCGCCTGGGTCACGGCTTCGCTGCTGATCCGTTCGCTGCCGCTCACCCGCAGTTGGTCCGGGCTGCGCAGGGTCCAGCCCATGCTCAACAGAAGCCAGGCAAGAGCCGTGGCACTGCCGCTGAACAGCAGCAGGCGCCACAGCTGAATCAGCCGGTCGCGGCGCCGTTCTTGGCGTAGGCGGCGGCGGCGTTCAACGCCGGGGGGGAGTGGGCGGGCAGATCGCTGGCGGCTCACAGGTCGCAACGCGCCTTGGACATCAGTTGGTTCATCCAGCTGCGCGCCCGTTGCGCATCGGAGAAGGGCACATCCATCTGTTGGCCGTCGCCGATCAGGCGCAGGCGGCAGCGACCCTCCGATTCATGGGCCAAGGGCGCTTCTCCGGAGGCCAAGGCCATCAGCTCCACCAGTTCGAGGGAGTTGATCGTGAATCGTCCCTGTTCTTCGAAGCGACCGGCAGAAAAGCTGCACCATTGCAGTTCCCCATCCATGACCCTGGCGGCCCCGCAGCCATCCAGCTTGGAGAGTTCAGCCCCCTCAGCCCAGCGCCGAAACAGGGTCTGGCGCCGACGCTCCAGCCAGCCGAGGGCGGCGAGGAGCACGAAGGCCAGGAGCAGGGGAAACCAGAGCAGACCGTGAATCATCGCTGGATCAGGGGAGCGCTGCTGGAAAGTGCTTATTCTCGCGCGCTCTCCACGAGCTGCGCCACCAGATCCTCGAGGGGCAAGCCGCTGGCCTCCCAGAGCATGGGATACATGCTCTGGGAGGTGAAGCCCGGCAGGGTGTTCACCTCATTGATCCAGAGGCGCTCCTGGGTTGCGTCGTAGAAAAAATCCACCCGGGCCTGGCCCACCACCCCGAGCACCCGACAGGCCTCCAGGGCCATCGCCTGCACGTCAGCCTGCCTCGCTGCGGAGATCGGGGCGGGAATCAGGGTGTGGCTCAAGCCATCGCTGTATTTCGTGGTGTAGTCGTACCAATCCGCATCGAAGCGGATCTCCCCCACCACGGAGGCCTTGAGCTGACGCACCCCGAGCACGGCACACTCCAGTTCCCGGGCTTGCACGCCCTGCTCCACCACCAGGCGGTGATCCAGCTCCGCGGCCACCGCCAGGCCGCGCTCCAGTTCCGCCCGGTTCCGGACCTTGCTGATCCCCACCGACGAGCCAAGATTCGCCGGTTTCACGAAACAGGGATAGCCCAGCTCCGTTTCGATCCGCTCGAACAGGGCCGCGCGCGTGGCGGCATTGTTGAGGCTTGAGGCGTCCAGACCCACGTAGGGGACCTGGGCGAGGCCGGCGGCGGCGAAAGCCGCTTTCATCGCCAGTTTGTCCATGCCCATGGCCGACCCGAGCACTCCCGCTCCCACAAACGGTTTGGCCATCAGGGTGAACAGACCCTGCACGGTGCCGTCTTCGCCATTGGGGCCATGCAGCACCGGATACCAGATCTCCACGGTTTCGGATCCTGCCGGCAGCTGGGAGAAGCCAGGTGCGGGCAGGGGTTGGGGCAGATCAGCCTCCTCCGCTGCCACGCCGTTCTGCAGCACGCTCTCGGCCACCGCCGCCGGCCACCAGCGCCCGGCGCGATCGATGTATATCGGCACCACGTCGAAGCGCTCCCGGTTGCGTCCGCTGCGCAGGGCCTGAATCACCGTGGTGGCCGAGCGGATGGCGATGGCGTGTTCCCCGGATGCACCGCCAAACACCACGCCGACGCGAACAGGGGAAGAGGGCATGGAGAGAGGCCGGCACTGGCAGGAGCGCCAAACGTATCAGCCTCAGATGGGGGTGCCACTGAGGGAGAAGGACCGCACGGCCTCGATCCGTACCTCCACCAGATCACCCGGTTGCCACCGGCTGCCATCAGCGCGGGCGGCGGGGAAGAAGGTGAGCCGATTGGTGCGGGTGCGGCCCATCACCTGGTCGGGATCCTTGGGGTTGATGCCCTCCACCAGCACCTGCTCAGTGCGGCCGCCATAACGGGCGCTGCGGGCCCTGGCCACGCGCTCCACCAGGGCATTGATCTCCCGCAGGCGCTCCACCTTCACCGCTTCCGGCAGCTGATCGGGCCAGTCGGCGGCGGGGGTGTTGGGGCGTGGGGAATAGGCGGCGGTGTTCACCTGATCGAAACCGATCGCCTCGATCAGATCGAGGGTGCGCCGGTATTGGGCGTCGGTTTCTCCCGGGAAGGCCACAATCACATCGGCGCTGATCGCCGCATCGGGCATGCGCTCGCGGATGCGATCGATGATGCGGCGGTAGCGATCCACCGTGTAGCCGCGGGCCATCGCCTTGAGCACGGCGTCGTCGCCACTCTGGAAGGGGATGTGGAAGTGTTCGCACACCTTGGGCAGCTCGGCGCAGGCATCGATCAGCCGTTCGGTGAAATAGCGCGGGTGGCTGGTGGCGAAGCGGATGCGCTCGAGGCCTTCCACGTCGTGCACGAACTGCAGCAGATCGGTGAGGGTGTGCTGGCGGCGACCCTCCGGGGTGATGCCGGGGAGGTCGCGGCCGTAGGCATCGATGTTCTGCCCCAGCAGGGTGATCTCCTTGAACCCCTGGGCGGCCAGTCCCTCCATCTCCAGCCGGATCGCTGCCGGCAGCCGTGATTGCTCCTTGCCGCGCACCGAAGGCACCACGCAGTAGGTGCAGCGTTCGTTGCAGCCGTAGATCACGTTCACCCAGCCGCAGATGGCACTGTCGCGGCGAGCGGTGGTGATGTCTTCGAGGATGTGGTGCTCTTCGGTGGCCACCACCTGCTGGCCCTGCTCCACCTGGGCCAGCAGCACATCAAGGCGGTTGGCGTGCTGGGGGCCCATCACCAGATCCAGCTCGGGCACGCGCCGCAGCAGCGATTCGCCCTCCTGCTGGGCGACGCAGCCGGCCACCACCAGGGTGAGATTGGGGTTGGTGCGTTTGCGCTGCGCCTGGCGCCCCAGATAGCTGTAAACCTTCTGCTCGGCGTTGTCGCGGATCGTGCAGGTGTTGTAAAGCACCAGATCGGCCTCCAGCTCGGCGCTCGCTTCGCGATAGCCCATGGATTCCAGGATTCCGGCCATACGCTCGGAATCGGCCTTGTTCATCTGGCAACCGAAGGTGGTGACCCAGTAGCTGCCGCGGCTCGAAGCGCGCTCAAGGCTGAGGGGTTGGCTGCTGGTGGAGGCGGAGACGGTCAAGGGAAACGGCGTTTCGGAGAACCGCGGAGCGGACGGCTTCAATCAGTGTCGGTCACGGCGGTGCTGTGCCAGTTTGAAGATCGGTGCAATCAAGGGATGGGCTGGTGCCTGCGGCGGTTTCCACTCACCAAGGCGGTGCCCCTGGCCATCAGTCGCGGCACCACCGCAGCGGTCGAGCACCTTTTGCTGCGTTGTGAGGCCGAGGGGGTGGTCGGCCTTGGTGAGGCCGGTGGTCTCGACACGGGGCACCGCTCTTACGACACGGCGGCCATCGCCGCCGAATTAGAGGCGATGCTGCCCGCGCTGGATGGGCTCGATCCGAGCCAGCGGCACACCTTCGCTCCGCTGTTGGCGCTCCTGTCACCACCAGCTCGCTGCGCGGTGGATCTGGCGCTCTGGGACTGGTGGGGACACCGCCTCGGCCAGCCTCTCTGGCGGCTGTTCGGGCTTGATGGCGATGGCGCCGTGGCCACCAGCGTCACCCTCGGACTCGGCCGTGTGGAGCAGGTGCTGCAGCGGCTCGAGCGTTGGTGGCAGCAGCGACCGGCCACCCGGATCAAACTCAAGCTGGGCAGTCCTGAAGGGCTCGATCACGACCGGCAGCTGCTGGACGCCGTCGCTGCCGCGCTGCAGCAGGAACAGCAGCGGCGCCAGCAACCCCTGGAGCTTCAGGTGGATGCCAACGGTGGTTGGTCGCTCGATCAGGCGCGACGGTTCATGCCCCAGCTCCAGGCCCATGGGGTGGTGTTGCTGGAGCAACCGCTGGCTGCCCGTGCGGATCCGGAGCTCGATCGCACTGCCTTCGCCAGGCTCAAGCCCGACTGCCCGCTCCCCCTGGTGGCCGATGAGAGTTGCTGGGATCTGGAGGACCTGCTGCGCCTCGCTCCCCACGTGGATGGCATCAATCTGAAGCTGCTCAAAACCGGTGGCCTCAGCGAGGCCTTGCTCATGGCTCGAGTGGGTCAGCGACTGGGGCTCGATCTGATGGTGGGGTGCTACTCCGACAGCAGCCTGCTGAATGGGGCAGCCGCCCAGTTGCTGTCCTTGATCCGCTGGCCGGATCTCGACAGCCACCTCAACCTCCTGGATGACCCGTTTCAGGGTCTGCCGATCGACGACGACCGGTTGCGCCCGCCCCAGGCGGTGGGGCTCGGCATGGCTGCAGTGGCGGAGGTGGGCTGATGCTGGGGGCGGATCAGGCGGTGGTGTTGCTCCAGCACGGAGGCCTGGACAGCCTCACCGGCAAAACCGGACTGGCGATGCTGCGCCATCGCCGTGGGCCGGTGGTGGCGGTGATTGATCCCCACCATGCTGGGGCGTCCCTTGAGGCGGTGACGGGGATTCAGCGGTCGGTGCCGGTGGTGGGTGATCTGCAGGAAGCCCTGGCCTTCGGCCCCGAGGTGGCCGTGGTGGGGTTGGCGCCGTCCGGAGGCCGGCTGCCGGATCCGGTGCGCGCCGATGCGCTGGCGGCTCTGCGAGCCGGGCTCTCCCTGGCCAGTGGGCTGCACACCCGGCTGGGGGATGATCCGCAGTTGCGGGCCGCCTGTCAGCCCGGGCAATGGATCTGGGATCTCCGTTGCGAGCCTGCAGGGCTGCAGGTCGCCCAGGCCAGGGCCGCCGCTTTACCTCAGCGCCGGGTGTTGGCGCTGGGCACGGACATGGCCGTGGGCAAGATGAGTGCCTGCCTGGCGCTGCAGGCTGCTGCTGAGGCACGGGGTCTGGCGTCGGGCTTCGTCGGCACCGGGCAGGCGGGCATCCTGATCAGTGGCGCCGGTGTGGCGCTCGATGCGGTGCGGGTCGACTACGCCGCCGGTGCGGTGGAAGCGGCCGTGCTCCGCTGCGCCGAGCGCTTGCCTGCCGATGGTCTGGTGCTGGTGGAAGGCCAGGGTTCGCTCTGTCACCCAGGGTCGTCCGCCTCCCTGCCCTTGCTGCGGGGCAGCCAAGCCACGGCGTTGCTGCTGGTGCATCGGGCCGGCCAGACGACAATCGACCGTCTGCCCCAGGTGCCGCTGCCGCCCTTGGCCGAGCTGGTGCAGCTCAGTGAGGCACTTGCCGCCATCGCGCGACCCGCGGGTGCGGGGCCGGCCCCCCGGGTGCGGGCCCTGGCGCTCAACACGGCGCGCCTGACGGCTCCTGAGGCGCAGCGGGCGATCGCAGAAGCCGAGCAGACGCTTCAGCTGGTGTGTGCCGACCCCCTGCGAGGCGGCGCCGATGCCCTGCTTCAGGCTCTGGTGGAGGTGAGTTGAGGGCGAGCGAGGGGATTCGAACCCCCGAATAGCGGCGCCACAAGCCGCTGCCTTAACCACTTGGCGACGCCCGCCGCGTCGGTAAGAATCTAACAATTCGCCTTCAGCGCCCTGCAGCCCGCCACTTCCACGCGTCGCGGGCCCAGCGCTGCCCACCTGGCACTGGCCATCGCCGTGGTCGGCGCTGGGGCCGCCTTGGTGGTCACCAACCCGTCCATGGCCGACTATCAGCAGCATGCCGGTGCTCAGCTGGTGCAGCTCGCCACCGAGGAGCTCTGTGATCGGCAGGGTCTGCCGATGGTCCTTCGCCTCTGGATTCGCGATTGTCCGCGGCTGATCGCCGATCAGCGCGGCGCACTCACGGCCCTGGCCGGCCAGGTCACCCGTCGCCGTTCCTTCGGGTTGTTCAGCGTTTTCACCACCCAGCTGGGGGGGCAGGATCTGCTGCCATCGCTGCGGCTGCCGGGTTACACCGTGACCACGATCGGTATTGCCGGCCAGTTCCTCACAGTGCAGACCAAGGCCGACGGGGGCAAGCTCGAGTGAGTGCGATGGCTGGTGGTTCAGCTCCTGCTGGAACGCTTCACGCCTGGTGTTCCGTCAGCCTGCTCGATCAGGCCGGGTTGGGTGACGGCCGCAGGGATGGGCTGGTGGCGATCGAGATCGCCTGGCGGCACGGGGTGATCAGCGCCCTGCGCGAACTTCCCCCCGGAGCGGATCCACCCACCGAGCTGATGCTGCCCCGGTTGGTGGAGCCTCACGCCCATCTCGATAAAGCCTTCACCTGGGCCGACCACCCCAATCACGAGGGCACCTATGCCGGGGCGATGGCGGCCAATCGGCAGGAACACGCCACGCGCAGCGTGGAGCGGGTGGTGGCCCGCGCCGAGCGGGGCCTGCAGCTGGCCTGGCGCCATGGGCTGCGGGGCATGCGGAGCCATATCGACAGCCTGGGGCCCGGGGCCGCATGCAGTTGGGAGGCGCTGCAGGATCGCCGCCTGCTCTGGCGTGAGCGGATTGAGCTTCAGCTGGTGGCCCTGGTGCCGATCAGCCACTGGAGCACTCCGGAAGCGGGCGAGCTCGCCCGCCAGGTGGTTGCGGCGGGGGGGCTGCTGGGGGGCGTGCTGGTGCCCCCTTGCCGCGATGCCCAGACCCGCCGCGGCTTGGAGGATCTGCTTGCCCTGGCGGATCGCCTCGGGTGCGGTATCGATCTGCACATTGACGAAGCGGATCAGGATCCAGCCGCAGGCCTGCGGCTGCTGGTGCAATGCCTGGATCGGCGCCCGGTGTCGGTGCCGATCACCTGCAGTCATGCCAGCAGCCTTGCGTTGCTCTCGGCTCGCGCCCTCGCCCAACTGGCGGATCGGATGGCGGCCCATCGACTCGGCGTGGTGGCCCTGCCGCTCACGAATGGCTGGTTGCTGGGGCGTCGACCGCAGCAGACCCCCCTGCAGCGGCCGCTGGCGCCGCTGATGCAGCTGCAGCGGGCCGGCGTGGTGGTGGCCGTCGGCGGCGACAACGTGCAGGATCCCTGGTTCCCCGGCGGCAGTTTCGATCCGATCGCCCTGATGGCGGCCTCCCTGCCCCTGGCCCAGCTGGCACCCTGGCAGCGCCGCGGTCTGATGCCGTTCACCACGGAGGCCGCCCGCTTGTTGGGGCTGGCCTGGGATGGTCGCCTGCAGGTGGGCGCTCCAGCCGATCTGATCCTGCTGGAGGCCACGCACTGGGGTGAGGTGCTGGCCTCTCCCCCCCAGCGGCGGGTGCTGGTGGCAGGACGTTGGCTGACGGAGACTGGTGCTGATCACAACGCGGCGGCCAGCGGCTCATGACCCAGGGATCGGCAGCCCTTCAAGCGCTCCAGGCGGAGTTGGCACCGCTCTCGCAGCTGAGCCTGTTGCAGGGGGAGGCTGATCTGCTGCGCTTTTCCCGGGATGCCTACGACTATTCACCTGTGCTGCGGGAGCGGTTGACGCACTGTCGAGCCGGCCTGGTGGTGCGCCCCGAGAGCGTGGCTGCCGTGCGTGCCGTGGCTGCCGCCTGTGCCCGTCACGGCGTGCCCCTCACATTGCGCGGTGCGGGCACGGGAAATTACGGCCAGTGCGTGCCGCTGCAGGGTGGTGTGGTGATGCTGATGGGCGCCCTTGCAGCGGTGCGTTCGATCGATCCGCACTCCGGGGTGGTGGAGGTGGAGAGTGGCTGCCTGTTGCGGGATCTCGATCAGGCGGTGGCGGGCCACCATCGCCAGCTGCGGCTGCTGCCCAGCACCTGGCGCACGGCCACGATCGGTGGCTTCATCGCCGGTGGTTCGGGGGGAATCGGCTCGGTGCGCTGGGGGTTTCTGCGCGATCCCGGTCATCTGCTCGGGGTGGAGGTGGTGACGCTGGAAGCCGAGCCCCGCCTGCTGCAGCTCGATGCGGCGGATGCCGAAGCCCTCAACCATGCCTACGGCACCAACGGCATCATCACGGCGTTGCGTCTGGCGACGGCCCCGCGGCAGGCCTGGCATGAGCTGAGCATTGATTGCGCCGAGTGGGAGGTGGCGGTGGATCTGGCGCAACGTTGCCAGCAGGCAGCACTGGAGCTGCATCTCTGCACGGTGCTGGAGCGTTCGATCGTCGATCAACTGCCGAGCTGGAGCGGTGCTCCAGCCGGCTGCCACCGGCTGCTGTTGCTCGTGGCTGCCGATGGCGTGTCCACGGTGGAGCGGATGGCAGCGGCGGTGGGGGCTGTCTGCCGCCACCTCGGCCCGGAGGCGGACCATCACGGCAACGGCCTGCGGGAGCTCAGCTGGAACCACACCACCCTGCATTGCCGCAGCCTGGATCCGAGCTGGACCTATCTGCAGATGCTGCTGCCCCAGCCCGAGCTGCCCCTGCTCAACCAGTTGCGCGCCGACTGGGGGGACGACCTGTTGTGGCACCTCGAGGGGGTCCGTCAGGGCGGTGCTGCCCGTCTGGCTGCCCTGCCCCTGGTGCGCTGGCAGGGGGGTGATGCGCTTGAGCGCCTGATTGCTCAGTGCCGCGATCTGGGCGCCGTGATCTTCAACCCCCATGTGATCACCGTGGAGGATGGCGGTCTGGGGGTGATCGACGGTGAGCAGGTGGCGGCCAAGCGGCACCATGACCCCATGGGCCTGCTCAACCCCGGCAAACTCAGGGGATGGTCAGCCTGAGCCGGCCGCCCCTTTTGGGATCAGCAGCCCAGGCTCTCGCGGGTGGAGACCCCCGTGTGCGGATGACTCCCTTCCGCATCGCGACACAGACGCCGCACGTCATCGCGATCGAGCAGGGCATCGCTGAAGTCGGCCCCTTCGATCTGCGCGCCGGCAAAACTGCTGCCTGAGGCGATCACGCCGCTCAGCAGCGTGCCGCGCAGGTCGGTTCCGCTGAAGTCGGCTCGGTCCATCAGGGCATCGGAGAGATCAGCGCCGTGGAAATCGGCGTCGGCAAAGGCACCCTGGGTGAAGATCGCACCATGCAGGTTGGCGTCGCTGAAGTCGGCGCCGCGACCCACCGCCCCGGCAAAGGAGGTGTTGCGCAGATCCTGACCGTGAAAGTCGTGGCCGCTCTGGTTGGTGAGGGTGTAGTCGACCCGTTCCTGAAACAGAGCCCGATCCTGCAACCCCGTTCCTGTGCTCGTGTCGAGTGCCTGGGCAGGGCCGCTGGTCAGCGCCATGAGGGCGAGGAGCAGTCCGGCGAGCAACCAGCATCTGGGCTGGAGGAGTCGGGAGGCCATGGCGGCAACAAGCGGCTGAACCTCACTCTGCATGCAGCAGGTCGCGTCGCAGCAGGTCGCCGAGCAGATACAGCGACCCGGCAATCACGGGCGGGACCTGCGGCCAACCCCTGCACTCCAGCCTGTCCAGTACACGCAGCACAGGATCGGACCCGCCCGTTTCGAGCAGTTGGTGGGCCAGCTCTGGGCAGAGGCGCTGCAGCGCCTCGACGCTCCAGCTGCGGTGGTCAGGCACCGGCACGATCCAGGCCCGATCCGCCGGTTGCAACAAACTGCGCAACATCGGCTCGGCTTGCTTGTGGGCCTGGATGCCCAGGATCCAGTCGATGCCCTCACGCTCCCCAGGCCAGTGCCGCCGTTCTGCTGCGAGGCGGGCCGCCGCCGCTGGATTGTGGGCCCCATCCAGCAGCAGGGGATGCCCTCGCCAGCGCATCGGTTGCATCCGTCCGGGCCAGCGGGCGGCGGCGAAGCCGCTGCGGATGCTGCTGGGAGAGATCGGCCAGCCCATGGCACTGATCCGCTCCAGCACGGCCAGAGCCACGGCGCCGTTCTCCCGTTGCCAGGTGCCCTGCAGGCCAAGCCGCCAGTCGTCCGGCAGCGGTGGCACCCAGTGCAGTGCAGCGCCCACATCCTGCACGCGTTGCTCCAGCACCGCCTCCACCTCCGGGGCCTGTCGGGCGCTGATCACCGTGGTTCCGGCTTCGATCACGGCCGCTTTCTCCGTGGCCACGGCGGCGAGCGTGTCGCCCAGGTGCTCGCAGTGATCCAGTCCGATCGAGGCCACGGCCACCAGTGGCCGGTGCGGGTGCGCGGTGGTGGCATCGAGGCGACCGCCGAGGCCCGCCTCGAGCACCATCCAGTCGACGGCTTCCGCTTTGAAGTGCATCAACGCTGCGCTGATCAGCAGCTCAAACGGCGTCAGCCGTTCGCGCTTCGCCAGTGGTTGCAGCGCGATCAGGTGGTTCTCCAACTCCTGGGAGCTGATCATCCGACCCTCCACACGGATGCGCTCACACCAATCGATCAGGTGCGGAGAGGTGGTGAGGCCGGAGCGGATGCCGGCGGCCCTGAGGCCACTGTCGATCAGGGTGGCCACCGACCCTTTGCCATTGGTGCCCACCACCTGAACGGCGGGAATGCCTTGGCTGGGTGATCCCAGGGCCGCAAGAGCGCGTTGGATTCGGATCAGCGACAGATCCATGCCGCGCTGCTCAAAGGGGGGCAGCAACTCCTGCAGCGTCACGCCTGGGTGGCGCGGGCAGGCAGGGAGGCGAGGCTGGCGTCGAGCCGCTGAAGCAACAGCGTCACCTCACGCCGACTGATCACCAGGGGCGGCACCATGCGCACCACCCGGGCACCGGCCGCCACCAGCAGCAGCCCCTGGTCCAGGGCCGCGCGGACCACATCCACGGCATTCACGTCCCAGTCGTCGCGTAACACCAGGCCCTGCAGCAGGCCCCAGCCCCGCACCGCCTCGAGGCGATCCGGGTAGCGCTGGATCAGGGATTCGAGGCCTTGGTGCAGCTGGTCGGCGCGGGCGTTCACATGGGGGAGAAGGCGTCGGCGCTGCAGTTCCCGCGCCACGGTGAGTCCGGCCCTGCAGGCGAAGGGGTTGCCGCCGAAGGTGCTGGCGTGGTCGCCGGGCGCGAAGTGATCGGCATGGCTCTGCACCAGCAGGGCACCGATGGCATGACCACCACCCAGCCCCTTGGCAAGGGTGAAGGCATCGGGTTCGATGCCGAGATGCTCATAGCCCCAGAGCTGCCCCGTCCGTCCCATCCCCGTCTGCACCTCGTCGAGGATCAGCAGGATGCCGCGTTGGCTGCAGTGCTGCCGCACGGCCTGGAAAAAAGCGCGATCGCCTGGGTTCACGCCCCCCTCACCCTGCAGGGGTTCGATCAGCACAGCCGCCACCCTGGGGCCCTCGGCCTCCCAGCGCTTCAGAGTGGTTTCGAAGCCGTCCAGGTCGTTGTAGGGGAAGGTGTCAAAGCCGGCCACCATCGGCTCAAACCCCTGGTGGTATTTCGGCTGACCCGTGGCACTCACAGCGGCAAGCGTGCGGCCATGAAAGCTGGCCTTCGCCGTGAGGATCACCGGCGTCTCGATCCCCCGCACCGTGTGGCCGTGTTTGCGGGCCAGCTTGATCGCCGCCTCATTGGCCTCGGCACCGGAATTACAGAAGAACACGCTGTCGGCGCAGCTGTGGTCCACAAGCCATCGCGCCAGGTCTTCCTGCTCCTGGATCCGATACAGATTGGACACGTGCTGCAACTTGCGCAGCTGATCACTGAGGGCCCGACGGAGCGCCGGATCGCTGTGGCCCAGGGTGCAGGTGGCAATGCCGGCGACGGCGTCGAGGTAGCGACGTCCGCGCTCGTCACGCACCCAGCAGCCCTTGCCCCGCACCAAGGTGAGCGGAAAACGACCGTAGGTCGCCATCACTGCAGTGGGAGCGGTGGGACTTGAACCCACATGCCCGAGGGCGCTCGATTTTGAGTCGAGTCCGTCTACCAATTCCGGCACGCTCCCATGAGGCTGATGCTATGCGACGAGCAGCCGCGGCACCGTCGAATCAGCCAGCCTGCCGTTGCAATCGCGCACCGCTGGCACCCAGTTTGGCTTCGATCGCGTCGTAACCCCGATCGAGATGGTTCAGGCCCGAGACCTGGCTCTTGCCGCGGGCGGCCAGTGCGGCCAGCACCATGGCGGCTGCGGCACGAAGATCACTGCCGGTCACCGGGGCGGCGCTGAGTTGGGGCACTCCTTCCACCACCGCTGTATTGCCCTGCAGGCGGATGGAGGCCCCCATCCGTTGCAGCTCGGCCACGTGCTGCATGCGGTTTTCGTAGATCTTTTCGGTGATCACGCTGGTGCCGCGGGCTGTGGCCAGAAGGGCCATGAAGGGAGCCTGCAGATCGGTTGGGAAGCCAGGAAAGGGCTGGGTGGTGAGATCAACGCCCTGAATGTCGCCCGGCGTGATGGTGATGCCTTCGTCATCGATCTCGAGATCGCAGCCGCAGTCGCGCAGTTTCTGAAGCACAGCGCTGAGATGTTCCGGCACCACCGGCGCCACCCGCAGCCTGGAGCGGGTGATGGCTGCTGCGAGCAGAAACGTTCCCGCTTCGATGCGATCTGGAATCACGGCGTAGCTGCAGCCATGGAGGGCTTCGACGCCTTCCACGGTGATGGTGGGTCCGCCGGCGCCCGTGATCCGCGCTCCCATGGTGTTGAGCAGGTTGGCCAGATCCTGCACCTCAGGTTCCTGTGCGGCGTTTTCGATCACGCTGGTGCCATCGGCGAGAACCGCTGCCATCAGGATCGTTTCCGTCGCGCCCACGCTCGGGCAATCCAGCACGATCGAGGCACCCCGCAGGCGCTTGCGTCGTCCGGGGACGGCAGCAGACACCACCCCATGTTCGACGTTGACGACGGCGCCGAGGGCCTTGAGTCCGCGGATGTGTTCCACCACGGGCCGGGCACCGATGCGACACCCGCCCGGAAGCGGCACCTTGGCACTGCCCAGACGTCCCAGCAGGGGGCCGATGGCGAAAAAGCTGGCCCGAAGCCCATTCACCAGGTCATAGGGCGGTTCGCCGTGCTGCAGCTGGCCGGCGTGGATCTCCACCGTGGAGCCGTCGCGTTGCACCTGCACACCCAGGGCACGCAGGATCTCCGACATGCCATCGATGTCGGTCAGTTCCGGCACATTGTTGAGTCGGAGCGGCTCGTTGCAGAGCAGCGCCGCTGTCATCAGCACCAGAGCTGAATTTTTGGCGCCGCTCACCTTCAGCTCCCCGCTCAGGCGATGCCCGCCTTCGATCTCCAGCAGCGGCTTGAGAATCTCCTGAGACACGGGCGCCGCAGCCGGCATAGCTGGAAATCCTTGAGATGTCGGTCACATCTTGACAACACCGTCTGAGACCGTCTAGACGGCCGGCCCTCAAACTGGTTCTCGCTGGCTGGTGGCAGCCGGTGGGGCCGGCGGGGCGATGCCGTATGTTCGTGAACGTCGCCTGTGCGACACGCCAGCGGATGTGGCGGAATTGGTAGACGCGCTAGTTTCAGGTACTAGTGGCAGCAATGTCGTGGGAGTTCAAGTCTCCCCATCCGCATTATTTTGTAGGGGAGCCAGCGCCGTCCCGCCCATGATTGTCCTCAAGATCTCCAATTCCTCCGAGGTCGTGGCCTCCAAAGTGGGCAAATTCCTGGAATTTCTCACTCCTGACGCGGTCGATCAGAGTGCCGTCGAGGACCAGGTGATCAAGAAGTTGATCGAAAATCTGGCTGCGGAGGGCATCAAAGGTGAGATCGCTGCTGTGCGCGGTCTTGATCTTGAGGGTCAGGAGCTCAGTCTTCACGACGGCTTGAAAGTGCGGAAGCACGAGGCGTTCTGACACAGC
>AACY020565069.1_pt1 | contig 16307 bp, 18 predicted proteins | sample 267378 | NCBI WGS metagenome assembly AACY02 (sample SAMN02954345, study PRJNA13694) | marine metagenome | biome: aquatic; feature: ocean; material: water; isolation source: isolated as part of a large dataset composed predominantly from surface... | reverse complement strand
TCCTCATGTTTACCACTTTCTATTACTTTTCCAGAGTTAATAAGATAAATATTATTAGAGTTCAAAATTGTGGATAATCGGTGTGCTATTACTATTGTAGTTTTATTTTTTGTCAGAATATTTAAAGCCTCTTGAATTTTTGTTTCAGTTTCAGAATCCAAAGATGAGGTTGCTTCGTCAAGGAGTATTACCGAACTTTTTTTAAGCATTGCTCTTGCAATAGAGAGTCTTTGTTTTTCGCCGCCTGATAACCTAACTCCATTTTCTCCAATTAATGTTTCATATTTATTTGGTAGATTATTAATGAATTCCTCACAAAAGGATAAATTTGCTACCTGGTAAATTTCATCATCTGTAGCATTTTCTCTTGCATACTTAATATTATTTTTAATTGTATCATCAAACAAAGTTGTTTCTTGGCTTACCATAGAAATCTGCTCTCTGAGCGATTTTATGGTTACATTATAAATTGATTGATCATCAATAAATATTTCTCCTGACTGAATGTCATAAAATCTAGGTATTAAATTCATTATTGTAGATTTTCCAGACCCACTATGACCTACCAAAGATGTCATTTTTCCACCCTCAAATTCTAAGTTAATTGAATTAAGTGTTTTTCCCTCATGTGTTTCATATGAAAAGTTTACATTTTGGAATTTGATATTAGAATTTTTGACATCAATAGGTTTTGCATTAGATAAGTCTTTAATAGTATTTCTTTGATCAATAATTGGTAAAATTCTTGATGCCGCAGAGAGACCCTGATTCAAAATCATGTTTAGGGTAGATAAAGCTCTCACTGGTTGGTAAGCTAGCATCATCGCAGCAAGAAAAGAAAAAAAATTATTAATTTCAAGTTCTCCTACTGACATAAGGGCTCCAGAATAAAAAATTAGCACTGCAATCATAACTCCTGTCAAAGTTTCCATTATTGGTGACATTCTTACGTAAACAGTTTGTATTTTTTGATTTTTTTCTTTTAGTTGTCCTAAATAATTTTCAGCCCTTTTTTTTTCAAAATCTTCTTTTTGAAAAATCTTCATTAATTTGTGATTTTTAAAAAGCTCAACTAGATAAGTTGTTAAAAATCCTGATTTTTGCTGAGCTTCAGTTGTGACTTTATTTATTCTTTTACCTAATTTTTTTGCAGATAAACTTGCAAGTGGGATCATTATTATTGAAATTAAAGCTAATTTCCAATTTTGTAAAAACATAACTAACAATAAACCTATTAGTGTTAAAGAGTCCTTAAACAATGTTAAGATAGCATTACTAAGTAAATTGGTTATATGTGTTACATCATAAGTAAGATTTGAAATAAATTTTCCAGAGTGCTTCTTGTCTATTATTTGTGTATCAGTTCCAACTAAGGTGTTAATCATATCGAATTGAAGTTTTTTTTTAATTCCCTCACCAACACCAATCATTGTTGCTTTTGCGTAATATAAAGAAAGACCTTTAGTAGTAAACGCTAGGATGATCATTAATGGTATTAAAATTAACAATGACTGATCTTTTTCGATAAAAAGTTTTTTGATCGCAGGATCTAGAAGCCATGCAATTGCTGAAGTGCTTCCCGCAACTAAGATAGAAAAAAAAGCAGATAAAATAATTTTGTTGAGATATTTTTTTGAGTAATCTTTATACAGTCTTTTATAAATTATAGAGTTTTCCATTATAAAGTTTTAATTATTAAAATATTTGTAAAAATTATAAGACCAAAAAAATTATTACTTTTGAAGGCTTTCAAACAACTAGCAGGATCATTTAGATTAAATATTTTCATTTGATAAAAAAATAAGTGAATAAATGGAATTATAGAAAGTAAATAGTAGCTTAAATTAAATCCCATTTCGTAACCTCCGATCAGCAGGAAAGATAATAAAAATAAATAACATACAAATAAAAATTTTTTGGCTTTCCCTTTGAATTTTATTGATGTTGATTTTAATCCTATTATTTCGTCATCTTTAATATCTTGATATCCATAAATTGTGTCATAGCCCAGTGTCCAAAATATGGCTCCAACGTAGAATAGTATGGGTGCTAAGCTAATTTCACCTTTAACAGCTGTCCACCCGAGTATTAACCCATAATTAAAAGTGATACCTAAGAATAACTGTGGCCAATAAGTAAACCTTTTCATCAAAGGATAAGTAAAAGCAAGAGGCATAGAGCCAAAAGCAAGGATTATTGTAAACCAATTGAAATTAATCAAAACTAAAAAGGCTAAAAAACAAAGCGTAAGGGCATAAAGTACAGCCAGTTTAATAGACACTTTTCCTGAGGCGACTGGACGATTTTTTGTACGAAAAACTTTTGAGTCAAATTCTTTATCCAAGATATCGTTCACTATACATCCTGCTGATCTCATAAACACAGACCCTAAGAAAAATAGAAGCAAATAAAAAAAATAGTTATTTAAGCTTGTGGAAAAATCATAAGCCAATGTGAGTCCCCAAGCGCATGGCCAGAATAGAAGCATAAAACCAATAGGTTTTTTCAATCTTGTAAGTTCGATAAATAGGTTTAATTGGTTCATAATTTACTTGTAAATAACAAAGCCTAGTTTCATAATCAAATTGATTCGTATGAATATAGATTATACCGTTACAGCATTAATGTTTCCTGCAATACCTTTGTTAATGGGTGTTTATAGTAACAGGTTTCATACATTGAGTGCTTTAATTAGAAAAATTCATGATGCTCATGTTTTTGAAAAACACACTCCACCTGAATGGAAAGCACAATTTATCAATCTTAATAAAAGAATAAGTCTTTTAAAATTCTCAATGGTATTTGCTGCCTTTGGTTTTTTATTTAACATGTTAACTGTTTTTGGACTTTATTTAAGTGAAATCTTCATCGCCAGAATTATTTTTGGATCATGTTGTTTATCAATGATTATATCTATAATCTTTTTTATTGTTGAAATTCAAGTATCAACTAATGCTTTGAAACTTCACATGTCAGATATGGATATCTATGACTAAGTATTTGGTTATGGCTTTATAACAGCTGGGCCAGTGAGTAATCTACCTTCTAAATCTTCGTGAGCTTGTTTAACTTCATCAAGTGAATACTTTTTTGAAATTTCAATTTTAAACTTGCCAGACAAAAAAGCATTAAAAACTTTTTTTGCTGACTCTAATAATTCTTCTCTTTCAATAGTGTAATGAGCAATGGAAGGACGTGTAAAAAATAAACCTTTAGCGTTAATATGTTTTTTTACATCAAGTGTGTCTACATAACCAGATGCATTTCCAAAAGCTACCATCATTCCTCTGATTTTCAGCACTTCAATTGAACCTTCAAAAGTTTTTAAACCTACACCATCATAAACGACATCAATTCCGTTTTTTCCGACAATTTTTTCAACTTCTTTCACAAAGTCTTTATCGGTATAATTAATTACATGGTGACAACCGTTTTTCTTTGCAATTTCCTCTTTTTCTTTAGACCCAACAGTACCAATAATTTCTGCACCAATAGAATTGGCCCAAGGACACAGTATTTGTCCTAGCGCTCCAGCTGCTGCATGGTAAAGAACTTTGTCTCCTTTCTTTAAAGGATATGCTCTGTGCAATAAATACTCTGCTGTAATACCTTTTAAAGTAACACATGACGCAACCTCGTCTGAAACTCCATCTGGAACTGGCACAAGTTTATTCTCTGGCATAATATGTTTTTCTGAATATGCACCAATAGGCATAGATGCATGGGAGACTCTATCTCCTACTTTAAATAATTTAACCTCAGGACCTACTTCTTCGATTACACCGCAGGCTTCAAGCCCAATTCCGCTTGGAAGTGGAATAGGATAGAGCCCAGTTCGGTGATAAGTATCTATATAATTTATTCCAATAGATAAGTTTTTAATTAAAACTTCATTAGATTGAGGTTTCCCAATTTCAACATCTTCAACTTTCAATACATCAGGACTTCCAAATTTTTCTATTTTTACAGCTTTCATAATTTATTTTACAAATGTACCATTATGATAATCCTGAACTGCTTGCAAGATTTCTGCTTTAGTATTCATTACAAAAGGACCACCTCTTGCTATTTCCTCATTAATAGGCTTTCCAGAAATCACCAAGAACTTAGCATTTGATTTAGCATGCACTGTTAAATCTTCACCTCGAGTTAAGAGTATTAAAGTACTATCTTTAACATTATCATGTTTATTTTTTCCAATTTCAATTTCACCATTTATTAGATAAATGAAAGTGTTATGAGTTGAAGGTAATTTATAGCTAAACAATTTATCTTTGGTCAACTCAATATCAAAATAGATTGGCTCAACATTATGACCTTTAATAGGGCCTTCAGCATTTTCAAAATTTCCAGCTATAACTTTAACCTGTTTCTCTTTATCTTTATGAACACTCATTTTCTCTGCATCTATGTAAATATATTCAGGCTTACTCATTTTTAATTTTGCAGGCATATTAATCCATAATTGAAATCCATGAAGTTTACCTTCTTTCATCGCGGGCATCTCGGAATGAATTATTCCACTTCCGGTTTTCATCCACTGAACATCTCCTGCAGTCATTCTTCCTTCACCCCCGGTGCTATCTTTATGCTCAAAATCTCCAGCTAACATGTAGGTTACTGTTTCAATTCCTCGATGTGGATGGGGTGGAAAACCTGCAATGTAATCCTCACTATTCTCTGATCCAAACTCATCTAACATCAAAAATGGATCAAAATAATTTGGTTCTACACCAATACTTCTTTTTAATTTAACTCCCGCACCATCAGATGCAGGGATAGGGTCAATAATTTTACTGATTTCAATGTTTTTCATTTTAACGATATAAGAATTTATTAGAGTATATCAAGTAACTCTCCAAGTTGTTTAATTTGATGTTTAGGTGAATAATCAAGTTTATCAAAAATATTGTTATTTCTATTTACCCAAATAGAATTATATCCATAATTCCCTCCACCTGATACATCCCATGTGTTTGAACTCAGAAAATAAACTTCATTTTTTTCAATTTGATATTTATTTATAGGCATATCATAAACTTTAGAGTCTGGTTTATAAATTCCAACTTGTTCTATTGAAAAAAGATCATCAAATACATTTTCTAAATTATTACTTTTAACTAATTCGTTTAAAAGAGAGGGAGTTCCGTTTGAGAGAATAGCCAGTTTAAAATTTTTTTCTTTAAGTTTTATTAAAACTTCATCCACTTCTTCATATGGAGAAAGAGATTTATAAAGATTCAATAGTTCATTTTTCATCGTAGGATCTATTTTGTAAGTTTTCATAGATTTATCCAAACTATCTTCCGTAATTTGCCAAAAATCTTTGTGCCTTTTCATTAAACTTCTAAGCCAAGTATATTCTAGCTGTGTTGTTCGCCAAAAGTTTGCAAAGCCTTCCCATTTATCACCAATTTTATCTTTACATTTTTCTGCAGCCGAATTGACATCAAACAGAGTACCGTATGCATCAAAAATTATTGCTTTAATATTTTTCATAAACTAATTTATTAATATGAGTAACATTAGATTATTTTTTCCAAAAAGTTTATCTATTAATTTGTCAGACAAGCTGGATAAGTCACAATCTCATTATGTTTCAAAAGTTATGAGAATTAAAGAGAACGAAGTTTTTTCTTTATTTAATAATAGTGGAGAATGGCAGGCAAAAATTTTAGCTATTTCAAAAAACTTAGTTGAATTTAAAATTACCAAACAATTAAGAAAAGTAGAAAACTCTAAAGAACTTTGGTTAGCTTTTTCTCCTATTAAATCTAATTACTTTAATTTTATGATTCAAAAAGCAACTGAATTAGGAATTACAAAATTCTTACCTATTATATTTGACCGAACAATGGTTAGAAAAATAAACAAAGAAAGATTAGAAAAAGTTATAATAGAAGCAGCTGAACAATCGAATAGAATTCAAATTCCAAAGATTGATCAACCACAAAATCTTAATAGTTTTTTAAATAAGAATGATGTGAATTTGATTTTAACAGATCTTAATTCAAGTAACAATAAGTTAGATCTAAAAAAATTCAGTAGTAAACCAACTTGCATCGTGGTAGGTCCAGAAGGAGACTTTACTGAGCTTGAAAGAGAAGAGATTCTCTCTTACAAAGGTGTTCAAGCCATAAAAATTAATGAAAATATCCTTAGATCTGAAACTGCAGTTATTTCTGCCATATCGATCTTAAATTACGCTATTAATTGATATTTTGTCGCGAAAACTAAAGTGTAATTTTTTTAAAGACAATCTATATAGTGATTAAAAATGAAAAAATTTTTACTAATAATCTCATCTCTTTTTGTAACCTCAACTGTGTCAGCTGATCAGCCGAAAGATTGGCAATTAGGTTTTCAAAACGCAGCATCCGAGTCTATGAGAGATATTGTTAACTTTCATGATAATCTTCTTTTACCAATTATAATTGCAATAAGCGTATTTGTTTTATTTTTAATGATTTATGCATGTATAAGATTTAGAGCATCAGCAAATCCAGTTCCTTCCAAGAGAACACACAATGTTGCTGTTGAAGTTTTATGGACATTAATTCCGTGCTTAATTTTAATTGTGATGGCAGTGCCTTCATTTAAAATTTTATACAAACAAGACACCATTCCAAAAGCAGAGGTTACAGTGAAGGCAGTTGGGTATCAGTGGTACTGGGGTTATGAATATCCAGATGAAAATATAATTTTTGATTCTTACATGATTGAAGATAAAGATCTAAAAGAAAATCAACCAAGATTATTAGCCGTAGATAATGAGCTTGTAGTACCAGTAGATAAAGTAGTTAAAGTATTAATTACTGCAAACGATGTATTGCACGCGTGGGCATTACCATCATTCGGAGTTAAAAGAGATGCTGTGCCAGGTAGAATTAATGAAACTTGGTTTAAAGCTGAAAAAGTTGGAACTTATTATGGTCAATGTTCTGAACTTTGTGGAATTAAACATGCGTTCATGCCAATAACAGTCAGAGTTGTTTCTGAAGAAGAATATAATGAGTGGCTTATGGATGCTAAAGTAAAATTTGCAAAAGAAGTAATTGAAGAGGATCAATTTAAAAGACTAGCGAGTAAATAATTATGTATACACAGACTGCATCACACGACGATCACACTCCAACTGGTTGGAAGCGTTGGGCTTATTCAACCAATCACAAAGATATTGGAACAATGTATTTAATTTTTGCAATTATTGCAGGTGTAATCGGGACAGCTTTTTCAGTTTTAATGAGAATGGAGTTGATGCATCCGGGAGATGGTATCTTAGGTGGTAATTATCATTTATATAATGTTTTAGTAACTGGTCATGGATTGATCATGATTTTCTTTATGGTTATGCCAGCAATGATCGGCGGTTTTGGTAATTGGTTTGTTCCAATTATGATTGGAGCCCCAGATATGGCGTTTCCAAGAATGAATAATATTTCATTTTGGTTACTACCCACATCATTTATTTTGTTAATTATGTCTATCTTCATGGAAGGGCCTCCAGGTCAAACAGGAGTCGGAGGTGGATGGACTATTTATCCTCCTTTATCATCTTCAGCTGGACAACCTGGTCCTGCAATGGATTTTGCTATTTTAAGTTTACACTTAGCAGGTGCTTCATCAATTTTAGGAGCGGTAAACTTTATTACAACGATTTTAAATATGCGAACTCCAGGCATGACTTTACATAAAATGCCTTTATTTGCTTGGTCAATTCTAGTTACAGCGTTTTTATTATTGTTATCTTTACCAGTTTTAGCAGGAGCAATTACAATGCTTTTAACTGATAGAAATTTTGGAACAGCTTTTTTTGATGCTCAAACTGGAGGAGACCCAGTTTTATTCCAACATTTATTTTGGTTTTTTGGACACCCTGAAGTTTATATTTTAATTTTACCTGGCTTTGGAATGATCAGTCATATTGTTTCAACATTTTCTAAAAAACCTGTATTTGGGTATTTGGGAATGGCTTATGCTATGGTTGCAATCGGAATTGTAGGTTTTGTTGTATGGGCTCATCATATGTATACAGTTGGTTTAAGCACAGATACAAAAGCATATTTTTTAGCCGCCACAATGATTATTGCAGTTCCAACTGGGATTAAAATATTTTCGTGGATAGCAACGATGTGGGGAGGCTCTATATCATTTAAAACTCCAATGGTTTGGGCATTAGGTTTTATATTTTTATTTACAGTAGGTGGAGTTACAGGCGTTGTGCTAGCTAACGCAGGTGTAGATACGGCAATGCATGACACTTATTATGTTGTTGCGCACTTTCACTATGTTTTATCTTTAGGAGCAGTTTTTGCAATCTTTGCAGGGTTTTATTATTGGTTTGGAAAGATGTCAGGATATGAATATTCAGAGTGGATGGGACAACTACATTTTTGGTTAACTTTTATTGGTGTTAATTTAGTATTTTTCCCTCAGCATTTTTTAGGCCTTGCTGGTATGCCAAGAAGATATGCTGATTATCCAGATGCTTTTGCAGGATGGAATTACATTTCATCAATAGGATCATATATTTCAGTTTTAGGTTTAGTTGTATTTTTCGCAAACCTAATTTACGCATTTTCAAAGAAAAAAGCAGCAGCCCAAAACCCTTGGGGTGAGGGAGCCACAACTTTAGAATGGACTGTGCCATCACCACCAAATTTCCATACCTTTGAGGAGTTACCGAAATTTGAAGACGATGAAAGTATTGAAAAATCTACGAGTTAAGTATTAATTTAGATTTTTTAAACACAAAACTAATGATCAAGTCTAAATTAAAAAACAGAAATTTAAGTCAGGAAGACGTATTTAATTTATCTGAATTATTTAAACTAATGAAGCCAAGAGTGATGTCATTAGTTATTTTTACTTGTGCTGTAGGCTTATTGATGGCACCAAATATTATTCCAACTAAGGACGCAATCATTGGTATTATTTTAGTTTCAATAGGTGCAGGAGCAGCAGGTGCACTTAATATGTGGTACGAATCTGATTTAGATGCACTTATGTCTAGGACTTGTTTGAGGCCAATACCAACCGGAAAAGTAAATAAAAATCAGGCATTAGTATTTGGTATTACGTTATCAATATTTTCTGTAATAGCATTAGACTATTTTGCTAACAGAATATCTGCTGGCTTATTGTTGTCTACAATCTTGTTCTATGTTTTCGTCTATACAATTTGGCTGAAGAGAAAAACTCCACAAAATATAGTAATTGGAGGTGCTGCCGGCGCTTTGCCACCAGTAATTGGTTGGACCATTGCCACTAATTCACTTTCATTAGAGCCGATAACATTTTTCCTAATAATTTTTTTTTGGACCCCATCCCATTTCTGGGCTTTAAGCTTATACAAATCTGATGATTACAAAAGAGCAAAAATTCCAATGCTTCCTTTAACTAACGGAATAGAAAGCACAAAATTAAATATATTTATTTATTCAATGCTGATGTTACCAGTCATTATCTTGCCTTACGCTATCGGCTTTGTTAGTTTAGTTTTTTTAGTACCTTCTTTAATTTTAACACTTTACTATAACTATCTATGTTTTGAACTTTACAAATTTAAGAAAAACAAATTTGATTCGAAAAAAGCAAAAACTATTTTTGGATATTCAATTTTATATTTATTTTTAATATTTGTTCTTTTTTTGATTGATAAAATTTTATGATGACACCTGATAAAAAAACAAAAAAAAAGAATATTTTAACAGCTATAGCAATTTTAGGTTTTATGGTTTTCTTGTTTCTATTTACTTTATATAACGTTGGAGTTTTTGACAGACAGATATGATTAGAAAAAAAACATTAACACCAATACTACTTGCAGGAATATTTTGTTTGATGCTCGGTTTATCTTTTGCTGCAGTACCACTTTACGATTTATTTTGCAGAGTAACAGGTTTTGGTGGAACAACACAAGTTTCTAAAGAACCACCAAAAATGGTTTTAGATAAAGTTGTAAGTGTTAGATTTGATACCAATGTAAATAATCTTACGTGGGACTTTAAGGCTAAATCTAATGTAATAGATGTTAAAGTTGGTCAAGTTAACAAAATAGAGTTTGAAGTAGAAAATTACGGAGATGATACTACTTATGGTGTTGCTAGTTTTAATGTTTCACCTGCAAGTTTTGGAAAATACTATAGTAAATTAGGTTGTTTTTGTTTTGAAAAGCAGGAGCTGAAAGCTGGAGAAAAAGCAACTTATGTTATGACTTTTTATTTAGATCCAGAACTTGTAAATGATCCAACCGTAAAAAATTTACAGGACGTAACTATGTCGTATACTTTTTTCTCGACAGATTACTATAAACAATCATAATCACGAAAAATGTCAGCTGAAAAAAAACACGATTATCACCTAGTAGACCCAAGTCCTTGGCCTATCTATGTATCTTTCTCATGCTTAGTATTAGCAATAGGAACAATTTTTTACATGCACAACGATGTTTCGTGGGGAATGTATCTTGGGTTAGCGCTAGTTGTTTATGGAGCCTATATGTGGTTCAGAGATGTTGTGATTGAAGCAGAACATCAAGGTCATCATACTCCTGTTGTGCAAATTCATCATCGATACGGAATGACACTGTTTATTGCATCAGAAGTGATGTTCTTTGTAGCTTGGTTCTGGGCATATTTTGATGCAAGTTTATTCCCAAACGAGTTTGTTGGAAATGTTTGGCCTCCAAAAGATATTGAAACTTTCGATCCATGGGATATTCCTCTAATTAACACTTTAGTGCTGTTGTTATCTGGAACTACAGTTACTTGGTCCCATCATTCATTGTTAGAGGGTGATAGAAAAGGATTTATTCAAGGATTAACAGCGACAGTTGTTCTTGGTTTCTTTTTTACATTGCTACAAGCATACGAATATCACCACGCTACTTTTGATTATTCAGGTCACATTTATGGAGCAGTTTTTTACATGGCTACAGGTTTCCACGGATTTCACGTAATAGTTGGAACAATATTTTTAGCTGTTTGTTTATGGCGAGGAAAATTAGGTCACTTTACTAAAGACCATCATTTTGGATTTGAAGCAGCAGCTTGGTACTGGCATTTTGTTGATGTAGTTTGGTTATTCTTATTTGCTGCAATTTATATTTGGGGAAGTTAATTTACAACTCTTGAAGAATAAATTTTTATTTTCAGTATTTGTTTGGTTTATAATTCTTGTTCTTTTCTCATTAGGTTTTTGGCAAATTTATAGACTAAATTGGAAGTTAGATTTAATAAATCAAATTGAAAATTCTCTAAAAAATGATCCTATAGAATTAACTCAAACCAATAAAAAAAACTATTTAAGAATAAAAACGTCTGGTCAAATTGATTTTGATAATCAAATTTATTTATATCATTTGAATGAAAAAGGAAAACCTGGGTTTGAAGTAGTGAACCCAATATTGATTGAAAATGAAAACTTTTTAATTAACAGAGGCTGGATACCTTTTGATAAAAAAGATCAACCAGAAATCAATCAAATCAATCAAAATGAAATACTTGGAACTTTAATGTTACAAACCAAGTCAAGTATGTTTAAGCCTCAAAATGAAATTAAAAAAAATTATTGGTTCACCCTTGATAGAGATGACATTTTTAATCAGACTGGAAGAAAATTTTCTAATTATATTATTTATTTAAATGGAAACTATAAAATACCAAAGCCAAGAGTGATCACTGCAAAAATTTCAAACAACCATAAAAAGTATGCAATTACTTGGTTTTCAATGGCGATTTCAATTCTTTTAATATATCTATATTTTAGAAAAAAAAATTATTAGATGAAGTATATAAGCACAAGAGACAAATCAAAAAACTTTGAATTTAAAGATGTTTTTCTTAAAGGTCTTGCTGATGATGGTGGTCTTTTCATCCCAGAGTCTTTACACAAATATTCAGAGTCTGAAATAGGTGATTTTAAAAAACTTAGTTATTCAGATTTAGCAAAAAAAATTATTTATCCATTTATCGGTAATTTTACTTCACAGGGTGAGTTAAGTAAAATAATAGAAAAATCCTACTCAGTTTTCAGAAAAGATAATGTTATTGATCTTATTAAAGTGGGCGACCGTTCCGTGCTTGAATTGTTTCATGGTCCAACCTTAGCTTTTAAAGATGTTGCAATGCAACTCCTGGGTAATTTTTATGAATTTTATTTAAATAATGAAAATGAAAAGATTAATATTGTAGTTGCCACATCAGGAGATACTGGTGCAGCTGCCATTGATGCAATTAAAGGGAAAAAAAACTTAAATATATTTGTTCTTCATCCTCATAACCGTATTTCACCTGTTCAAAGAAAATTAATGACAACTGGAAAAGATGAGAATGTATTTAATATTGCTGTAAAAGGTAATTTCGATGATTGTCAAAATTTAGTTAAATCCATGTTTTCAGATAAAGAATTTTCTAATCAGATAAACATGTCTGGTGTTAATTCAATTAATTGGGCACGAATTATTGCGCAAAGTGTATATTATTTTTATTGTTATTTTTTAGCCGAGGATGACAATCAGCCAATAAATTTTTCAGTACCAACTGGAAATTTTGGAGATGTATATGCAGGTTATTTGGCGAAGAAGTTGGGTCTTCCAATTAATAAATTAATAGTAGCTACAAATCAAAACGATATTTTACATAGAGCTATATCTAAAGGCAAATATGAAGCCGAACATGTCTCTGAAACAATTTCTCCAAGTATGGACATTCAAATTGCAAGTAATTTTGAGAGATTAATTTATGATTTAAATAATCATGATAGTTCGCAAACTTTAGATGATATGAAAAATATCAAACAGAATGGCAAATATACAATTGATGTTGAGAAATTAAAAAAAATTAATCAAGATTTTTTATCTGCAAGAATAAGTGAGCAGGAAACGCTTGATGTGATAAAAAATATCTATGAAAAATTTAATATGGTTTTAGATCCACATACAGCTATAGGATATGGAGCTTTTGACAAGCATGATTTAAAAGGAAACAATATTGTTCTTGCAACTGCACACCCATGTAAATTTCCAGATGCAATTTTAAAAGCTATAAACTTAAAATCTGATTTACCAGATGAATTAAAGTTTATTTTGGATGAGAAAGAAAATTATGGTATAATTGAAAATAATCTCAAAGAAATTAAACAATATATTTTAGGAAAAATTAAATGAAAATTAAAGAGGGGGATAAAATTCCAAATTCAGAATTTTACCATTTAGACGAAACTGGTGCACCAAAAAAAATATCTACTTCGGAGTTATTTGACAACAATAAAACTATAGTTATAGGGGTTCCCGGGGCTTTTACTAAAGTTTGTTCCGCTAAACATTTGCCAGGTTATGTTAACAATTTTGAAGTTGCTAAACAAAAAGGGATTACAAAAATTATTTGTGTTTCAGTAAATGATCCTAATGTAATGAAAGCTTGGGGTGACAGCCAAAAGGTAGAGGACAAGATTTTTATGGCAGCAGATCCATACTGTGAATTTACTAAATCAATTGGCGCAGATATTGACAGATTTGACAGAGGTCAAGGAACGCGATCAGCAAGATATACTATGCTGGTTGAAAATAATATCGCAACTAAGATAAAAGCTGAAGAAGATACAGCGACCTGTGAGATGTCAGCTGCAGAGAATTTTTTAGATTCAATTTAAATTAGCTGCTTTTTTAGCCATCATATCCACTTCTTCATTTAGAGGATCTCCGGCATGTGCTTTAACCCAATTCCATTTAATGTTTAAGGTTTGGTTTAATTTATATAATTCAAGCCATAAATCTTTGTTTTTAACATTCTCTTTTTTTGATGTTTTCCAGTTATTTAATACCCAAGTATTAATCCACTCAGTAATTCCACTTTTTACATATTTTGAATCTGTAAATATCTCTATTGGATCTTTTGAGTTTATATTTTTCAAGGCATTAATTGGAGCCATAAGTTCCATTCTGTTATTTGTCGTATTTTTTTCATTTCCACTAATTTTTTTAATTTCTCCATTCATATTGATTATTGCAGCCCATCCACCATTTCCTGGATTCGACAGGCAGGAACCATCTGTATAAATTTTTATCATCTGGGTAAATAATCTTTATAAGAATCTAAACTATTATGAGTAAGTAGTTTTTGATAATACTCGTTAGGATTTTTTATCTTTATTAAAGCTGTTTTAGGAGTGTTAGAATAATCATAAAGTCTAGTTAATAAGTAACGCAAAGCTGCCCCTCTACATAGGACATTAATAGCATTTTTTTCTCTAGAAGAAATTTTCTTAATACTCTCATAGCCTTTAATTAAACTTTTAATTTTTTGTTTATTCATTGAAAATTTTTTACCCTTTAGGTCAAAACATAGAGCATTAATACAAATTGCAATTTCATACATAAAATAATCGTTTCCAGCAAAGTAAAAATCTATAATTCCAGAGAGTTTATTTTTTTTAAAAAAAATATTATCAATAAATAAATCTCCATGAATAATTCCATTTGGTAATTTTTTTGGCCAATACTTATTAATATTCTTTAAATTATTTTTCAAAAAAAGATCTATTTTTGAGAATTTATTATCTTTAAACTTAATACTTTTTAATAAAGGGTTAAGATTTTTAATACCCATTGAATTTTTTCGATAAAGTTTTAGTTTTTCAGTAACCAAATGCATTTGCGCAGTGGTTTTGCCAATAGTGTAACAATCTTTGATATTGAGTTTTTTTTTGTCTTTTCCCTCTAAAAAAGATACGATACAGGCAGTCTTTTTTTTTAATTTTATTAGATAACTATCACTTTTGGTTCTTAAAGGTTTAGGACAATTTATTTTAGAACTATTTAATTTGTCCATTAGTTTCATAAAAAAAGGGACTTCTTTGTTTGAAACTCTTTTTTCAAAAATTGTTAAAATAAATTTTTTATTTTTTGATTTTAATAAATAATTGGTATTTTCAATTCCTTGCTTAATCCCTTGAAAGCTAATAATTTTTTCAATTTTAAAATTAGTATTTATTAGTTTAATGTCACTTTTATCAATTTTTGTATAAACAGCCATTTAATTTAATTTATTAGGAACTTTAAAAACTACGTTTTCTTTTATTATTTCAACTTCATTTATTTTAATAGTGAATTTATTTTTCAAAGCATTTATAAAGTTTTCAACTAAAACTTCTGGAGCTGACGCACCTGATGAAATACCTATAGTATTAAATTTTTCTATTTCATTATATGGAATTTCACTTTCCGAATGAATTAAGTGTGCATTTTCACATCCAGATTTTTTTGCAACTTCAACCAGTCTTACTGAGTTTGAAGAATTTCTACTTCCAATTACAAAAAACATATCACATTGTTTTGCTATATTCTTAACTGCAGCCTGCCTATTGGTTGTGGCATAACAAATATCTTGCTCATCGGTTCTTTCATTGATGGATATTTATTTTTTAGGATTTTTATTATTTCCTTGGTGTCATCTACCGATAATGTTGTCTGAGTTATATAAGCAATTTTATCATTTTTTTCAGCATGGTAATTTTGAGCTTCATCTTCATTCTGTACTAGTCTAACCGCACCATCTGGGAGCTGTCCCATAGTTCCAATTACTTCTGGATGGTTTTTGTGTCCAATTAAAATAATTTGATATCCTGCTTTATTAAGATTTTCCGCTTCTCTGTGAACTTTTGAAACCAAAGGACATGTTGCATCAACATAAGTCATTTTATAGTTTTTAGCATCTTCTGGTATTTTTTTTGGTACACCATGAGCAGAAAAAATAACGGGTCTAGTTTTGTCCTTTATTTCCTCAAGCTCTTCAACAAATATAGCCCCTTTATTTTTTAGATCATCAACAACATGTTTGTTATGAACAATTTCATGTCGAACATAAACTGGAGCACCAAATTTTTGAATTGATTTTTCAACAATTTCAATTGCCCTTTCAACACCTGCACAAAATCCACGTGGTGCAGACAACAAGATTTTTAATTCTTTATTTTTCATTTTTTTCTAAAAAATATTCCAGCAATATATGTGGAAAGGTTAAAGACGCCAAACCTATAAAAATTATTTTTAATATTGCACTATTTAATTCATAGACATTATAAAGGAAATAAAGACCCAGCACAGAGAAAATGGCAGTCAAAACTGTTAATGGAAAAGCTTTTTGAGCAAATAATTTTAAACCATTTTTTAGATTGGAACTATCCATTTCTATAGCAAGTGAAATAGTGTGCCTAATGGAATGTAAAAAACAAAAGTAAATAGTAAATGCAACTAGAGGTGACAAGTAATAATTTAAAATTATAATTGAGAAAAAATCTAAAAAAAT
>AACY020536613.1_pt1 | contig 16355 bp, 12 predicted proteins | sample 267378 | NCBI WGS metagenome assembly AACY02 (sample SAMN02954345, study PRJNA13694) | marine metagenome | biome: aquatic; feature: ocean; material: water; isolation source: isolated as part of a large dataset composed predominantly from surface... | reverse complement strand
CCGGCACCCCTCGGCCCCCCTTGCAGTATGTCGCTCGGCATGCCATCAACACTGAGATCCGCCCTCGGATTACCGTCGTTGTCCTTGCCCTCGTCGTCATCGACTCGGGACGCTCGCTCATGAGTGCGGGCGTCGGCCGAGGATCGATGACCGCCGCACGGAAGCACGCGGTCCTGGCCCCCGAGCGCCAGCCCCTCAGGCGGCCCGCACTTCGATGCGCCGCGGGCGCTGCTCCGGATGCTTCGGGATGTGCAGCCGCAGCACGCCGTCCTTGAGGCTGGCGTCGATCTGGTCCGTCATGAGCTCGTTGCTCAGGGTAAAGCTGCGGCTGTAGCGGGTGCTGCGCACATCCGCATACAACGCTTCGGCGGCCTCGGGCAGCTCGATTTGCACCTCGCCCTCGATCAGGAGCGTGTTGGCGTCCACCTGCACATGCAGGCGGTCCTTGGACACGCCGGGCATGTCGGCTTCGATGGTGATGCCCTCGGCGTCCTCGAAGACGTCGACTGGCGGTCGCAGCGCTTCGTCGGCCCGGCGCGCCGGGCTGCGGGCGGTTTCGGTTGCGTTGCGGCTGGTTTCGGTGGTCATGGTGTCCTCCAGGAATCGGATGGCTGATGGCGGGCGCTCACGACGAGCGCTGCGGTGTCAGCTGACGCTGATCCGTCGCGGCTGGCTCGATGCGCGCCGCTGCACCGACACGTGCAGCACGCCGTCGCGATAGCTCGCGTCCACGCGCTCGGGGTCCACATCCTCGGGCAGGGTCACCGCCCGGCGGAACTCGCCGCTGTGGCGCTCGGTGCGATACCAGCGCTGCTTCTCGCCGCGCTCCATGCGCCGCTGACCGGCGACGGTGAGCAGATTCCGCTGGATGTTGATGTCCAGCTCAGCGGCGTCGAGACCGGGTGCGAACAGATAGACGTCCACCCGCTCGGCCGTCGCGCCGATATTGATGGGCGGCCAGCTGCCCCAGCCGGGAGCGCGCAGCTCCGCCGCCTGCGGCCAAAGGCCGAAGGACTCGTCGAGCTCGCGCTGGAGGCGGTTCAGTTGGTCGAACAGATTGCCTTGCAGACCGGTGAAGGTTCCGAACATCGCTGTCGCTCCTCTGCGCCGGTGGTGCGCAGTTTGGGTTGCACGATGTGGGGCGACGAGCGCCGCCGCTGGGGCCTCCCGCTTGGCAGGTTGGGTCACGGGTAGGCACGGACCCCGACACCGCCGCCGGCCGGCGTTGGCCGGACCCGCGTAGCTGGCCGAGGATGGCAGCACCACCGCCGTCACAAAGTTTTAGCACTCTTCGATGCTGAGTGCTAATTCAGAGTTTGGCCCAAATTACGGCGGCGTCAAGGGGCAGGGTCGCAGGCCTCGGAACAGGGGCGCTCCGGACCGGCCGAACGGCGCCGACAGCGGCCTGGAGCGCGCATCCAGGCCGGGTCAGCCGCCCCAGGAGGCGGTGCCTGCGGTGGCAGCCGCGGCGCCGAGCACCCGCCCCGCCAGCGCCTCACCGCTGAGCCAGGCGCCCTCGATGCGGCCATCGGCGCACCAGTCGCCGCAGGCGCCGATGCCGAGGGCCGCATCCCATAGACAGCCCGCCGACAAGGGCTGCTCGGCACGGGCATAAAGCCATCGGTGTGCCTGTTGCCAGACGACCGTCGGCAGGGTGGCGCCCACAAGTGCCGCGAAGGCGCCGATCAGGGCGCTCGCCACCGCTTCGGGCGCGTCCTCCAGGTGCGCCCGCGTCCACTCGGTGCTCGCATGCAAGACCCACACCTGACCCGCCCGCCCCCGGGCACGCCCCGGTTTGCCGCAATCCCGGGCCACCCAGCCGAGGGGACCGTCGTTGACGAACAGGGCGTCCCAGTCCAGGCACAACGGCGCGGCGAGCGCCAGCAGCACCGTCCAGCAGGGGGCCATGGGCACCGCCGCGGCGTGCGCCGCCAGCGCCGGCGCCGCCGCCAGCAATGGCGCCGCCTGCGGCGCGGGCGCACTCACCAGCACCCGGTCGAAATGCCCCAGGGCAACAGGGCTTGCCGTGCTGCTGGTGGCATCGTCGCTGCTGAACAGGGTCCAGCCCGCGTCGGTCCGCACCGGTGGCGCGACCCGGGTGGAGAGCCGCAGGTCCAGTCCGTCCGCCAGCATCCGCCCGAGCGCGCTCATGCCCGCGACGCCCACCCAGCGGGCGTCGCCATCGCCGGCGGGGGCCACGCTGCCACCACGTAAGGCGCCGAGCCGCGCCGGCCAGGGTGCGACGACGCCGCGCCGGGCCCAGCTCGCCACCCGGCGCGCAAAGCGTGGATCGCGGGCGGTGAAATACTGGGCACCATGATCCGCCACCACCGCGCCGTCCGGTGCCTGCGCCACGCGCCGCGTGGCGGCCCGCCCACCGCGACCCCGGGATTTTTCGAACACCACTACTTCGTGGTTCTGATCGGCCAGCGCACACGCCGCCGCGAGCCCGGCGAGTCCGGCGCCGATGACGGCGATACGCAGGCGCCGTCCGCTCGCCGGTGTCTGCACCCGGCGGGCGTAGGTGGTGAGGTCCAGGCGGCGGGCATGATCGGCGGTGCTGCGGGACCTCAGACTGCCGATGACCGGGCGTTCCGGTGCAAACGGCCGATCGAACAGCCCGAGGGTCCACAACAGGCCGCCGTAGGAGTTGGGATCCGAGCCGTCGAGGGCATGGCGGTGGTTGAGATCGATGAGCTCGGCGAGGGCACGCCGTGGCGATTCGGTCCATTGGGGAATGGCCTTGGCCCAGGTCATGCGCAGGTTGTTGTGCAACTCGCCATGCGCCAGCAGTGAGCGCTGCGCCAGATCCCAGAGCCGGTCGCCGCTGGCGCCGCGCGCCAGGCGCTCGTGATCCAGCACCCGCTCGCGCGCATCGTCGGCATGGGTGTTCAGGGTTTCCCGGGCCCAGCCCGGCAGGCCGTCCCAGGCCTCGGGGTCATCGGCGAAGAAGCAGAAGTTGTGTGCCAGCTCCCGCCAGATGAGCAGCTCGTCGAGGAACTTCTCGGCGCCTTCGCCGCCGGCGGCGGCCGCCTCCCGGGCGATGCGAAACACGGCGACATGACCGTGGTGGAGATAGGGCGACAGACGACTGACCCCGCGCGGCCAGGCCTCGGCGGCGTCGTTACGGCGGCGGTGGTAGCTGCCGAGGCCCTGGCGCTTGAACGTGTCCCAGCGCGCATAGCCCGCCCGGGCGCCGCCGCGGGTGTGGGCCACCGGCGGCAGGCTGTGATCGATGGCGCAGGCGGCACAGAGTGCCGGGATGTCCGCCGTGCTCAGGTCCAGCGGCGTGAACGGTAATGTGCCGGCATAGGGCGCCGCGGCGGCGTCGCAGACCGGCCAGGGGTGCGCGATGCGCTCGGCATAGGCCTGCTCGTTGGCGCGGCGCAGCTCGAAGGCACGCTTGAAGCGGCGCGGCTGCAGGCGCATGGGGATGACGCAGGCGCAGTCCACGCGCCACACGGGGGCTTCGCTGCGGGCGGCGAGCCGCTCGGTCCAGGCGGGATGCGGCGGGGCCGGAAAGTCCTCGGTGACCACCAGCGCCGCGCGCTGCGCCAGGGCATACAGGGGCGACGGCGCGGCGCCCGGATCGGTCGGCAGGTGGAAGACGGCGCGCAGCCCCTGCGCGGCGAGCTCCGCATGGGCGTCACGGGCACCCTCCAGGATGAAGGCATGATGGCGGTCGGCGTTGAAGCGGTGGCGGCCGCCGAGGCCCTGGTATACCAGCAGCGGCAGCCCAAGGGCGGCGGCGGCATGGCGGGCCGTGTCCAGGGCCGGGTTCTCATGACCACGCACGGCATGGTGCATCCAGTACAGGACCAATTCCCCCCGCGGATCGGGCTCGCGTGCCGCCAAGGGCCGCACGCGCTCGGCGAGGTGGCTGGGCAGGGAAATGGTGGCGACGGTCATGGCGGGCTCCTTCGGGACACGCTGGCGGTGGATGCTTGAGCCGGCGACAATGCGGGCGAGCGGGCCGGAAGCCACCGCCGGCCACCACCACCGGCGGCGAAGTCGCCGGCACAGTCATACCACGGGAGTCGGTGCATGGCCTTCTTCGACAATTTGCGGCAACCGCTGCGCGATACCCTCGCAGCCCTCACGACACGCGCCGCGGCGTCCGGCACGACGCCGGATACCCTGCACCGCGCCGTGCTCGCCGGCGCCGCACTGGTGGGCCTACTGCTGCTGGCGCTGCCGGCGGTGCTGCCGGGCTTACACGCGGTGCTTTTGCTCTTGCCGGCGGCGCTGGCGGCGCGCGCCGCGGCCCTGACCGTGGCCAATGGTCTTGCGAAGCGCCACGGCGCGGCACCGGCGGATCCCGCGGTGCGCGCGGTGATCAGCGCCGCCGGCGACGTCTGCCTCTACCTGCCGCTCGCCGCCTATCCGGGTGTGCCGGCGACGCCGGTGGTGTTGCTGGTGGTGTTGGGCCTCTTGGTGGACATCGCCGGCCTGGCACCCCTCGCCCGCGGCGATGCCCGACGCGAAGACGGCCCCATGAACACCGGCGACCGCGCCATCGTCTTCGCCATCATCGGGCTCATTCTGGCACTGGACGCCGGTGCGGCGGGCTGGCTGCCGTGGCTGCTACTGCCGGCGGCTGTGCTGGCGGCGGTCACCGTGGTGCGGCGGCTGCGCTCAGGCGCCCCCACAGACGCATGAGACCCGCCCGCTGCAAGCCCAGGCACCCATGCCGTCGCGCCGCGATCCTTTTGCTCGGCCTGATGACCTGCGCCGACGCCGCGCGCTCGCAGTCCGGGCGCGACTGCGACTTCGGGCCCGCCGAGCAGGCGATGGTGGAGCGCGCCGACCTGGCCGTGCAGGAAGCGGTACCGGTGCTGATCCAACGCTACGCGCTGCCGGGCGCCGCGGTGGCGCTGGTCGGTAACGGGCACCTGCGCTGGACGGCGGGCTACGGTTGGGCGGTGCCCGAGAAGCGCATCCCCTTCTCGCCGGACACGGTCTTTCAGGTGGGCACCATGACCTGGCCCATCACCGCCTGGACGCTGCTGACACTCGCAGACCGGGGGCGGATCGACCTCGACCAACCGGTGGGTAGGTATCTGCGTGGGCGGAATCTGCCGGAGTCTCCTTACGACCCGGCGGCCGTCACACCGCGGCGCGTGCTCAGCCATACGGCGGGGCTATCCATCCCCCGCTACGCGGGCTTCGGACCGGACGAGACGGTGCAAAGCCTGAATCAGTCCTACGCCGGCGCGCTGGACGCCGGCGGCCAGCCGGTGGCCATCGTCGCGCCGCCGGGCATCGGCTTCGACGACTCCGCCGGCGGCTATGCGCTGGCGGAGATGATCATCCGCCAAACGGCCAACGAGCGCTTCGCGAATCTCGCCGAGGGACGCATCCTGCGGCGGCTCCACATGTTCCGCTCCAGCCTGCCGGAGCGCCCCGACCCCGCCCCGCCGCTGGCCGTCACCTACGACGACACCGGCGCACCGGCGCCGGCGCGGAGCTTCTCGGCGCTCGGGGCCGCCGGCTTGCAGACCACGGCCGCGGACTATGCGCGCTTCGTCGCGGCGCTCATGCCCGGACCCTGCGGCGAGCCCCCGGGCCGCAGCGTGCTCGATCCGCAGCTGGTACAGCGCTCCCTGACGCCGCAGCCGAGCACCGCGAACGCGCTGCTCTTCGCCGGCTCCGAGTACGGTCTCGGCATGGCGCTCAAGACCCTGCCGGATACCGGCCATACCCTGGTCTACCATCCCGGGGACAATCCGCCCAACTGGCACGGGCTGTTTGCGGCCGTGCCCGAGCGCCAAGCCGGATTGGTGGTGCTGACCAGTGCCGCCGGCGGCCGCGGGATGGGTGTCGAGCTGCTCTGCATCTGGCTGCGAGCCCTGGGCGAAACGCCGCCCGCCGAGTGCGCGGGCACGCCAGCGCCGGGCGGATAGCGCCCGGCCCACCCGCGGCAGGGCTAGTGCGCATGCCAGCATCGCCTCGGGCGCGTCGCCGCGGGCCGGGGCATCCGGGGCCGACGGCCGCCCAGCGCTGACTTGACGCGCCGTCGATGCCTGCGATGATGCGGGGTTTACCAAGCGGTCGCCGCCGCGTGCCGCCGCCCCGCCCCGAACACCCACCATGCGCGACGCCCATGATCGCATCCGCCTGCGCGGCGTGCGGCAGAACAATCTCAAGAACCTGGACCTGGACCTGCCCCTCGGCGAGCTGATCGTCATCACCGGCGTGTCAGGCTCGGGCAAATCGTCGCTGGCCTTCGACACCGTCTATGCCGAAGGCCAGCGGCGTTACGTGGAGACCTTCTCGCCCTACGCACGCCAATTCCTGGACCGGATGGACCGCCCGCGCGCCGAGCGCATCGACGGCATCCCGCCGGCCATCGCCATCGACCAGACCAACCCGGTGCGCACGTCGCGCAGCACCGTCGGGACCATGACGGAGCTGAACGATCACCTGAAGCTCCTGTTCGCCCGCAGCGCGCGCTTGTTTTGCCGCGGCTGCGGCCGGGAGGTGCGCCGGGATACGCCGGAGAGTATCTGGGGCGCGCTGAGGCATCGTACGGGCCAGGACCGTGTGGAGGCCGGCGCGCGCCCGGACCCGGTGCGGGCGTTGATCAGCTTCGACGTGCCGCTGCCGGCGTCCATGACGCCGACACAGCTCAAGGAGCTCCTGGGCCAGCAGGGTTACATCCGCTTTTTGACCGAAACCGACCGGTGCCTGGAAGTGGTCCAGGATCGCCTGCGGCTGGACGCCGAGCACCAGGGCCGCGCCGTCGAGGCGCTCGCCGCCGCGCTGGAGCACGGTCGCGGGCGGCTTCGGGTGTATCCGCTGGATGCCGATCGCAATCCCGGCGCGCCCTGGCGCTTCTCGGCCGACCTGCACTGCCCGGACTGCGATATCCACTACCGCGACCCGCAGCCGGCGCTGTTCTCATTCAACTCGCCGCTCGGGGCCTGCGATACCTGCCGGGGCTTCGGACGCGTCATCGGCATCGACTGGTCGCTGGTGGTGCCGGATGCGTCGAAAAGCCTGTTGGCGGGCGCCATCAAGCCCATCCAGTCCGACAGTTACGCCGAGGTGCAGGAGGACCTGATGGCCTTCGCCCACCGCCGCGGCGTGCCGACGGATGTGCCCTGGCGGGACCTCTCGGCGGCGGACCGGGAATGGGTGCTGGAGGGCGAAGGCGAGTGGGAGGCGCGTGTCTGGTACGGCATCCGCCGGTTCTTCGCCTGGCTGGAGGGACGCGCCTACAAGATGCATGTGCGGGTGCTGCTCTCGCGCTACCGCAGCTACGACGTCTGCCCCGCCTGCCAGGGGGCCCGGCTCAAGGACGCCGCGCTGGATTGTCGCATCGGCGACCATGGGCTCGCCGATGCCGCACTCACGCGGAGTGAGCGTTTTCGCCATGCGCGTGTGCAGATGGCGGCCACCGCCTGGCTCGGTCTGCCCGGGCTCAACGTGCACGACCTCATGCGCCTGCCCATGGCGCGGCTCCGGGTCTTCTTCGACGATCTGCAACTGCCTGGCAGCATGGACCAGGCCATGGCGCTGCTGCTGGGCAATATCCGCGCGCGCCTGCGGTACCTGACGGAGGTGGGCCTGGGATATCTGACGCTGGACCGGCAGTCGCGCACCCTCTCCGGCGGCGAGGTGCAGCGCATCAACCTCACCACGGCCCTGGGCACCTCGCTGGTGAATACGCTGTTCGTGCTGGACGAGCCGAGCATCGGACTGCATCCGCGGGACATGGATCGAGTGGTGGGCATCCTGCACCGCCTCCGGGATCAGGGCAACACCCTGCTGGTGGTGGAGCACGACCCGCAGGTGATGCGGGCGGCGGACCGCATTCTGGACATGGGCCCGGGCCCCGGCGAGCGCGGCGGCGCGCTGGTGTTCCAGGGCACGCCCTCGGCCTTGTTGGAGACCAACGGCTCCCTCACCGGCGACTACCTGGCCGGGCGCCGACGGGTGGAGCCGCCACGACAGCCCCATCCCCCCGCCGCCGCTGATCCGGTGATCGGTATCCGCGGCGCCCGGGCGCATAACCTCCAAGGCATCGACGTGGGTATCCCGCTCGGGCGCCTGGTGGTGATCACCGGCGTCTCCGGCTCCGGCAAATCGACGCTGGTGCACGACATCCTGTTCTGCCATTTGGCCAAGGCCAAGGGACACCCGGAGGGCACACCGGGCGACTGCGACGCGCTGACCGGTACCGAGCATATCGATGACGTGCTGATGCTGGACCAGTCGCCCATCGGGCGCACGTCGCGCTCCAACCCGGCCAGCTTCGTCGGCGCGCTGGACCCCATCCGCAAGCTGTTCGCCGCCACTCCCATGGCGCAGGAGCGCGGCTACAAGGCGGGCCATTTCAGCTTCAATTCGGGCCCCGGGCGCTGCCCCACGTGTGCAGGCTCCGGCTTCGAGCACGTCGAGATGCAGTTCCTGTCCGACGTCTATCTGCGCTGCCCCGACTGCAACGGCCGCCGCTACAAGTCGGAGCTGCTGGCGGTGCGCCTGCCGGCGCCCGCCGCCGGCGTCCAGGCGGCGGCGACCGGCCTCAACATCGCGGACGTGCTGGATCTGACCGTCACCGAGGCCCTGGCGCGCTTCGCCGCGCAGCCGGCGGTGACCCGCGTGCTGCAGCCGCTGGCGGACGTGGGGCTGGACTATCTGCGCCTGGGGCAGCCGGTGCCGACGCTGTCGGGCGGCGAGGCGCAGCGCCTGAAGCTCGCCGGACACCTGGCCAAGTCCCTCCGGAAGCGCCGCGGCGCGGGCCTGCTGTTCTTGCTGGACGAGCCCACCACCGGGCTGCATTTCGACGATATCGCGACCCTGCTCAAGGCCTTCCGCCGACTCATCGATGCCGGCCACTCACTGGTGGTCATCGAGCATAACCTGGATCTGATCCAGGCCGCGGACTGGCTCATCGATCTGGGACCCGAAGGCGGCGACGGCGGCGGACAGCTGGTCTGCACCGGAACGCCGGCGGCGGTGGCTCGACATCCCACCAGCCACACGGGCCAGGCGCTGCGGGAGGCGGCGGCGACTCCCGGCGCGCGGGTCACGCCACACGAGGACCAGGTCGCAGAGCCGCAAGCGATCTACGCGGTGGACGACGCCCTCGGCGCCGCGTCACTCGACACCCGCGATGCGATCCTCGTGCGGCATGCCCGCGAGCATAATCTGAAGGATCTGACCCTGTCGATTCCGCGCGAGCGCTTCATTGTGGTCACCGGCGTCTCCGGCAGCGGCAAGAGCACGCTGGCCTTCGATATCCTGTTCGCCGAGGGGCAGCGCCGGTATCTGGAATCATTGAACGCCTATGCGCGGCAGTTCGTGCAACCGGCGGCGCGGGCGGATGTGGATGCCATCTTCGGTATCCCGCCCACCATTGCCATCGAGCAGCGCACCAGCCGCGGCGGGCGTAAGAGCACCGTCGGCACGCTGACGGAGATCCATCACTTTCTGCGCCTGCTCTACGTCAAGCTCGGCGTGCAGAACTGCCCGGAGTGCGCGCTGCCCATCGCCGCGCAGCCCAGGCCGGCCATCCTGGAGCGGCTGCGCCGGGAGCACGCGGGCACCACGGTGACGCTGCTGGCCCCGCTGGTGATCGCGCGCAAGGGGATCTACAACGACCTCGCCGCCTGGGCGGCGCGGCGAGGTCATGAGCTGCTGTGGGTGGACGGCGAGCCCGTGCCGACCCAGCCCTGGCCGGAGCTGGATCGCTTCCGCGAGCATGATATCGACCTGCCGGTGGCGGCGCTGGACCCGGGCGCCACCACCGAGGCGGCACTCGCGGCCTCTCTGGAGCAGGCACTGGATCTGGGTCACGGCCTGGTGCGGGTGCTGCCCGCCGCCGCCTCGGCGCCGGCGGTCACCTACTCCACCAGCCGCACCTGCCCGGGTTGCGGCAAGGGCTTCGAGGAGCCGGACCCACGACTCTTTTCTTATAACTCCAAGCACGGCTGGTGCCCCGGCTGTTTCGGGACCGGCGTGGCGCTGACGGGGTTCGACGCCGAGCAGACCGGCGCGGAGGGGCAGTGGCTCGAGGCCGATGGCGCGGGCGCCGAGGCCAGTGCCTGCCCCAGCTGCCAGGGTGCCCGACTCAACGCCGAGGCCCTCGCCGTGCGCCTGCACGAGCGCAACATCGCCGAGCTCTCCGGGCTGACGGTGACAGCGGCGACCCACTGGCTGGGCCAGCTGCGGCTGGACGCCCGCGAGCAGGCCATCGGCGCCGACGTGATCGCTGAAATACAGGGCCGGCTCGGCTTTCTGGCGCAGGTGGGGCTTGGCTATCTGACCCTGGACCGCGGCGCGCCGACGCTCTCCGGCGGCGAGGCGCAACGCATCCGGCTGGCGGCACAGCTCGGCTCCAATCTGCGGGGCGTCTGCTATGTGCTCGACGAGCCGAGCATCGGCCTGCACCACCGCGACAATGCCCGCCTCATCGACACCCTGGTGGGTCTGCGCGATCGCGGCAACAGCGTCATCGTGGTGGAGCACGACGAGGACACCATGCGCAGCGCCGATGAAATCATCGACCTGGGGCCGGGCGCCGGCGCCGAGGGCGGCGAACTCGTGGCGCGCGGCAGCGCCGCCGAGCTGGCGGCCAACCCGGCGTCGGTGACCGGTCGTTATCTGGCGCGGTCGTCGGTACCGCCCCGGCGTGAGCCGCGCCCCTGCCCGCCGGCGCCGTCGAAGCGGCTCGTCATCGGCGGCGCCCGCCTCCATAACCTCGACGATCTGGAGGTGTCCGTCCCCCTGGCACGGCTGGTCTGCGTCACCGGCGTATCGGGCTCCGGCAAGTCCACCCTGGTGCGGGACGTGCTCGCCCGCTCGGTGCAGGAGCTACTGGGCGGCGACCGACAGGCGCCATCCGGGCGCCGCGGGGCGCCGCTGCAGGGGTGTCGGACGCTTAAGGGTTGGCGGGCCCTGAGCCGGGTGCTGGAGGTGGACCAGACGCCCATCGGCAAAACCCCGCGCTCCTGTCCAGCCACCTATGTCGGTTTCTGGGATCACATCCGGCGCCTGTTCGCGGCGGTGCCGGAGGCGCGCATGCTCGGCTGGGGACCGGGCCGGTTCTCGTTCAACACCAAAGGCGGCCGCTGCGATGCCTGCGATGGTCAAGGCGTGCAGCGCATGGAAATGAGCTTTCTGCCGGATGTCACCCTGCCCTGCGAGGTCTGCCACGGCAGCCGTTTCAACGCCGAGACCCGCAGTATTCGCTACCGTGGCCACAGTGTCGGCGAGGTGCTGGGCCTGAGTGTGGACAGCGCCCTGGAGCTATTCACCGCCCACCCGGCCGTCGGTCGGCCGCTGGCGCTGCTGCAGACCGTCGGCCTGGGCTATCTCACGCTGGGGCAGGCGAGCCCCACCCTGTCCGGGGGCGAGGCCCAGCGCATCAAGTTGGTGGCAGAGCTGGCGAAGGCCCGCAGCGACGCCGAGGGCCGGGCCAAGCGGCCGACGCTGTATGTGCTGGACGAGCCGAGCGTGGGTCTGCACATGGCGGACGTGGAGCGCCTCATCGCCGTGCTCCAACGCCTGGTGGACGCCGGGCACAGCGTCGTCGTCATCGAGCACGACCTGGACCTCATCGCCGCCGCCGACTGGGTGCTGGACCTGGGCCCGGAGGGCGGGGCTGACGGCGGACGCTTGGTGGCGGAGGGCCCGCCGATGGCAATCGCGGCGGCTGGCCATGGCCACACGGCGGCGGCACTGCAGGGCAAATTCGGCCTCGGCGGATAGTTGCCGTGCGGGGGCGTTGTGTGCCCTGGCGCGGCTCGCTCAGGCGGGCTCGGGATGCAGGCTAACCGGATCGCCGGGACGCAGTCCGAGCTGGGTGTCGGCCCGCCCCTGATTCACGGCGATCTCCAGCAATCCGAACGCATTCTCGTACCAGAATGCGCCGCCGACGGGGACGTCTGAGAAGGTCCGCGCCCGCGGGAGTCGAACGCCCCCGACGCTGACGACACAATCCGAGCCGACGGTCCGGGCGGGAATACCCGTCATGGCGTTGCCATAGTGGTCCAGGTAGCACACTGTCGCCAACGTTGGGGGCATGCCGGCCCCCACCATCGCCGCCAGCTCGATGGGAGACGCCGGGGGTAAGCGGCCAGCGAGGATTTGCTGCGCGATGGGAGTGAAAATGTCTCGGCCGTGGAAGCTGGCGGAGGCCATGGACGGCCGCCAGTCCACTCGCCAAAGATCCCGGTAAGGCGCGGCGGACTTTGCAGCTTGCGACAGCAAGGGGGACAGCAGGCCGTTGTCCGGTGCCAGCAGCCAGTCAGTGCCAATGCGGGCCGCCAGGATACCGCGCCCACTGCCTACGCCGGGGTCGACGACACAGAGGTACAGGGTGTGACCCGGCATCCCGCGCAGCAAGCCGGGCAAGACGTAGCCGGCGAGGTCCGGACGGAAGGGCGTGAGATCCGAGATGAGGTCGACGACCGCGACGGCGGGCGCCGCGGCGGCGAGCAGGAGCCGAATCTGGCCGATGTATGGGCCGGGGCCGAAATCGGTGATCAGCCCGATGCGCTGTGGCCGCCGGGCCCGCGCAATGGTGTGCCCACGGGTGATGCGACGCATCGGACTCAACAAAAAAGGCCGGATGGCTCCGGCCTTGCTTAGGATGGGGTCGCGTCTCGTGACAGTGGCGCCTTGTTCAGCGCCATCACCGATGTCAGTCGGTATCCAGCGCATCGGCGTCCGACTCATCGGACACCGGCCGGTCCACGAGCTCCACGTATGCCATGGGGGCGGCGTCGCCGGGGCGATACCCACACTTCAGGATACGCAAATAGCCGCCTGGCCGTGATTGGTAGCGCGGACCCAGCTCCGTGAAGAGCTTGCCGACGGCGACCTTGTCACGCAAACGCGCGAAGGCCAGGCGACGATGATGCACGGAATCGGTTTTTCCCAACGTGATCAGCGGCTCCGCCACCCGACGCAGCTCCTTCGCCTTCGGCAGCGTGGTCTTGATCAATTCGTGGCGGATCAACGACCCCGCCATGTTGCTGAACATCGCATTGCGATGGGCGCTGTTGCGGTTGAGTTGCCTGCCTGCTTTACGGTGGCGCATGATCTTTATTCCGTTTGCTCAAGCCCGGGTCCAGCCCGACTGGGGGCTGCCCGGGAGATTATTTGACCATCAGCTCGTCGATGTTCTCGGGCGGCCAATTGTCGAGCCGCATCCCCAGCGACAGCCCACGCGTCGCCAGCACGTCTTTGATCTCGGTGAGGGATTTCTTGCCGAGATTGGGCGTCTTCAGCAGCTCGACTTCCGTGCGCTGGATCAGATCCCCGATGAGATAAATGTTCTCGGCCTTGAGACAATTCGCGGAGCGCACCGTGAGCTCCAGCTCGTCCACCGGCCGCACCAAAATGGGGTCGAAGGGTGGCTCTTTGGGCGCATGCTCCGCCGGCGCTTCACCGCCCACCGACGTTTCGAGGTCGACGAAGCTCGACAGCTGATCGCGCAGGATGCCCGCGGCACGCTGGATGGCCTGCTGCGGATCGATGGTGCCGTTGGTTTCCAGATCGATCACGAGCCGATCCAGGTCGGTCCGTTGCTCGACGCGCGCCGATGGCACCTCGATGGCGACACGACGTACGGGGCTGAAGGACGCATCCAGCGGCAGCTTGCCGATCGGCCGGTCCTCGCCCAGGTCCGCATCACGCTGGGTGGCCGGCTCATAGCCGCGCCCCCGACGAATGGTGATGGTCATGCTAAGCTCGGTTTCGCCGGTCAGGTTGGCGATGAGCAGGTCTGGATTGGCGATTTCAGCGGTGTGATCGATGGCAATGTCCCCGGCGGTCACCGGTCCGGGTCCGACCTTGCTCAGCGTAAACGTTGCCTCGTCGCGCCCGTTCAACGCGACGGCGAGCTCCTTCAGGTTGAGCAGAATCTCCAGAACGTCTTGCTGAACACCTTCGATGGTGGTGTACTCATGGAGGATGCCCTGAATCTCCACTTCCGTAACCGCACAGCCGTCCATCGACGACAGCAGGATGCGCCGCAACGCGTTACCCAGCGTGTGACCGAATCCTCGCTCGAGCGGCTCCAGAGAGACCCGGGCCCGATGCTTCGAGCCGGCCACCGGCTCCACCTTGACAATGCGCGGCTTGAGGAATCCGCTCCCGGCCTCTGCCATATTCAAACCTCTGGGCTTGATACCCTGAATGCGTTACTTCGAGTACAGCTCGACGATCAGCGATTCGTTGATGTCCGCTGGCAGATCCGTGCGATCGGGAATGCGCTTGAACACGCCTTTGGCGGCCTTGGTGTCGACCTCGATCCAATCGACGAACCCATACTGCTCGGCGAGTGCCATGGCATTCTGCACGCGCACCTGCTTCTTGGCCTTCTCTCGGACTTCGATCTCGTCCTCGGGCGACACCACGAAGGAAGGGATGGACACGACCTTGCCGTTGACCAGCACGCCCTTGTGGTTGATCAACTGCCGCGCCTCGGCCCGAGTGGAGCCGAAGCCCATGCGATACACGACCGAATCGAGACGCCGCTCCAGCAACTGGAGCAAATTCTCGCCAGTGGCCCCCTTGCGCCGCGCCGCCTCCTGGTAATAGCCACGAAATTGCTTTTCCATGACACCGTACATGCGGCGTAATTTTTGCTTCTCCCGCAGCTGTACACCGTAGTCCGACAGCCGACGCCGACGCTCGACGGACTGCCCAGGCGTCTTCTCCATGTTGCACTTCGTTTCCAGCGCCCGCGCCCGACTCTTGAGGCCCAGGTCGGTGCCCTCTCGACGTGCCAGCTTGCAGGTGGGTCCGACGTATCTTGCCATTGCGAAACCCTCTCCGTTAGACCCGCCGCTTCTTCGGCGGCCGGCAGCCATTGTGGGGGATGGGCGTCACGTCAGTGATGCTCGTCACCTTGAAGCCCGCATTGTTCAGCGCACGTACCGCGGACTCGCGGCCCGGGCCTGGCCCTTTCACGTTCACGTCCAGGTTGAGCACGCCGAACTCCTTGGCTGCTGCACCCGCACGTGAGGCGGCGACTTGGGCGGCAAATGGCGTACTCTTCCGCGAGCCCCGAAAGCCGGAGCCGCCCGCGGTGGCCCATGCCAATGCGTTACCCTGGCGGTCGGTGATCGTGATGATCGTGTTATTAAAGGATGCGTGCACGTGGGCGATGCCATCCGCCACCTGCTTCTTGACCTTTTTGCGTGTTTTAACCGGCTTGGCCACCGAGAACTCCCGCTAAGAAACGATGCCACCGGCAGACGCGGTGACCCGTGTAGGAAAGACGTTATCTGGCGCCGAGAAGGCGCCGCCGTCAGCGCTTGATGGGGCGCCTTGGGCCTTTGCGCGTGCGCGCATTCGTCCGGGTCCGCTGTCCGCGCAGCGGTAGTCCCCGGCGATGGCGGATGCCACGGTTACAGCCGAGGTCCATCAAGCGCTTGATGTTCATCGACACTTCCCGGCGAAGATCACCTTCAACCGTGTGCTTACCAACCTCGGTGCGCAACCGATCGACTTCGTCTTCAGAGAGATCCTGAATCCGTATCGTCTCCGGGATGTTTGCTGCATCGCAAATTTGCGCCGCACGGGTTCGTCCGACGCCATAGATGGCAGTCAGCGCAATGACCGCATGCTTACGATCAGGTATGTTGACGCCGGCTATGCGGGCCATGCTATCGACTCCTTAATGGTCGGTGCGCGAACGTAAACCGCGCAGGATATCAATCCCAAACTGTCGCGTCAAGTAAGCAAGCTTCAGCCTTGACGCTGCTTGTGCCGGACGTCTTTGCAGATCACCCGTACCTTGCCGTGTCGGCGGATGATCTTGCAGTGGCGGCAAATTTTTTTCACCGATGCTTGTACTTTCATTGCTCTCTCCCAGCGTAAGCCGGCGCCATGCGTCAAGCAACACCCTGGCGTCGGCTGCTTTGTCGTTTAGCCCAGTAGACCGAATCGCTCCACCGGTACACCAATCAGCGCGTGAGACCTGCACCCGGCGCCTTGAGGTTAGCCTTTTTCATGAGCCCTTCGTACTGGTGCGACATTAGGTGTGCCTGCACTTGGGCCATGAAATCCATCACGACCACGACGACGATCAGCAACGAAGTGCCGCCGAAGTAAAAGGGAACGTTCCAGCCGACGATCAGAAACTCCGGCAGCAGGCATACGGCGGTGATATACAGCGCTCCCGCCGCGGTCAACCGCGTCATTACGGTATCGATGTAGCGTGCGGTCTGCTCGCCGGGACGGATACCAGGAATAAAGGCTCCGGAGCGCTTCAGGTTATCCGCCGTGTCCTTGGAATTGAACACCAACGCCGTGTAGAAGAAGCAGAAAAAGATGATCGCCGCGGCATAGAAGATCACGTAGATCGGCTCGCCCGGTGAAAGCTTCGCCGTGATGTC